>ENA-UOOE01002973-UOOE01002973.1-fermentation-metagenome-genome-assembly--contig:-NODE-2973-length-11356-cov-78.125122_pt1 | contig 11356 bp, 13 predicted proteins | sample MGYA00245776_ERZ724021 | MGnify/ENA primary metagenome ERZ724021 (study PRJEB28704, sample SAMN03018321) | fermentation metagenome | biome: anthropogenic terrestrial biome; feature: soil...
GTCTTGGCCTGTTGTTCTGTCTGCCGTTCTGCGGCAAGCTCGGCAAGCTCCTTTAGCGTCCTTCGGCGCGCCTCGGTATCTGGCTTTGTTTCCGCGTGTTCCTCACGGCCCGAACCGTCGCCGCGCTGTCTTTCCCGTTCTCGTTTTTCCTGTTCTTCCCTGCGGGCCTGTTCCTCTTTCCGGGCCTGTTCTTCCTTGCGGGCTTCCTCGCGGGCCTGTTCCTCGCTGGCCTGTTGTGTCTGGATTTGCTGTTGCCTTAGCTCGTTTACCATGCGTTCCAGTTCTTCAAAATCTTTTGTATATGACATATTCCGCGCCCTCACTTCCTCATTGTGTTTGCCTCTTTCGCTCTGCTTGCCCCGCCTTTCCATTTGGGTGGCTTCTGTGCCTTTATGTATGGTCGGCTCCCGTTCTATTCCCTGCGCTTGTAATGTCCTATGGTCTATCCGGTCAGGGATATTTTTTTTTTCAAGTTCCCGATTGCAGAAAGCCGCCCATTGTTCCCGCCAACTCTCTAACACTTTTGTATCATTCCAGGAACGGTCTTTCTTTTGAAAACCGTCCTTGTCTACGGTGCGGGTGGTCAACATGATATGTGAATGTGGGTTCCCGTCCTCTTTATCATGTATGGCTATGTCGGCACACATCCCACGGTTTATAAAATTCTCCTTCACAAAATCCCGGAGTAATTTTATTTGTTCTTCTCTGTTTAACTCTACAGGTAAGGCAACCTCAATTTCCCGCGCTGTCTGTGCGTCTTTTCTTTTCTCGGCCTTCTCTACTGCGTTCCACAAAGTTTGACGGTCTTTATATTCAGCCGGGGCATTTTCCGGTAACATAATTTCACTATAAGCTATTCCCGTTTTTCGGGTGTAATCGTGCGTTATTCCGTCATACTCATTTTTCAATTTATCCCCGGCGCGGTATGCCGCCGCTCCGACTGACGAACGGCCCGAATTGCGCCCGATAACTTTCACGCTACAATGATATATCGCCATTCTTGGCCGTCGCTCCTTTCCCTTTATTGCTGTCCCGTCCTCACGGTGAGTAAATTCTAATCTTCTTGTGAAAACTTATATAACAAATAATGGATTTCTTTGACGGCAAGCAATACAACAATCCATATCAAAAGATACAGGCTCCATTTTGTATGTAATATTCCAGTCATGCCTAAATCTTTAAATGCCTGATAGATTTTATAAACCCCGTAAACATTGACAATTCCGGCAACCGTCCATAGTGTCAATGCAACGGTAAGAATATGATAAAACAGGTATGCTATTTTTCGTATGATCTTCATGTAAAAGCTCCCTTTCGCACTTGCTTTTCGTTCGCTCTCCCGTCCTTCGATTTACTCACGGTGAGTAAATCGAAAAGAAGCGGAACATTGTCAAGTGTTTAAGGGTGGAGATTTTTTCTGTGTTGCGCCTGCGGCAGAAAAAATACTACCCGTCACTTGACTGTGTGAAGCGACACACTCGCCCGCAAGGGTGCAGTATAACAATACTGCGCCCTCTGCCACACGGCGAGTGTGGGGGTTTGGGGGCAACGCCCCCATGATTGCGGGTCAAGGGGTGCTAACTCCTTGTAGGGTGCAGGGGCAACGCCCCCGCCGCACACATTGCGAAGCAATGTATAAGTGCGCACTTCGTGATGTTCGCCGCCCGCCATTACTGCGAATATTATATCAGTAAATGCTTGCGTTAGCAAGTTTTTACTGATATAATTATGGAAAGTGTATGGCGGCGAATATCACCGCATTTGGAAAGAAGTAAAAGAAAAAAACCGTTGTTTTTTTCTTTTGCGGATTGGAAAATGCGCTATGCGGGAAGGTACATTGACCGCATAATGTAATTGAGGCGCAACGCCAATAACGCGCCGGAAAATGTTTGACTATCAAGGCAAACATACAGTTCAGAATGTGCCGGGGTTTCGCTCCCGTTAATGCGAAATTATATTAAAAAGGCGGGGTATTCTATGGCTACTGTTGACAGTGAAAAGCTAAAAAAAATAGATGAAAAAATGTCGCAACTGAAAGCACAGCGACAAGCTATTGTAAACCGTGAAAAAGAAAAAGACCGTAAAAACAGGACACGCCGCCTAATTCAAAACGGCGCACTTGCAGAGAAATATTTAAACGGTGAGAACCTTCCCCCAGAAGAATTTGAAAAGCTCTTGAAAGAGTTAGTTAATATTCAGGGTGTTTCTTTGCTTCTGAAAAATCAAAATAATACATCAGAAACATAATTTTTGAAAAGTTAATTTCAAAAATTATCAGCCATAAAAAAGGACGGGTTTTTAAGCCTGTCCTTTTTTATGGCTTTATTTTGTTTCAATACATGCCTCCCCTATTGGTTCCGGCTCCGTCTTTATAATTTTTCCGTTGAATGAAATACAGTTCCGGCCCCTCGCTTTCGCGCGATATAGAGCCTTGTCAACTTGCCTGTAAAGGTCGATTGACAAATCATGCGCCTGTAGATCGCTCGTTGCAATTCCCATACTGACGGTCAAAAATTTAAAAGCATTATGTTGGTCGGCGGCTTCAATTTGCAAACTATAAATAGTTGAGGAAAGAGCTTTCGCCATTTCTAATATTTGATCGTCGTCAATGCCCGACACAAAAATAATAAATTCATCGCCGCCGAACCGGCTCATAATATCGGTCTGCCGCTTGAAACAAGTCTCTATACATTCTGCAATTTTCCGCAAAATTTTGTCGCCCTCTAAATGGCCTAATACATCGTTGTAACTTTTAAAATAATCAATGTCGGCCATAATAAAGCCGACATGCTTTTTATTCCGTTTACAGAACGCCCAAGCGGTTTCTACGGCCTGTTCTAATCCGTCCCGGTTAAGAAGCTGTGTCAAATAATCTGTGGCCGCTTCGAGCTTCAAGCGGTCTGTTGTGCTGACTTCCTCGGTGGCCGTCTTAATGAAGTCCCTGGCGATCTTCTGCGAAACTGCAAATGCTCCGGCACTCACCAGGGCCGACATAAAGAAGAACGCCGGGCATATTTGTTTCAAAAAGAGGAAAACGGCTAAAAAAAATATTGATAATGAAAATATGATAACCGCTTGCCGAAAAGACAGAACAAAGGTTACTAATAAAAAAAAGAAGCCTAAAGGACAGATCATAGCGAAATAGAAAGGCGGGAGTTCATATCCTGCTATCAGTGGTAAATGAGAAAATGCAATAATCAAAAACCCTATGGCTATCATGGGGGCTATCCTTTGTCGGTTGAAAGCCTTTACCCTGTCTTTTACCTGCTGTTCTATCCTACTTTCATTTTCTGCCATACTCCCCCCTATTCTCCCTCAATATACATTTCCTCGGTTTTTCTTTGTGCGCTTTGCAATAGCATTTCTGCCCTTATCATTTCCGGGCTTTTTTCGTTCGCCTTGTCAAGCTCGGTAAGCGCGTCTGTAATACCATTGAATAAAATTTTATATGCGGCCTCGTAATCCATGTTAATCCTCCTTACGTTTGTATGGCTCGTTAATGGCCATATCCATATGGCTATTATAGCAACCATAATAAAACGTGTAAAGGGGGGATAATTTAGTGATCGTCTACGCCCCACTATGGAAAACCATGAAAGAAAAAGGAGCGACAACATACACGCTCCGTTTTAAAAACGGCATGAGTAATGCAACGGTACAACGCTTACAAAAAAACATGCCGGTTTCAACCTATACGCTAAATCGGTTATGCCAAATCTTAAATTGTCGGCTCTCGGATATTGCCGAATATATACCTGACTAAAAACCGCCTGAAAATTCCAGACGGTTTTAGAAAATATACACATATTTTATGTGTATATTTGGTGTGTATAAATCATACACATATTTTGTGTGTATGTCAATCCATGTCTAACCAGTTCTGCAAAAGCTGATTGATTACCTCGTTCATGGAAATATCAAGCTCTTTGCACTTTGCCTCGGCCCGATCATGTATAGTCGGTTGCAGAAGTATCTGCTTGCGTCGGCTCCGCGTTTCTGTTTTCTTGACGGCTACAGCCGCCCCCGGATTTTCAGGGGGCTTTTTATTTTCCCCTGGTTCAGCCGTAACAACGCCTGGGGCCTGTTCCGGCTGTAACGGCGGTGAGTTTATCATACTGCCGACAATGCTATGCTTCCGGCGTTCCTCACGCTCTCGTAACTGCTCGGAAAAATCGTCATTTTTCGACATCGTTTATATCCCCCTTTCGCTCATATTTCCCGGATATTATCATATCAACAATATCCATGTACGCATGGGCCATTTTATGCTTGGGGGCAAGCTCCACGACGGACAGCCCTTTATAAACGCCCTGCGCCGGTAAAACCGTTTTAGGGATAATCCCGATTAGGTTGTATTCCCGGTTAAGCTCCATAAGAATAGCCGTCCCGTTCTTCGTCCGGCTCTCGTAAAAAGTCGCTACCACTCCGTACACTTTCAAGCCTGGATTTGTCAACGTCTGAATACTGGCTATGGTATCGTTAAGATGGGTCAACCCCCTATAAGACAAATAATCAGTCTTTACCGGAATAATTACGCCGTTGGCACAGGAAAGCGCATTGATCGTCAAAATAGAAAGCTGCGGGGGACAGTCGATAACAATATAATCATAGTCTTTCTTGATCGGCTCAAGGGCGCGCCTTAAAATCAATTCGCGGCTCACCCTGGCAAACATTTTCCATTCAAGGTCTGCAAGGTCAATAATAGAAGGAATGATATAACAATATTCCTGCGGAAATTGCCCTTTCTCTCCAACTTCTACCGGGTGAATACACTCCCTTATATCACGCTTGCGCCCTGGTTCATCGGTCAAGACAGATACTATTGAATTGTCTGCTGTGTCGCTCGGCTCCATTCCCGCGCTGATCGTCAAACTTGCCTGACTGTCCAGGTCTACCATTAAAACCTTTTTGCCTCGCATAGCTAACCCAACGGCAATATTATGGGTCGTTATCGTCTTTGCAACGCCGCCTTTTTGATTGGCAATAGCTATTATCTCGCTCATAACAATTCCTTTCCTACACATCATTTATACACACTAAAAGTATGTATAAATGATGTGTATGTTTCATGTGTATATCTTAGCATAGTATTCCCGCATTGTCAATTAAATATACACATAAATAATACACATCATTCATGTGTATATTTAATACATATAAATGATGTGTATGAATTATACATATATTTTATGTGTATAAAGCAAAGCCTTATTTTATAAGCGATTTCGCCCATAAATAATACTTTGCAATAGTATTTCGGCTCATTCCCGTTTCCCTGGCCGCCTGACGCTGGCTTGCGTCCGGGTTCTTGCGAAAATACGCTTCCAAACGAAAAACAGAGTTATTTTTCTTTCCCAGGGCAACACGGTCTAAATGCTCAGCCTGGCTCCTGCCGTTTCGTTTACAGCTATTTTTAGGGAATTTCCACCCTAACCAGTCCTCCAGGGTTTCCCGACGCACTTTCAGATACTCCGGCCTATACAGTCGTAACGCTGATGGAATATTCTGACGGTTAAACGGTGTCCTCCAACGCCCCTTATCCTGCCGCCACAACATAGAAATCATGTCAATATCGCTTTCAACATTTCCCTTCGATACGCCACACTTACAAGCAATCACGCACAAGGCCATTAAGGAGCTATAACGGTGGCCCTCCTGGGTTTCTTCTAACACCCTGGAACGTGTTTCCTCGTACCACTTCGGCGTACATCTGGGGGAATCATTTATAAAATTGCCGTCTGGCCGTACCTTGGCAAACGTCCGATTCTGGCGTATAAAATCATGCGTTTCATTGAAACTCTCAAAATCCGGAACGGTTACGCCTTTAAGCTCCGCAAGATAAGCCGCAAAGCTCCGCATTTTATCCGTAGCCGGGCCGCTCCGATCAGCCGGGGCCTCAACCTTCCAAACAGAATTACAAGCCGTCGCAAGCTGTTCCGGTGTCCATTTATCACCTGTCAAGTATGCCGTCGTAGTATCTCCGGCTTTCGTCAAGCCGCCTACTACCCGGTAAGGCTGTCCTATCCAATGCTTCTGTGTCAAAGCCAATCCTTCACCAAAAAAAGCATGTAAAGCATCGTATAAATCCCGCGCCGCGTCGCGCACATTCCGATACGTCCGAACCGGCTCGGTAAACACATAGTAAAAATGCACCCCGTTCCCACTATTCGTTATCATAGTCGGTATAGGGTACTCCCCGTTGCTCACGCTCCGCATTAACCGCGACAACATACGCGGGTACACATTGTCAATATCAACCGCTATTGCAAATAATTTATCTAAAAACGACGATTTATAACGGTTTTGGTAATAAATTGCCGGGCTGATATATACATCATCCCGCCCCAACGAAAATTCTAACATCTGCTCCAACGGCAAAGAAACAAAACGCTTCCCGGCCTCGATCACCATGACACGCTCCCCGTCCTGTATTCCCTCAAACAAAAGATCATAGAAATCCCAGGGGGACAACCATTCCCCACATTCCGCTAATATATCATTTTTTTCTGCAAATTCTTCCCGTATAAGCTCCGTTCGATTTAAAACCGATACCGCCATAAAAAACCTCTTTTCATTCTCTCCCTCACTCCTTCCGGCTTCGCCGGAAATAACCGGCTCCGCCGGTCCTGAAGGAGAGAGAGAAAATAAAACTATACAAAACCTCTGAAAGTCAACCTATCCCCCCCGCCCCTTTCCAATCATGGAAAGGGGGGCAGGCTCAAAGGATATATACCCCGCCGCCCGGCCTGTGTATAGCACGCCTTATAAAACTTATCAAGGGCAAGCCGCCCCTGGCGGTGCTATGCACCCTTGACAAGTTTTAACGGCGCACTCGATCAAACACAGGCGACGGGGATATATAAACCCTTCTATATGGCAAAAACGCGCCCGACATTTCTATGTATAAAACCCGATCTAACCGGCCATAATACAGGCAAAAGAAAAGCCGGAACGGAAAGGGCTTGTCCCTTTCCCCCCTAAGGGGGCGGGATAATAAGCAATGAAGTGAGCCACCCACAAGAGGAATTATAACCCTTTTCCCCTTCAAAGTAAAGACTTTAATACATACATTTTATACACATAAAAGATACATATATTTTGTGTGTATATCCGTTTCAGGAGCCGGGCCGGTGGTGGCGTGGTTCCTTTTTATTTTTTTGACCGCGTACAAGCCCCCAGGACGCTTTAAAATCACCCGCCGAGTATAGAAGCCTTACCCCGGTCTTAAAACGCCGTACAAGCCAAATACGGGGCTGTACGGAGCAAAAATCATCATAACTGCCCCCGTGTTCTGCCGCGGTTAATTTTGGCAAAAATAATTTTCTACATTTTGCTATGTATTGATTGACAATGTATAGGAAACACTATATAATATTATCAGAAAGGAGTGTTTATTATGGCACAGGTAAATATCAGGATTGACGATACTTTAAAAGAGCAGGGCGAAAAACTGTTTAACACCCTGGGTATGAATTTTTCATCGGCAGTTAATATCTTTGTCAGTCAAGCGGTGCGGCAGGGCGGTATTCCCTTTGAAATTACGACAAATATTGACCCGTTTTTCTGTGAGGCCAACATGAAGTTTTTGCGGAGAGCTGTCCAGGCCGCCAACGAGGGCAAGCTGACCCCGCATGATCTCATAGAGGAATAGCCGCCTATGGAAATGTTATGGACGGAAAACGCCTGGGAAGATTATTTATATTGGCAAAATCAGGATAAAAAAACGCTGAAACGGGTAAATCAGCTTATAAAGGACATTGAGCGAAGCGGTTATGAAGGGATAGGAAAACCTGAACCGCTCCGGGGTGATCTGTCCGGGTGGTGGTCGCGCCGCATAGATGACGCTAACCGCCTTGTGTACCGGATAGAAAACGAAAAGCTCATACTTGCGGCCTGTCGTTCGCACTACGGCGACAAATAAGGGGGATTATCAATGGCAAGGGACAAACAAGGCGTTTTAGTATATGACTTTCAGCAGGAAAGAATTGATATTCGTTTCGGCCTGGAAGAATACTATGGCGGCTTACATTGCGGCGAAACTTTAGATGTGCTGATAGACGGGAAATGGATACCGACACGAATAGAAAAAGCCGCCGATTGGTTTTTAGTCGGCATTGACGAAAACATTTCCTTGCCGGGTTTAACAGTACGGATATAAAAGAACCGCCCGGACGCTCTGCGCGTCCTGGGCGGCTTTTTCTATGAAAGCGGTGTTATGATACCCTGTTCGATTGCCATATCTATAATTTCAGCTTCAAAAAGATCACTGTCATACCACGGCAAAGAGTTGTAATGTCGGGACAGTTCCGGCAAGTTTGCCCGTTGTGTCGCCGCCCGGAAAGCCTTAAACCATCCCCCCGTACTGGAAAGGTTTATCCAATCTTCCTCATTCTCAAAAAGAAAATCCGGCAATGCGGCTTTTAGCTCCTGTTTTAAAAATTGCAGAAATTCAGGCGACACTAACCCTTTTATTTCGTCCGGCATGGTGTACCCGGCCCAATCCTCGCCGCCCATTTCTATCATATCGCAAGTTTCTATCATAAAATCCTGGACGCTCTGCGGGTGCTTCGGGAGCTTGCCGCTTCTCATATCTTCAATTTCCTTCATGGCGGCTCTCGTTTCGGCATTTGGAATTTCCTCGGCCCGTTCCTTCCTGGGCATGGTATCAACTCCTTTCTCTTTGCTTCCTGAATGGCTTCTTTTGTGCAATTTGCCTTTCCTGCCGCGTCGATCAGCCGCGCTGAAGGACAGAAAAAAAGGCAAATTGACTAAATTTTAAAAGCCGGGTCTTTGTAATACGGGGCTTTGTCTATCCGGCAAAATCCATTGAAAGGATTTAATAAAACTATATCCTGGAGCTTTGCAAAATCCTCCGGCTTTATAATGCGCTTATCTTCGGTGGTTCTGCTCTCGCCGGTGCCTTTTCCCATGCCCGTATACTGTTCAAAATTGGCGTTCTGGCTCTTTTTCATCTTGTCGTATGTTCCGACAAGGCGGGAGAAATATTCCTGTGTGTCCGCGTCTAAGGCGTTTAAAATGGCCTTATATGCGCAAGTGTCCGCTATAACCTTCCGGGTGTCCTGGCCGTATATCATATCAAGCTGTGCAAGGCTCTGTATCAACAAAGTAACGGTAACGCGCTTGCTTCGCAAAGTTGCCAAACCGTTTACTATGGCCTCGATTTTTCCCAGGCGTGGGGCCTCGTCAAGAAGGAATAAAACCGGGTTGCCCTGTTGATCTGGCCGACGTTCAAAATGCTTTAGAAACTGATTGACGATAAGGGTTAAAATCCCTTTCCATTGGTCTATCAGGTGTTCCGGGATATTGATAAAAACATCTTCCCCATGCTCTAAGTCTGCCGGGCTTATGGTGTAAGACTTTGAAAAACAGGCTTTTATGTCCGGGTCGGTGGCAAATATAATAATTCTGTTCGCTAATTCGGTGGCTACTCCCGCAAGGGTTTTAATGTCAATCCCTACAAGCTGATTTACATACATGCGGGCCTCTACGGTGTCGCTCTGGTGGATCTCCGTTATAAGCTGTTCTATTGGGGTGGTCTGAACCGCCGTTACCGTGTCTATGAAAGAATATCCCTGGTTATAAAAATGCAGTATCGCGCCGGTGAAAATGTTTTGTGCGCCCTCAATCCAAAACGGGTCTTTTGCGTCCTTCGGGGTCGGCATGATGGCAAGCGCGATTTCCCGCGCGTCCTGGGCTTTGTTCCGGCTGTCGGCTAAAAGATAATACGGATTATAGCCGGGGGAACTGTCAGACAGGGGGTTAAAAACCTTCACGTTTGGCCGTTTATGCTTGGTCTTTTCGTATAATTCGCCCTTAATATCAATCGCAAAAATACGCTCATTCCAGGAAAGCAAAGACGGAATAGCAAGGCATGAGCTTTTTCCGCTTCCAACGCCGCCAACACAAAGGATATGCCCGTCAAGGGTTTCCGGCTTCACTACATACCCGCCGCCCTTCCTGCCGAAAACAACGCCGCATGGATTGTTCGCGGCCAACTCCTTCGGTATCGTCGGATTGGTGGCCGCCCGTTCCTTCCGGCTCTGCTGCTGTCCAAAAATCAGCTTTAGAAAATTGAAGGTGCGGTCTTTTGTTATCAGCCTGACCATGTTTTGTGCAAGAAAATAAATGCAAAGTCCCCAGGCAATCACCCATATATAGCCGGGTACTGGCGTTTTTGTGCTGAATATTTCGTGAAAGATTGCTACCAATGCCGGAAAAATGAGTCCCGTAAAAATCAGGAATTTCATAACGGGTTTGAAAATAAACCGGACAATGGTTAAAACGGCCTTTGCAACGCTTGTTCCTAAATCCATCTTTATACCTCCCTATCTCTGCATACCGCCCATGCCGCCGCGTGTGTGGCTGTCGCGGCCCTGCGTCAGCTCCGGCCTATGGGCCTTTATGTGGTCTACTATCTGTTGGGCCTTGCCTGGGTCAACACGCTGAACGATTTTTTTATAGTCCTCGATGCTGATATTATTTAACTTGCTGTCTGCTTGGCTCGTCGCTATGCGTTCTTTCATGCTCTGCCTCTGCGTCGCCCGGCTGTCCGTCTGGCTCGCAAGGGCGTGTATCTCTCGGCTGTCCGGGCGAAGATCGGCAAGGGCCTTTTCTGTTTTATACTCGATTTCGATAGCTTGTAACCTGCCCTGTAAATCTTTTTGGGCCTCTACTGACTTTTGCCACTCTGCCATACCCTTCATGCCCTGCGCCTGTTCCCTGGCTCTCTCTCTTAGCTTCCTTGCCGCTTCCTGGGCCTGGCTCGGCTCTATCTTAAAATCGTTTTTGAAAGACTGTATAGCTTGCTCCTGGGAACGGGAAAGGCTCTGTATCTGCCCGTCAAGCTCTTTTTTCTCTTTGCCTTTGAATACTCCTAACTGCGCCCGTTCCTCTCGCAGATCGGCAACCCTGCGGGCCATGCGCTCGATGGCCCCCGCCCGTTCTGTTATCTGTTCGGCGCGGCTCTCCGTTTTCCGTTGTTCCTCTCGCTTCGTGGCGTTCTCTTCTGAATGGCCGCGTATCTCTTTATCCAGGGTTATATAATCGGCTCTTAAAGAACGTAACCGCCCGGCTATATGCTCTCGCTCGTAGGCTTCCCCTTCTGCTCCATCCGTCCCGCCGGCGCCGCCGGCCGGCTTGGTCTTGGCCTGTTGTTCTGTCTGCCGTTCTGCGGCAAGCTCGGCAAGCTCCTTTAACGTCCTTCGGCGCGCCTCGGTATCTGGCTTTGTTTCCGCGTATTCCTCACGGCCCGAACCGTCGCCGCGCTGTCTTTCCCGTTCTCGTTTTTCTTGTTCTTCCCTGCGGGCCTGTTCCTCTTTCCGGGCCTGTTCTTCCT
>ENA-UOOE01002975-UOOE01002975.1-fermentation-metagenome-genome-assembly--contig:-NODE-2975-length-11347-cov-4.674017_pt1 | contig 11347 bp, 17 predicted proteins | sample MGYA00245776_ERZ724021 | MGnify/ENA primary metagenome ERZ724021 (study PRJEB28704, sample SAMN03018321) | fermentation metagenome | biome: anthropogenic terrestrial biome; feature: soil; material...
CCGACCGGACTTTCACCGGCTAGATAATGCGTGCTTGGCTGGGCACGCCAGAAAAAGAAAAAAGCCCCCGGTACTATCCAGCACCAGGGGCTTAAGTGAAAAAGGAGAACAAAAAGAACAGAATAGCAGACAGCACCTGCACGCCATCCGCACCCCGTTATATATAAACCGGTGAACCACTCCGGCTTATGCCAAACTAATTAGATTTAACTGATAGGATTTTAATGGCTTCCGGCAGCACCAGGGCTATGTCAGTTCTGAATATTGCCCTAAATGCGGTGGTATCTTTATAAAAACCTGCGCTATCATTACGCTGGATGTCGATGCTGGCCTTGTCAGCGATATATACGCCTTTCTGGAAGTCTCCAACCATCAGCGCATCAGTTCCAGCTACCAGGGTTCCCGGGAATTCATCAGTAATTACCAGGGGTCGCCCCAGCAGGGTGTTACCTACTCCACTGGTCAGGTCGCTAACCATCATATAGCGCCCGTCTCCATCGGTCAGGCCGCGCAATACGGTTTCCATAGCACTGTTGCATACAAAGGTAGCATTTTTACGGTACTTGGCCGGTAATGTTCCCCATAATGCCAAAATGTCAGCGGTGGCAATAGCGGCTGCTGTGCTGGGTACGCGCTCAATGAGCAGGGCAGGTACAACCTCGCCATCGTCAGCAGTCAGAATACCCTGCAAGTTCGCGTCTGTAGCATCCCCGGTAAGATATTGTCCCTCCAGCAGCTCTCCGATCTCATCCCGGAAGTGCTGCGCCAAATAACCGGCCAGGTCTACACCTTCATCCTGGAGAAGCTCATTAGATACTTCTACCAGGGCTGCAGCTTTCTTAGGGGTCAATACAACCTGGTCAAAAGTCAGGTCATACGGAACAATAGGCGCACCCTCCAGGCTCATAGCTGCACCACTGCCGCCAGTGCGCCGGGGATATGCTGCGCTTTTACCACTGATAGGTGGTAAGATGCGGGCCAGCTGCCGCATTACTACATCAGCGGTTAATCCTTCTATGATTTCCTTAGCAAAGTCAACCGGGGCCAGGGCAGCGCCTTTGGTGGCACTGCTAACAGCCATAGCGCGCAGCTCACCAGTTCTCAGGTAATGATTGAAAGCTGCGCGGGCTTCCAGGTCTGTACCAGTAGTAATTGCTACAGATGGTACGCCAGGGGTCTCCTGAGCTTCCAATCGTTCTATCATTTCGCTGGTGGATCTAACTTCCACCATCTTTTCTTCTGCTTCGTCAACCTTACCGGCTGCTAACAGGGTCCGGGTCTCACCTTTTAGGGCTTCTAATTTTTCCTTTAATTCCTTTAACATTATAAATACCTCCTATAATAGTTCTAGCTCTATGGCCAGTAATTTTTTCCTTAGTCCAATAGCATCCGCTTTGTACTCCTCCAGGCTCCGGCAGCTTACTTCTGCACTTGGGTAAGCCGGGAAAGCTATAGGGCTAAACTCGTACAAGTCAGCTTCAAAAATGGTCCGCTTGTAAATGGTTTCCCCGTCCTGGTCAACACTGCTCCATTTGTCATCCTTGACTATCATGCCAAAAGATAACCCGGTAACATCGCCCCGCTGTATAACCTCCCAGGCATCATCCCCCGCCTGGGTGTCGGGCAGGTCCAGCTCAAAACTTAGCCGGTCTTGGTTTGATGTTATCCTTAAGGTTTTACTTTTGGTATTCCCCAGTACCTGGGCTATATCGTGTGACCATAAACCAACCACTTCACGGGTGGCCAGGCTGCCATCAAAACAACCAGGGGCCAGCTCCTCAATAAAGCGATCCCCCCAGCGATCTGTTATTACATCACTCGGGGAATTATAGTCAATATACCCGGCTATGATCCGCTTACCACCGGTTCCGGTGGCCCGTACCTCCAGGGCAACGGGTAAGGCTCTAATTTCCTTCGCCACTAATCGGTTCCTCCTTTCCCAGTTCTCCCATGTTTAGGGGTCTATAAAGTTTATCCCCGCCATCAACAGCGGGAAGGTTCTCAAGGTTCCTTATTTCGTTTACACTCATAAAACCAGCAGCCAGGGCTATCCTATAAGCATCGAACCGGCTTTTTAAGTCAGTCCTGAGCAGATCCCCGGTGGTAAACTCACAGTAAAGACTACTATGGGTTATTAAGGACCGGTTTATGGCCTGTTCTATCCTGGTCAGCCAGGGCCTTAAGCTATGGGTTAAGAATTCCAGGTTCTGCGCTTCTTGGCTGCTGTAGCTGGCTTTTTCCAGGTGGCCTATTAGGGCCGGTGGCACTCCAAATATACGGGCTATATCTAACACGCTTACCTGTCTAGATTCCAGCCACTGGCTATCCTTGTTAGACAGGGCCACGGGCTGGAAGGTCATTCCTTCTTCCAGGACCGCAACCTTCCCCGCATTATCAGGGCCGGAATATTTATCCCGCCAGCTGCTCCTTAAGGTCTCGGCTGCTTCGGATCCCAGGTGGCCAGGGTGTTGTAATACTCCCCCCACTGCTGCGCCGTTCTTAAAGAAGGATTGTCCATGCTTAAGCTCGGCAATAGCGCCGCCCAGTGATTCACGGGCCAGGGTGATAGGGCTTACCCCCTTAATGCCATCCAGGGTCATTCCCAGGATGTGCAGCACTTCCCGCGGTGGTAGTACCTGCTGCCCTTTGCTGGTATTCACCCGGTAGGTAATAGCTCCCGTTACCTTATCCTGATCAACAGTGACCGCCGCCGGGTCCAGGGGCCATAATGCAGCAGGCTTTCCTCCCTGCCAGTCTATATAAGCATAAAAATTACCACTAAGCAGAAGCTGGTTCATAATCAATTCTTTAAATGTAAACGGGGTTTGCAGCGGGTTTGGGGCCGTATGCAAAAGTTTATATACCTGGTTCTCGGTGGCCGGTTCCCGCCCCTCATCCGTTTTCCGATATACCTTTAAGGGTAAGCTCGCCACTGCTCCAGATAATAAACTTACTGCTCGCAGTGCAGCTGGTACACCCAGGGCAGCGGTAGGTGTTACATTTACCCCTGAGCTGGTCAGCGGGCCTAGTATATCCCTCCAGCCCTCGGGGTCCCGCTGGGTGAAGTCCCGTTTTTCCTTTGGTTTGAATAGTCGCTGGATTACATTCACATTATCCCTCCCCTGTTTTTCGGAAAATCCCAGTTCTTTTACTACTTGGTGCTTGGGCGCATTATCAAAATGGACAGCGGTGTCTTTTTTGATTTCTTGGCTTTTTCTATCCCCGCCACTTCCCTTGGGTATTTGCTTCATGAGTTCATTTGATATGGTAATTAGGCAAATATTTGACTAATTACCTATATAGTTATTAGTCCCCTCTCTCGATATACTGATTTCTGCTCCCTGAGCATGGCCCGGCTTATAGCCAGCACCAGGGCAACAGCGCCATCTATCCTATCCTTTGACCGGCCCTTACTCGGTTTAATGTTTCCGGCTGCATCTTGCTCCAGGGTTACGTTCCCAATATTCCAGGTCAGGACCGGGTGGCCGCCATGATTTAACCTGCCGCTTAATACCCACTCTTCCAGGGTCTTACTGGGTGTCGATAAACTAGCATAGCCCATACCGGTACTAACCATGCTGGCTCCTTCTTCTCCCAGCTCAACTGCTAGCTGGAAAGCGTTCCAGCGGTCAAAGGCTATTTCCTTAATCCTGTACTGGTTGGTCAGGTCCTGTATATCCTTCTTAATCAGCCGCTGGTCCAGTACATCACCAGGCAGCAGCTTTATTTTCCCGGCTCGCGCCCAGGCTCGATAATCAACAGCATCCTGCCGTTCCCCGGTGGCTCTCGCTTCCGGTAGCCAGAAATAAGGTAGCACTGTATAATTAGGCGGGTCGTTATCATCCGGGAATACCAGCACAAAGGCCGCCAGGTCTGTAGTAGCAGACAGGTCCAGCCCGCCATAGCACTCCCTACCTTTTAGCTTTTCGGGTATTACTAGCTGCCCACAAGCTGCCCAACGGTCAGCCGGTAGCCAGGCCGTTTCTGATTGGGTCCACTGGTTAAGGTATAATCTCCTAAATGAGTTCTCCAGCGCCGGGGATTGTTTCGCCCGGTCAGCTAATGCCTTAATATCATCCAGTGACCGGAATTCACCCAGGGCAGGGTTAGCCTTTTTCCAGGTGGCCGGGTCCTGCCAGTCATCATCCGGGCCAGCTTCATACAAACAGGGCAGGAAAGCATCATCTTTAACCTGTCCCTCCTGTACTCGCTTGGCATGATCGTAAACCTCATAAAATAAGCTGGCTCTGTCATGGCCAGCGGTACTGATACATAGCAGCAGCGGCTCCTCCCGTGCTCCAAATCCGGTTTGCAGTGCTTCCCATAGCTCGCGGCCACGTTTACCTTCCCATATATGTAATTCGTCCGCTATTATCGCGGTGGGGTTCAATCCATGCGCCAGGCCGCCATCAGCAGCCAGCGCCTTTAATATGCTGCCGGTTACTGGGTCAACTATCAGCTTTTTGTACTCTATGATTCTTAACCTCTTATCAAGGGTCTTATTACCCCGTACAAAGTCCCTGCACTGGTTAAAGCATATACTGGCCTGTTCCCGGCTCCCTGCTGCCAGGTAAACCTCCCCGCCGGGCTTACCATCAGCCAGCAGGTGGTATAAGGCCAGGGCAGCAGCAAGGGCCGTTTTTCCGTTCTTTCGGGGTAGGTATAATAAAGCCTGTCGGTACTGTCTTAGTCCGTCAGGCTTAAGGGTTCCGTATAACTCTTTTATAAAGCCCTCCTGCCAGGGCATCAGCTGGAAGGGATAACCTGCCCAGGGTGCTTTACTATGTTTGAGCAGCGATATGAATTTTAGCACCCGATCCGCGCGGTTCATACTATCCCCTCCCACTTTTTCCTTGTACATCAATACCCTGATACTTTCTGCGTTTGAAACGGAGAAAGTCCCGCTTACACCTTTTCTTTACACATTAACTGCAGCTCCCGGTTCCGTTCCTCCAGGTTTAGCACTGATTCTATTTCCAGGGTTCGGCTGCCAAATACGATCCGGTTCGCCGATGTTACCTCTATACCAGGTGGCCGCATGGTTACTTTATGGCTAACCTGCGCCTGAGTAGATGCAGCGGCAAAGTATTCATCACCCTTTAAAGGTTCAATATTTGCCCAGGCATGGGCCGCGGCGGTCCATACTACCTCCTGGTAACCTAGATCATCAATTACCACTTCCGGGGCCTGGATTTCAATGTAATGCCTTAATACACCGGTTCTCATATACTCACCTTCCTATGGGGCCAGTACAGCAGCCGGACAGCCTTAAGGTTCTTTTCTATGAATTCACCCTCCCGTGATTCATAAAGAAGGGCAGTATGCAGCAGCAACCCGGCTAATATCGTTCCGGGCAGGGTCTCGAAGTCTGCCAGCTTGCAGCCTAAAAAGGTTTCTGCATAGTCCTGAGCAGCTTCCATGTAGCCGCTAATCAGGGCCTCCTCTAGCTCATGCTCTATTCTTAAATGTGATTTTACGGTGGTTATATCAAATACCATTTAGTAGTTCCTCCATTTCATCCTGGGCCGGTGGCTCGGGTAGCTCCATCCGCATCCGCGGTCCAGGGGCCAGGCCAAACAGGGTAATGAGTGCGCGCAGCTCCTTCATAGCATCTTTCATTATGTAATACTCGGGCCGCTGCTTAGGCTCCCCGTTCGATTGAATATAGGTGTCACCCTCCTGGGCCAATGTCTTTTGACACTGCTCATAGCGCCCCCAGGTCTGACAGTACATGGCCAGGGTGTTTTTATCCAGCTCGGTAAGTAGTCCAGCACGATAAAGTGGGCCAGCTACTCGCCGCCACTCCTTCTTGGCTTCCTTTGATAGCCAGGCTGGGCATTTCGGCAACACTGGTTTAGCTTTGGGTGTGTTTGCCGGTGGCTGGAAAGCGCCATCAACTATTTTTAAATTAGGTAATGGTCCCCTGCTCCCCATGATTTCACCTCCCGGAATTTCAAAACTATAAAGCGCAAAATGTAAGTTACCCTCCTCGGTCCCGGGGCCAGGTCTCATACAATTTCAATACCCCTACCCCCGGCCATGAATTTCCTCATGACAGCTCCTACATAACGGCTGGCAGTTATCCTCCACCAGTCGCAAGTCTGGCCGGTCAGCCACGGGCTGGATGTGATGCACTACCTCGGATGGGCGTACATCGCCGCAAAGCTCCAGGCAGCGGTGGCATATCTGGTTCCCCGGCAGGCTTAAAAACCAGTCCCGGAATTTCTCCCACTTGTTATCATAGCCGCGTTCCCTTGCCGTTCCACGCCGGGCATCTGTCTGTTTGCCATACTGTCTCTTATACTGGTTCTTATGCTTATCACAATAACCAGATCTATCTTTAGTTATCTCAATACATCCTATATGTCTACATGATCTACCTGGTAGTGTAGCCATTACCGTATCACCACACCTATAGCGCGTCTGCTCCTACCGTGCTTATCATCTATAAGACAGAATTCTACTGTATGTCCTTCCCTATATTCGGCAAAGTCTGGAGGGCTTACGCAGCCGCCCGCATGGAAGAATACAGTCTCCTCGCTATCATCCAAACGAATAAAGCCAAATCCCTTTGACCTGGATATATATGTAATAGTTCCGGTGTAAGTTTCCATCTGCTTATAACCTCCAGAAAATAAGTTTAGCTGCCCGCCACGAAGGCAGACAGCTAGATATATTAAATATAAAGCAAGTCCTAGTATTTGTCAAACATCGTAATAGTTAGGGTTAAACCGCGCCGGTGGCTTCGCTGGTGGTTTTCGTTTACGTCCCCGGGTTCCGCTGCAAGCATCGGGTCGTTTACGTTTCAGATCGGATTGGTAGCAAGCGCCCCATCCCTGGTAAGGATCGGATTCAGCTTTTCCCTCGGGCAGCTTGACAGTGGTTCCGCATACGCAGCTAAAGGTATCAGTCTCAGCATCAAAGGTAGTCAACTCATCACACCAGGGACATCTAACCTTTAAAGCCATTAAACTACCTCCTGTATAATTCAACCTCTTTATAGTAGTTCGCGCATACCAACCGGGTAAGTTCCAGTGCTTCATGTTCAGTAAAGCCAACTTCTAATAGTCCAGTGTAGGTATCTATTGGCAAGGCCATAGGGCTATGCTTTAAACCCTGTTCGTCAAAGTCATCCACCAGGTCATCTAATCTATCCTGGTCAAATCTACTCATTATTTGTCACCCCCCTTTTTATTATCATCTGCTGGTGTTGCTGGTTTGCTGGTGCGGGTGCGCGTATGTAGATAAATGTAAGTAGTTGCTATAGTGCAGGTAAATATATCCATATATATAATATAATATAAGTATAAAACCCCTTTTCTGTTATACCTCAACACCTTCATTTTCACTGCTTCCTACTCATATACCTACACCAGCACACCTGCAACGCCAGCACTTACACTTAACCGCCGGTATTACCAGGGGTAAAAACACTACCTATTTTTCACCCAACACCAGCAAACACCAGCACTTATTTTTCCATGTGATAAATCTTGGGGTTAATCAGGTACCGCGCCCGTGATTTCCCTTCGATTTTCTCCCTCAACCAGTATTTCTTAACAAGTACATCACAAGCATTTTTGGCCCTTTCCTTCGTGTTAAGTAAGCTCCAGTTATTGTTGTAAATATCCCGCAAGGTAAACCCATCTTTTAGCGCCCCATCTTTCAACTTATCACCCAGCGCCCGCGCCGCCGCCATCGGGGTATCTTCCACCAGGCCATAGATGCGCCGGGCATGGCTCTCCAAATACTCGCACCATTTTACGGCCAGGCGGGCGGCATCTGCACTCACTGGTCCACTTTCAAAAGGATTATCCGCCAATTCTATAAGGTGGAATATTAGAGCCAGGCTGGGCATTAGGCTCCTGTACTTGGCCAGGTGTTCTGCCATTAATGGGTGGGCATTAGGAATTTTATTAATATGTAGGTCCTCATACCACTGGTAGAATAATTCCTGAGCTTCATCTGAAAAGTTAAAATAAGGCCGGTCCCCCTCCTCGTCCTGTGCTGCGCCATAGGCTGTAAAACTCATGCCGGCCAGTTCTTCCATCACCTGGAAAGCGCGGTTCCTTGCTTCATAGTTCGGGGCTTCATCCACCATCTTCCAGACAGGCTCGTCCGGGTACACCAATAACTGATACCTCTGCATTAGTCCATCATTCTGAAGTGGATCGGCCGCCTGGTTCAAGTAAGCAGTCAGCTTCCCGGGCTGGATTCCGCCCAGGATGCTTACACATAGATTAGGCGTATCTATCGTTCCCCTTCTTACCCGGTCACTGGTGTATGATCCGGTTCCCTCCCAGGCCTCCAGGAAAAAAGCCCTGTCTGATTCATGCCCTGCCTTTTCCCAGCTGGCCATCATGCCTATCAACTCATCACGAAACATTAACAGGCCGCGCGGGTTCTCACCCAGTAATTCGTGAAGCTTTTCGACGGTCACATCGTTGGTTTTATACCGTTTCCTAACCGGTGGCCGCGGGGCTTCTAGTTCCAGATATTCTTGCTTAAGCCTTTCGAGTGCTTGCTCTTTTGTCTCGGCCATCTGTTTTTTTCTCCTTCCCTTTTGATAAGGCTGCTATCTGGGTCTTAATTGCGTCCTTTTCAGCTTTGTAAACTATCTCATCGGCTTCGTTGAATTCCAGGGCCGCATCATACTGTTTTTTGGCCTCAGCCTCCAGCCGGTCCAGGGGTTTAAGTACTTCTTTTAAGGCTGGTGTTTTGAGCATCCCTGGACCGGCCACAATTCCGCCCCATAGGTTCGGAACCACTTCCCAATTATCATTAACCTTTGGCCTTATGCTGCACCCCGTACCTATTAAGCTACTGGCTGCCACAAGCGCACCAGCTGCCAGGAAGTCAACAGGGCACTGCATACGGTAGGCCGTATTGAGTAACCATGATCTGAATACAACGGGCATGAATTCCGGGGCTAATTTCGCCACTTCCAGCAGGGCTTTTTCACCCAGGGACTGGGGGTCCGGCCAGGGCTCACCATCGTTGAAAGAGTCGGCAAAATCTTCCTCGGGTGTACTGCGGCTCTCCCCAGGTGGATATCTACTGATAGACTTGGCTATTTGTTTTAATTCGCTATCTGGTAAAGGCGGCCGGCAACGGTTTTCATTCTCTACCTGTAAAGCCGCCAATAAAACAGGCTCACTGCAACCGGTCCGCCTGAGTTTACCGGCAAAGTGAGCCAAATAATCATTCCGCTGCCCCTCGGGGATCGGCTCACCCTCTGCTGGGTACTTCTTGCCGGTATCCCTTTGGCTATAATCCCTAATTATCGTAAATAACCAGTCTGGCATCTCGGCCAGTTCCACTTCCTCCGGATGGTGGAGCAGCTCCCACTCATAATAAGCGCCGGTAAAATGTAGGCTGCCTGGCGCTAATACCTGGCCGCCATTGGCACGGATGTCCAGGCCAGGGAGAAATTTTACAGCATTTTTTAATTCACTAACATTTGCCGGGCAGCTGAAGTAGATATGTCGCCCCCCGCCACCGGTAACCGCTTCCCAGGTTTCAGGTAGCGGGCCGTATTCTTCCTCCAGCTGCCGCAAGCTCTCCTCACCCTCAGGACCATCTATATCAAGGACCACTACACCAGATGCAAAACCGGTTACTATCCCTAGATTCAGATTAGGCCAACGCTTTAACCATTTATCTACCTGGTTAATGTCCTGGGTCCATTGGTTTGGCCAGTCAGGGATTAATGGATGTTTCCCTGAGGCTTTACAATCCGGCCTACCACATCCACATCTGCCTTTAATCGGCCAGGCCACCGGAATAAGAGCCAGGCCATAAGATAGTAGTTCAAGCGCCTGGTTGTGCTTAGAATTAGCTATAGTTTCAGCTACTGCCATCACTTCACCCCGCCTAACCGTTCTGCTGCTGATATTGCTGGTCAATCCACTGTTCTAACTGCCGGACTGGGACCAATAGCCGCCGTCTTACTCGAATTACTGGGATCTCCCCATTGTAGGCCATCTGCCGGGTGCAGCTTTCGCTTAGCCCTAGCTTTTGGGCAGCTTGCGGGATTGAAAGTAACAGCGGATTTATGTCAGTAAGTTTTTTAGTCACTGTTTTTAACCTCGCTTTCAGTCTGCTTTAAGATTTTAGTTAAACTTTCAGTGGGTACTATAATTCGCCGCCCCCCTAGCCTTATGGCCGGGATGTCGCCGGTCTTAACCAGTTCGTATGCTAAACATCTTGAAATACCCAATACCTGCGCAGCTTCGGGTACACTCAAAACCGTTTTTTCTCGCCAATTGTTTTTCACTGTTTTTCCACCTCCTTAAAAAAGGGCATAAAAAAAGCAGCTCTCCGGCTGCTCTAGCCTTAGCTGCTTTTTTTAGCTATTTGTTTTATTCTGTTGATTATTCTACATTAAGATTCTGGCATACCAGGCAGCCTTCATGCTGCCCATGATGTAAGACCCTATGTTTTTCTTTTAGCCACGTTTGGCCAAATCCTGCCTCTTGCATTGTCCTGGGGTTATAGAGGTATTTACTAAACACTGCCCCATTTGCGTCCACTTCGTCTCCGGGAAGGGGTTCGTCAAACCAGTCTGCTAATCCCAGGCCATTGTTTTCCATTTCCATCCTTAGTCCTTTTTCCCTACACCTAGCAATAAAATCCGGTTTCAATCCATGCTCAAATCTGAGCTTGTGGCTTGCGTAAAATTCCGCCGGTGTTTCCTCCTGGTAATCAGTGATTTTCCCCTTACCTCGTCCGCCGCTTTTTCGTTCCGGCATGGGAATTAATTCGTCCTTTACATACCTTTGTAAAGTTCTTTCACTTTTAATTTCTATTCCTAACAATTCGAGTTTTTCTAATACCTCTGTAGCTAGCATCCTCCTGTACACTCCCTTGTGTTTCACCCTGGCATAAGCCTTGGATCGGGCTCGTTGGTATTCTACCTCTTGGTTAAAAATATGCACACTACTCCTCCATTACAAGCGACAAAATGTTTTCGTTTATTAAATGTTATATTATATTTTATAATTTGTCAAATCTTTTTTTGTATGTTTACTTCTGTTGTAGAAAAAAATCATGCAGAAATGCTGCAACCGGAAAACAGTCTGGTCACGGAAGAAAAGGGAAGAAGAAAAACAGGAGAACGGGGGCAATGTTTAGAGTATTCCTTATTATAATAGTATATATATCCACTAGTTTGACTAAAATGTTGCAACCGTGTTGCAACCGGGGAGAAAAACTATCTATGGCAAAAATAGACAATGCGGATATATTGGCATCGGTGATAGGTAGTAATAGCTAAAAAGGGTTATCCATATAACTCTTAATCAGAAGGTTGTAGGTTCGATTCCTACATGGCCCACCATAAAGAATA
>ENA-UOOE01002976-UOOE01002976.1-fermentation-metagenome-genome-assembly--contig:-NODE-2976-length-11344-cov-6.472407_pt1 | contig 11344 bp, 7 predicted proteins | sample MGYA00245776_ERZ724021 | MGnify/ENA primary metagenome ERZ724021 (study PRJEB28704, sample SAMN03018321) | fermentation metagenome | biome: anthropogenic terrestrial biome; feature: soil; material...
ATGGAAATAAAATGCGGTGCATAGGTCACCGTCTGCACCAAACTCTTGAACTTTTTGTTCTTCACTTCATTTAACATGAGGGCCAGTATAATAGGCGCCGGGAACCCTGCCACCAGGGTGTAAATGGAAACCGTAAGGGTATTCCGGATCAGCGGCCAGAAATAATAAGAACGAAAGAAATTCTTAAAATGCCTCAATCCAACCCATGGGCTCCCCCATATCCCCTGAGACCCATTAAAATCCTTGAAGGCGATCTGGACTCCATACATTGGGCCGTAAGCAAAGATAATGTAGTAAAGAACAGCCGGCAGCAGAAACAGATACAATTCATAATCTCTGGAAAGCCTGATTAAAAAGTGCTTCCGGGATTTGCCTGTGTTTCCGTGCTTCTTGTTTTCAGATAATGAAATATTCACTCCCCATCTCACCCTAACTAAAATTGATATGAAATAACACCATTATCGTAACATCACTGCCCCTTCTTTAATATAGTCATTTTTTGCAGTGCAGGCGGGCAAAAAGCCATTCCCCTGGAGAAAGCCGCCTTCCATGCGCAATAGCAGCAGCTGCTGCTGCAAATAACAGCAAGAAAAAAGCCGCTTCCATAAAAGAAGCGGCTCTGTGATGCCGGCTTTGTTGCTGCGTTATTCCTGTACCTTCACATCTCCTGAAACACTGCCGTCCTCCAAATCGGCAGAATCCTGATATTCCTTATTGGCAAAGTAGAGATTTCCCTCAATCTTGGCGCCCTCATCCAGCTCAAAATCTCCGCTCTCCACATAGACGTCTCCAACGATCGTGCCGCCTATTACCTCGGTATTGGGACTTTTCACCGTCAGCTTCGGTACCGTCAGCTTAAAACGATCCGTTGGCTTGTGCTTGTCATCCTCGTTGCAAAGCACAATCTTCCGGGTCAGATCCTGAGCTTCGTCGCCTCTCTCATGGAACTCCCCTTCAATGACCAGATCCTGGTCCACCTTCAGATCCTTCAGTGTGCAGACAATCCATGTCCCATCCTCACCGATCGCCTTGATGAAGGCCGTTTCATCGTTTACAATCGATGCAGAAGTCTGTGCATCCGGCTTGCCATCCGATCCTTTCTGCGGTTTCGAAGCGCATCCTGCAAACATAGCCACTATTAAAAGAGCGGCCAGCAGCACAATCCCCTTCTTTTTTATCATTTTCATAGTTCTTGCCTCCCTGTATAATTGAGTTTCATCATACCAATTATACCACGATCTCCCTTCAAGTAAACCTTTTCATGCGATAGATAACATTTTCCGGATGCCCTTTTTACAAACTTCCTGACTAGGAGCCCCTAAGCTGTACTCCGTTCCAGACACAGGCACCATTTCCCGTTATGACGCAAGGCTCCCTTACCCTTCTGCCAACCATGAAATTGCCTTTCAAACCTAAATCAGAAAATTCCGAGAATGGGAGCAGTGCATATTTCCCTGTCCCCGTTGACCAGGAGAAATCCAGTTTGGCGAATTCCCCAGTGCTCCTCCCGGTGTCTCTGATGATTCCGGAGCTGCCTGTCGCTTCTTCCCGTGTAATGATTCGGTCCGCTTCAAATGGAGCTGTCCGGGCAGCAGTCTCTCTTCGATCCGAATCATGTTTGACTCCGGGAAAAGCCAGCCTGGCAAAAGGGAAAACCGTTATGGATGCAAAAGGTATTACCAAACCAATGGACAGCAACAATGCCCGTTTAAGATATGATTGCCATGATTTCCTCATAATTGTACTACCCCCATTTTTATCTTTGGATTCCTTCTGTATACAGAGTGACTATTCATAAGTATAGGAGATAGTTGAACAGATGTCAATAAAATACATTGGCATATTTTGTATTATCTATTACTTTTATTGTCGATCTGCTGAATTGTTTGTGACAGGGGCAAAAATAGTCCAGGGACACGCCTGTGTATGCCCTGCCATCAGCTGAAATATTATTTTCGTCACCGGTCAGGACAGGCCTCTTACTTCCGTTTTACTTTCGTAATCCGGAGAAGTATCCGTAAACTTTTTCCTATAGCTGCCTGGCGTCAGACCTTCCATGCTCTTGAATTTTCTCATGAACCCTGAGACCTGTATATAACCAATCTGATTCGCAATATCCTGAACGGATAGTGTCGTATTCCTCAAAAGGTCTTTTGCCTTCTCAAACCGGATGGAATTGATGTAATCCGACACTGTCTGGTCCATGCGGCTCTTGAAATAATGGCTGAAGTTCGAGATGGACATTGCAAACATATCCGATAGCTTGTTAACCGAAAAATCATTGTCCATATAGTGTCGGTTGATATAAGTCAGGATTTTATCCATATTACTGGCCATCGGATCCTTGTTCTTATTAATGAAGCCAATCAAGTCACGTGAGAGGTTCGTGATAAATTGCGGAATGCGCCCAGTATCCAAATTTTGGCTGTATAACATCCCGGAGTATGTCTCCTTTAGCTTGCAGGGCTTGTAGTTCAATTCCCGGAGAGCTTTATCCGATACATTAATAACATCCTTAAAGAGACAAATTTTCAATGTATCGTTATTTGCAACATTGGTGATCTGCACAAAGACATTCATCAACCAATTGATTTTTTCTGTGTTGCCGGAACGGATGGCAGAATATAAGGTATCCAATTCTTCTTCCGGATATTTTATGCCATCAGCCGGATTCAAAAGCTCATAAAAAAGAACCACACACCGATCCTGGTCCCCCTCGCTGTTCTTTACAGCGATATCCGCTTCAAAATAGGACTTACATATGGATGAAATATCATGGTAGACATTCCCGATCCCTGCAGTAAAATGAATATGAGAATCCGTCTGAAGTTGTCTTGCCATATACTCCGCTTTCATTCTGAGAAAACGACTTTCAAAACCCAAACCGGAAACTATAATGATCAGCTCTTTATAGTAGGTCATCATATATGTTTCAAAACCTGAAAGTTCATTTTTTACAATCGGCTCGTAGTGCAAATACTCGACATTGTCTTCCTGACGGACGGAATCCGAGCGGAAAATTATTACGCAAAAACAAGTGCCGGTAAAGTTTAACCCGACATTTGCTCCAAGAACATTGAAAGCTTCTATGTTCTCCATGTCTCCGCTCAGCAACCGCAAAAGCAATTTTTCCTGCATTAGCTCATGCTTTTCCTTTTCTGCTTTTGCATTGTCGTCCGAAAGATGAATCAGAGCGGTTTGTGCAACAAGTATATCATCCCTGTTATTGATTGAGGATGGAAACAGGGACCTCGCAATGCCACTTAATTGACGTATGGGATCGTAGTTAAAATGCATAAACACTTTTATTGCAAACGTGCTGATTAAAATAATAAACAGAGTGCCCGAAAGAAATATCGTCGTCAATCTGCTTACTTCCCTTAGCGCAACATCCATGAGAGTGATACTGTAATAGGTTAGACCAGTCGAATCAGAAGGCATACAGGACACCAAATACTTTTTCCTTTTAATTGTGGTAACAACATGATCCTTGCTTCGTGCCTCTTTTGTCAACAAGCTGACGATGCCTGAGGATAAATTTTTACCGGAGTTGAATAGGATAAGATCGTTATCTGCGGTAATGAGCACATCACCGGAATTGGATTTTTCAACTCCGATAAGATCGTTCAAATGATCTGCATTGATATGATAAAGAACCATGGAATAAGTATTAATGCTGCTCCAATTCATGGGAACGATATAGGTAATCGAAGAATTCATCGTTTTATTATAGTATACAGACTGTTGAGGAATCCACTTATATTTCCTCCCAATGGAATCCAACACTCCTTTGAACTCCTCTTCGGTATAGTTTTCATATGTGGAACCATATTTATAAAAGTCATCAAAAGTATAAATCGCATTGCTTGTATAGATGCGTCCCAGGTTTTTATCATAAAAAAGTATCTGATCAATGAATTTGTTGGACGCTTCGACGGATTTAAGCCGGGAACGGATGTCGTAGAAACCGGAAGGATGTTCTGTTTGATAATTGGTTTTAAAAATACTGTCACTGGACATCTGCATAACATTTCCATAAAGTGATTCGATTTCCTGATCAACATTGTTCATGACCTTTTTCGTATGTTCCATATCCTGCGAGATGATTGATATTGTAAAATAATTGATATAGTAATTATATACAATGAAGGTGAACACAGAAATTGGGATCAACAAAAGTGCAATATAAGAAAACAGGTATCTGGCAAACGTCCCACTTCTCAATGCAGTTATTATATTGGCTAATTTTGCTATTTTATCCCTGGCTTTTTTATTCGGGCTCTTCATAAAATCACCATCCTCAGCATTCTTATTCTACAAACTTCAGGCTTTTCCTCCTGCCTCCTCAAAATACGATTTCCATTTTGTCTTTGAATTTACCTTTTCGATTGGATTGAATGGATAAATACTGCCCGCGTTTCAAAATCAAACGATATTGCTTCAAATTCGGTAAACTTCCTGCATTTATATAGAAGTATTTACCATATTGCTCCTGATATTCAAAACCAAACTCTGCTCATTCAAGAACCGATTATTTACAGAATATCAGCTTATGGGGTATGATTTTTCCAGGATCCTATCAGCAAAAAACGGAGGAAATGAAATGGAATCATCGCATATTTTGGAAAATGCACTGCACAATCCAGCTGCAGTCAAAAAGAGAGAATATAAGTGGAAAAAAATCAGACAGAATTATGTTTTGTATTTGTTTCTTTTACCTGCAGTTGTCTATATTTTAATCTTTCACTATATTCCAATCTATGGGATACAAATTGCTTTTAAAGACTTTGAGGCAACACAAGGCATTCTGGGGAGTCCATGGGTAGGATGGATCCATTTTCGAAGATTTTTTGAATCTTACCAATGTTTTGATCTGATCAGGAATACATTGGTTTTAAGCGTATACTCATTGATCGCCGGTTTCCCCATGCCCATTATTCTTGCTCTTATCTTAAACTATTCAACCATGAACCGGTTAAAAAAAATCACCCAAACCATCACCTATGCACCTCATTTTATTTCAACAGTCGTCATGGTAGGCATGATACTTGTGGTCTTTTCCCCTACTGGCATGGTTAATCAGTTTATCAAACTTGCCGGCGGTTCTCCAAAGGACTTTATAGGGAATCCTGCAGTATTCAGGCATTTATATGTCTGGTCAAGTGTGTGGAAAAATACCGGATGGAGCTGTATTATTTACATCGCAACCCTTGCCGGAGTGAATCCGGAACTTCATGAGGCCGCAATTGTGGATGGCGCCAATAAAATTAACCGGATCTGGCACATTGACATTCCTTCCATATTGCCAACCACCATCATCTTGCTTATTCTTCAGCTGGGTTCCCTGATGAGCATTGGCTTTGAAAAAGCCTTCCTGATGCAGAACAGTGTGAACCTAAGCGTATCGGAAATTATCTCCACTTACGTATACAAGATGGGAATACAGGGGGCACAATACAGTTACTCGACAGCAATTGGCCTGTTGAACAATGTGATTAATTTTTTGCTGTTAATCACCGTCAATAAAATTGCTTCAAAGGTCAGCGATTCAAGTTTGTGGTAAGGAGAATTCTATATTATGAGTGTATTCATCAAAAAGCGTCAGGGTATAAAAGATAACCGCAGTGACTTTTTCTTCAATATTATCGTAAACTGTATGTTGATCCTTGCACTTGTTATCGTTTTGTATCCGCTTTATTTCATCGTCATTGCCTCCATAAGTGATCCAAATGCCGTTAATAATGGACAGGTGTTGCTTTTGCCAAAGAGCATCGGCTTTTCCTGTTATAAAATTATCTTTCGGGACAAGGATATCTGGCAGGGTTATAGAAACACAATCTTTTATACTGTATTTGGTACTTTGTTGGGCCTCAGCATTTCCCTCCCGGCTGCCTATTCGCTATCAAGATCGGATTTGATCGGCCGTGGTTGGATCATGAAGTATTTCGTACTTACCATGTTCTTTGGCGGGGGATTGATTCCCGCTTATCTGGTTGTAAAATCACTGCATTTGACAAACACGCCGTTTGTTATGATTATTCTGGGCTCCGTTTCAGTATACAATATCATTGTTGCCAAGACCTTTTTTGAATCAACCATTCCAAAGGAATTACTGGAAGCTGCTTCGATAGACGGCTGCCCCAATGGAAAGTTCTTTTTCAGAATCGTTCTCCCGCTTTCCAAGCCTATCGTTGCCGTCGTCACGCTTACTTATGCCGTAAGCCATTGGAATTCCTTCTTTAATGGCCTGATTTACTTAAGCAATCAGAATCTTTATCCTCTGCAACTGATACTACGTGAGATTCTGATCAGCAGTCAGCTGGTTCAAGGTGAAAATGTTGATCCCGATTCCATTGTTGAGCTGATGCGGGTTGCGGGTACGATCAAATATGGTGTAATCATCGTATCCTCTCTCCCTGTATTGATTATCTACCCGTTTTTACAGAAGTATTTTACAAAAGGCATCATGATAGGCAGTATAAAGGGATGAGAATGATATGAAAATTATTCGGACAGGTATGCTGTCTGTAAATAAGGGGGTGATAGCATTTTATAGCATATATCCATTTATCCGGAAGCTCACCATAATCCATCTTAAGACGTCTTTATCAGGTAAAAATTGAAAGGAGTATCATCATGAAATTCAAAAAACTTATTGCCTGCGGCTTGACATTTCTGTTGATGGCATCTGTATTCGGGTGCTCCGATAAAAAGGCATCAAAAGATGCCGGTGCATCGACAGATGTGCCAAAAAACATGAACGCAGCAGATCTGCCAATCTTAAAAACACCCGAAACTTACACCATCGCAATCAAGAAGGATGCGCAATCCGCCAAAAATCAAGGTGAAAAGGAATGTTCCATATACAGTGAGAAAAAAACCAATGTTAAAGTTAATTGGAATGAGATACCTTCAAGCGGTTGGACGGAAAAAACCAATGTAATGTTTGCATCAGGCGATCTGCCTGACGCTTTTGCAGGCGGCGTTGATGTCGTAAAGAATATGAAGTCCCTGGTCCCCCTGGACCCGTTGATCAAAAAGTATGGCCCTCATATCAAGGAGATGTTCAACAAAGTAGAAGGCCTCAAAAAGGCAGAAATGGCTCCCGACGGAAAAATCTATTCCCTTCCTGCAGGAGACAACAGTCCTAAAAACCTTGTTACGGATAACCTGTATGTAAACCAGGACTGGCTCACCAAGCTCAATCTTAAAATTCCTGCCACTTTGGAAGAATTCTATGATGTTCTCAAAGCATTTAAAACAAAGGATCCAAATGGGAATGGAAAGGCAGATGAAATTCCACTGGCCGTGTCGGAGGCTTACTACGCCAGTAAGATTGACTGTTTGTACGGAATGTTCGGTACACTTGGCAACTCCAGTTATATCCGTATTGAAGACGGGAAATGCATCTTTACCCCGACAGAAGAAGGATATTATGAAGGACTGAAGTACTTCCATAAACTTTACTCCGAGAAATTGATGAATCAGGATTACTTTACCGAAAGCATGGATCAGTTTACCGCCAAAGGCTTTGGCCCTGAAACGATCGAAGGTTTTGTGATGAGCTGGACCCCCAACAACATCATGGAAGAGGAAAGAAGTCACTCATATGTACCTGTGCTGCCAATGAAGGGGCCAGAAGGGGATTCGTTATGGTATCGGTCCTCTGAACCGCTTGGCGGTATGTCTGCTTTTACCATCACAACAAAATGTAAAGATCCAGCTGTTCTGCTACGATGGTATGATTTCCAAAACTCCAGCCTTGATATGGTTCAACTATGGAATTATGGACCGGAAGGAACAGGCTGCTGGAGAAAACTTGAGGATGGAAAATGGGAGGTTACTGAGGATAATGTTCCGGAAGGAACTTCAATAACCGCATACCGGCGTACCATTGGTACGGTTGGAACGGTAACCTACAATATCTATTGTGACCCGGATGTAGAGGTTTATGAGAATGATCAGAGGACAAAGAAAAAGATTGAAACGGTAGAAGCCACACTGCCTTTTACTCCCAAGGAGGTCATGCCTATTGGCCTGGATACACCTGAAAATGTGGATAAAAGGAATCTGCTCTCAACTGATATTTCACATTATATGAGCCAATTTCAGGCGGATGCAATCATGCAGGGTATGAATGATGATGATTGGCAAAGCCACTTGAACAAACTGAAAACTCTTAAGATAGATCAGTACACGAAGCTATGGCAGGATTTCTACGATAGTCATAAATAGATCCACAGAATATATTGATGAGGTAATGCGAATGGCCTCATCAATATGTTCTTAACGATTAGAATCCATTTCCCGTCAACCTTTGACATATCATGAAAGGAGAAAACTATGGACTCTTTTAATTCATTTTGCGATGATGTAATAAGCAAAGACAATTTTCATACAGGTTATGCAACAATGAGGCGCTTAGGCAGAAAATATCGCAAGCAAGGTTCCATAGCCTCAAATGCGCAGGGATTTGCCTCTGTCGGAGGACCTGTGGTGGTTCAGTATTTTCAGAATGCAAAACCTTTGGATGTGCAATACGGAACACTCGTAAAATTTAATGTTGTTACCGGGGAAGAATTCAAAAGCAACGATATGAAAGGATATCATGGGAATTCGATGGCTTACAACAGCAGAGACGGTTATTTATATCTATGCCCTGCTGAAGACTCAGGAGGGAAGGACACCAGGCAAAGGAAACAGATTTTCAAAATAGACAAGGACTCACTTTCAATTGTGGGCATTGTCGATTTAGATGATAAGACGAAATTGAATCCCATTCACTCAATCGGTTACGATAGTGTGGATAACTGCATGATATTATGTGACAGGAAAACTTTAGAGTTTTATGATGCAGACTGGAACCTGCTTTTCAGAGTTTCCCTGGATGATGTGTTGGGCTTTACCCCTTTATGGATGCAGGGAATCCAGGCAAATCGCGATATTCTTTATTATATTGGCGGTCGAAAGTCTCAAATATGGGCAATGAAAATCGACTTTGAAAACAGGACGGTTCAATATAAAACAACGTACACGTTCGATATGTGGCAGGAAAATCTATACTCAACAGGCGAAATTGAAGGCCTGGGTTTCAATAATATTACCGGTGAGATATACGTTGTTTCACACATTACAGTGGGTAATTGGGGAGGTTTAACGCAGTACTTTGTTACAAACCCAAACTTTCAAATTGCGTTCAGCAGCAGTCCCATCGTAACGATTCAAAATCCCAATGCGAATCCTGTGAACCTGTATTACGGATCAAATGATAATTACAATCCGGATGGCAGCCAAAGCAACCCGTTTTCCAGCTTATTGGAAGCCGTAATCGCCATGCGTAGTCCCTATACAGCATTTTATAATCTGCAAATCACAGAAGACAGCGACGAAACACTGGCACTTGCCAATGTAAATAATGCCAGTATTACATTTAATGGGAACCGTGTTGGGGCCGTTGTAATGATCAACAGTCATAATCTCTATTTTACAGAAATCAACACCAGTGGAATCTCCAGCTATCATAAGGATGCGGTTTACAGTTACCATTCAAGTTTCCGGACTGAGAGCGTGACATGCAAGAACGTCCATGCGGAATCGGATAGTGGTTATGGCTTGTTTTTGGAACAATCCCGTGCTTTTATTTTAGGTACTTCAACATCTGTGTACGCAAAAAACTCTATCGTCGAATCACCACAGTTACTCCCGGATTTTTCAAAAGACGGAAAGTGCTCTACACTGCATGGATCCAGAGAGGTTGCTTGTATCTCTTCAATGGCAGATGTTGTGTACCTGACTCCTGACGACTATCCTCTATATAACAGCATTCAGGTTACCATTGATATAAATTTGGATGATTCCCGGATCACCTATAATATGAAGAGCAAAACTACAGATGTGGCAGACTTCATCGGTTACAGGATTCACGCAGATACTCTGTACATGTGTGTATTTCACCTGGAAAAGGGCGATCCCGATCATTCGACAATAGCTCTTTATGATTTATCTGACGGCAAGAGGAAAGAAACAATGATTTATTCCTGGATGATAAAAGCAACATTGACAGATGACTAAGCGTACTATTATGCGGGGTTGATATTGTCACACAGCCGAAAATGTGATAGGTTTACAAATATAGAGGAATGCTAATCATCAGAGAGCCTATAAATACACAGAAAGGAACTGTTTTACCTATGAAAATCTTTGCCAATCATGCACATGTCTTCCCAGCGGATATTCGTCCGGAAGGGGATATCCCACACCTTCTGCACCTGATGGATGAATGTGGAATTGAAAAGGCAGTGGCTTTTGCTCCTTTTTTCCCTCAATGGGGAGATCACGAATCGGATCCGATTCATTGGCTTGCCAAAGAGGTCCATGCACATCCGGACCGACTGGCAGGTTATGCCGCCATCAATCCGGAGAGAGCAGATGCCATCGACCTGCTGCGGACTGCGAAAGATCTTGGCCTCCAGGGGGTAAAGATGCATCCTGCCTTTGATAAATGGAACCTGAAGTCCGAACAGGCCTATCGGTTTTATGAGAAAGCAGAAGAGCTTTCCATGCCCCTGGACTTCCATACCGGCGTGCATCACTATCGGATTTCCCAGTATCATCCCCTGTTGTTCGACGATATCGCATGCGATTTTCCAAAATTGAAACTTGTCTTTGAACATGTAGGAGGATATCATTTCTTTCAGGATATGCTGGCGGTTTTCGCCAACCATGCCGGAAGTGGAAATTTATATGCCGGAATCGCCTCAGTGCTGTCCCCTCAGAAACAGAAATATTGGTACCTTGGCCCGGAAAAGATAAAGGATCTCCTGTGGCAGGTTGGTGAGGACTGGCTGATTTATGGTCTGGATTTCCCCTATAATAACGCTGAGGATGTCAAAAACGACCTGAAACAAATACACAGCCTGGACATTTCAGACAGCTGCAGGGAAAAGCTGTTGGGCAAAAACCTGGAGTGCCTGCTGAAAAGCAAATGATTGAATGACGGAAGACCGGAGGAAAGCTGGTGCACTCAAAGAGTCAGCTTTCTTCTTTTTCTTTTGGATACGATGCAGAAAGTATGCTTCCCGATTACAAGCAGTCCATAAACGATCCATACCCAGCCTTGCCAGGACATGTTGATCCCTCCTCTTAGTTAGATATTTCTAACTTATTTGCCGGATAAAAGGGATTCAAAGAATCCCTATCTATCGAAAATTCCATCGAAAAAAGTGCCCATGGATGAAAAGTCAATGGCTCTCTCCCGCACCCTTCAACTTATCCAGCGCTTCCTCCAGCGTATGCCAGGAAAGCACCGCGCACTTGACCCTTGCAGGCATATTGGAAATATTCT
>ENA-UOOE01002980-UOOE01002980.1-fermentation-metagenome-genome-assembly--contig:-NODE-2980-length-11320-cov-12.209942_pt1 | contig 11320 bp, 12 predicted proteins | sample MGYA00245776_ERZ724021 | MGnify/ENA primary metagenome ERZ724021 (study PRJEB28704, sample SAMN03018321) | fermentation metagenome | biome: anthropogenic terrestrial biome; feature: soil...
CTTTTACGCCTTTATTCCATCCTTTATGGATGTTATTTCCAACTCTTCCAGCCCAAGTCTTGATATGATTTCCTGTCTTGCCAATATTTGAAGGAATATTCTTAAACCAAGTCTTTACTCCTTTGACGCCTCTGCTCCAGCCTCGCCCAACGCTATTAGCCCATTGACCAATGCCTTTGGCTTGCTTCTTGCGCCAGTCACCCATACCAGCCCAGAAGTGATTCCAACCAGAGCCAATCTGTTTGAACATGTTGTGAGTTGACCAGCCAAGGTTTTGCATTGACCAGAAGTTCTTAGGTGGTTTGTTCTTTTGCCAGCCCTTAGTGAACTGGTTAACGGCATGACCGCCCCAACGACCAGCATACTTACCAATAATTGCACCCACAGGAGCAAGCAAAGGTCCGACAACTGGAATCATACTGGTAAGAGTGCCACCAGCCATTGCACCAACAGCCCCGCCAATATCTTGTGAACGCTTATTAGCAGAGTGGCGGTCTTTAATAGCACTCATCGCTTCAGGAGTAGCTACAGCTGCACCAGCTAATACACCTGTAGCAAAACGCTTGTCCATGCCAAGCTTCACACTTGCCTTAACTCCTTTAGTAAGAGCATTGCCTATCTTTTTACCTAAAGCAGTTGCTTTAGGGACTAAAGGTTTAAGACCTGCAAAGAAGTCTTTCAGTTTGCCAGCCGAAGTTTTGATGCTATCGCCCCAGCCATAAAAATTCTGACCAACATCACTCATCTTTTTGAGATCTTCAGCTGACGTGACACCCTTCACGCCCTTAGCAAACCCGTTAATTGCTTGAACAGATTTCACACCCTTTTTTCCAATTGAGATAAAGGGATCAGCGAAACCAGTAGCTAATTTCAAGCCCTTTAGTGCTAAGGCAGCAGTGATCAAGTTAGAAATAGTCTTTAAGGCAGCTTTATTTTTGGATAAATTGCCTAATCCTTGTGCAAACTGATGTAGTCCATCACCTTTGGCATTCTTATTAACTAAGCCAAACGCTTTTCCAATGTTGCCAATTATTGAAGCAACATTTTTCCAAATATCTTTGCCGAGAATGACACTGATGTTGATGATATCTTTTAGAGAGTCGGATATGTCCTTCTTATGTTTATCAAGATATTCAACGCTGGCTGCAATACCATTACCGATAGCCTTTGCACCATTAGTTAATTCCTTGCTGGTAAGAATGCTCTTTAATGATTGCAAGCCACTTGTTTTTGCATCAAAGAGTGGCTTGGTCATTTCTTGCGACAAGCCTTGCCACTTGACCTTGATGTAATTCATGGCACCCGCCTGAGTTTCTCCAAATGACTTAAATGCCGTATCGGAATACTTGCTTGCTTGTGCCATCCAAGTCTGGAATTGTTGCTCCGTTACCTTGCCGGAACTGAGCAAGCTTTTCAGTCTGCTCTGAGACATGCCGGCGCCTTTGGCTAATGTTGCATAGAACGTTGGAGCATTCCTTGTAATTCGACTAAGACTGGCACCGGTAACTTTGCCGGTTGAACCCAATCGCATTAGCTGACCACTCAGTTGCTCGACCTGATCACCATTTAGCTTTGACGAATCACCGATGCCGGCCATTGTCTTAGCCATTTCCATAGCACCTTTGGTGCCAATAGTTGACCAGCTAAGCATTCGAGCTTGCAAGGTAGCTACGTTGTCACCGGTCATGGCGGTGTTAGCTTTCAGCTCACCAAGCTGGCTGTCTAAGGATCTGACCTGCCTTGCGGACATGCCCATTGCTTGGAAACGTGAATTAATCTTGTAAACAGCAGCGTTAAGATTCATGCCTTGCTTAACTGCGCCACCAATCTGGCTAGTTACAGACGACAATGCGTTGGAAACCGCGCCACCGAGCGCTGAGCCCATGAACATGTCTTTGAACGTTGTGTGCGTGTCCTTAGCTTCATGGTTAACGCCAGTTAACTTGGACTTAACTTTGTCAAAGAAGGTCGGATTGCTGCTTCTCAGTTCTGTCTGCGTTGCTTGTATGCCCGATTTAAAGTGAGATAGCTCTGTTGCCGTCTCATTGATGCGGACCTTCTGCAAACGATAGGCATCGCTTGCTTTGCCAGAACTTTCTGCAATTTTAGTTAGATCATTTTGAAGCGCTCTTTGCTTATTTGATAGTTCAGAGACTGCGGATTGATAAACCTTAACTTTTTGCAGATTAGCTTGGTAGGTTCTGCCCTCAGATTCTAGACGCTGGATGTATGATGCGGTAACGGTATCAATGTGATTAATCTCTATCGGCAATGCAGATGGCATGTGCAATCTGTCTGCACGCTCTCCAACCTTGCCCAGAGATGTGTAGACAGCACCCAAAGCATGTTCTGCCTTGTTGACTGAACCATAATTGACATTAATGCCTAGACTATAAGTCTCGTGTGTACCAGCCATTTTGCGTCCTTTCTAATTTTGACAAAAATAAAAAGCAATCAGTTATCTGATTGCTTTCACTTAACTTATTTGCTTCTACCGTCTCCCCAGACGCCAAGTCCAACAATGCTAGCTAGGAGTTTGGCTTGATCTTTTTCGTCGCGATAAACAATTTGCCACAAGGCGTTAAGTTCGTCTCGTGTTGCATACCGCGTAATTTCGAACGGTACGCCATGCATTGCCAACCTGACTTGATTTTCAAGCAGATCGGCTTTTTTGACAATCTGTTGACTATTTAAGGTCCCCGTTAATCCCTTTGTTAAGAAATCGAAGGACTTCTGCACCCACTTGGCCGTAGCCCTTGTGGGTATTCCAGAAGTCCAAACTCTTAATATGAGGACGTACGATTACGTCGTTGTCGATAACTGCCTGCATCAAGTCAGTGAATCTGATTTGACCGTTCTCGCCGGTAGCATCGTCTTCAATTTGTGAAGCAGTTGCGACACCAGGGAATTGCAAGGTTAACATGTATTCGTATTTAGTTCCTTCGTTCAACACAATATCTTTGGTAATGCCTTTTTGGTCAACGATTGCGCTGGTTTCGTATTGTTTATTGTGCTTAGCCATTTCATCAGCCAAGTTGACTGTTGGCTTGGTGTCTTGAGCAGCTTCAGTTGGTTGAGCAGCTTCGGTTGTTTGTGTAGTTTGTGCTTCGTTTTCTTGTGTATTTTGTGCTTCGTTTTCTTGTGTATTTTGATCGTTATCCATCATTTATAACCTCCGATTAGAGAATAGAATTTTCAACAACATTGAGTACGTGAATAGTCCACGTAAGCTCACCAGCTTCGTTAGCTGCACCGCCATCTGCTTTCTTTGCGATGTAAGCGTGAGCGCCAGTATAGTGACGTGAACCGTCGCAAGCGTCGACTGGAAAACCGCCAGGTCTGCGTTCATCAGCCAGTTCATCAAGCACTTCGTTGAATGGTGACATTTGGTTGAGAGTCAATGTGAAAGTGCCCCCAGTCTTGCCGCTGATTGATGAAACAGCGGTACCTTGCGGATCTTGTTGGATTGATACCATCGTGTTGTCATAAGTGAATTTGAAAAATGTAGTTGCACCATAGCCGTATGCGGTCTTGCCGTCAGCCATGAAGTATGCATTGTTGGTATCGTAAGTTCCCATTAATCCCGTTTGAACATTATTTTGAGTTGCCATTTATAATCCTCCTTAACTTCTTAGAATTGTGTCTGATTTAACTTCGCCGTTGACCGTAATGTCGTGAATTGCACCGCTTACGTGGTAGGTGAAGCTCAGACCGTCGTATTTACGTGCTGAGATGTCTGCAGTAGATTGTTCGCTGCGTGCTGAAGCGGTAACTGAGTAGTCACCCTTACCGGTGGTTTGGCTTTGCATGATGATGCCTTGTTGATAGGCTTGTTCGAGCACTTGTGTTGCAATGCCGGACAATTGAGTGATGCCGGCTTGGTCGTAGCTGACCTTGCCATTGCTTTGTAAGAAGCTTTCAAGTTGACCAGACATGTTGGTCTTGATCCAGATCATCCCGTGAAGGACATCGATGTATTCGCCACTTAATGCCCAGCCTTCGGAAGTTTCGCCGGTTGAGTTGACTTCAACATAGGCAATGGCATTTGCCTTGTTGATATCGGACAATTCGGTGGAAGTCAAGCTTTCAGGGGTAATGCCCTTCAAATTCTTGAATTTCCACGTCACTGAACCGACAGTCAATGTAGCTACAGCACCAACAATTGCGGCGTCCATGTACTCGGCTGGATCGTGTTCCAAACCAATTACATAGTTCTGAGCATTGAGTTGCTGGTAATCGGCAACATTGTTGGTTTGCAATACCAAGAAGTGATCCTTGTTTGCCTCGAAGATGTTGGATAAGGCGACGGTGTCTTGGTCGATCTTTGATTCTGCTTGAATAGCAAACGTCCAGTTGAAGTACCAGAATGCTTCGAGTGAAGCGCTGGTCTTAGCTGGGTCGTAATCCAAGACAGCAATACGATCGGAGCAGTTGTCTTGTGCGAAGTAAGTTAATGCTTTCTTGTAGACGATTGAGTCTGTGGTGTAATCATTACCGACAGCATCGGCATTCGCATATTCGCGATAGATAGCACCGGTATTAGGGTCAGTCTTGCGAAGCAAGATGCCATTCTCGCGGTCTTCAGGTGATAACTCGTCAGGCAATGTGGTTTGAGCGACTGCATCGCTTGAAGTGCCTGATCCAGTAGTCGTGCTTGATCCGCTTGAAGTGCCTGATCCGGTAGTCGTGCTTGATCCGCTTGAAGTGCCTGATCCAGTAGCTGTGGTACTGGAAGTAGAAGCGATCTTTGAATTTAAAATCAATAAGTTGCCCAAGCCAACTACAGGTCTGGGTTGAATATCAGTCATAACTACGTCAACATCTGACACACGGTCAAATGCTGTGGTGGTAGTTTGAGTTGAATTTGCCATTAGATTTCCTCCTTATTTTTAGTAATTGAAGTAGTGTCATCAGTATTGCTACCAATGACGTTCTCTTTTGCCTTAACCGTGTCAATAGTTGAATCGCTAACGACAAAGTTGAGGTCTTTAATTTGATATGAAAAGCCAGAAGTTACGGTGAACGTGCAATCGAAGCCAAAGTCGTGATCGTAATTGAGCACAGCTAGCGACGTACGATTGCCTGAGTTGCCGATAGTCTCCGGCATAATATTTGCTTGCGAGAAGAACCGCCGATATGGATTCGACCGAAGCGCATCGTGCAGTTCTTTTGCAAGTTGTAGAGCTTGTGAAGATGACGTAGCATGCACATCAACCTGCATGGTGCAGTTGTACTGCGTATGCTCGCCAAGCCAGTCGGCAGTTGTCTCCCTTCCTGGATCAATCCAGTTAAAGGTGACGAATGGATAGTCTTCCATTTCATCAATATTGGACTGCTCAACCATTTCGCATTTGCAAACCTGATTGACGATCTCGCCGAGTATCAGTTGCACAAGCTCCTGATCTGAGTAGGTCTTATCTGCCATCTGGGTGCTTGTCATCTCCTTTGAGCTCGTATATAACAACATCAGAATATCCTTGCCAGTTTGACGAATTGATGATGCGGTATCTTTCACCCGGCTGTGACGGGATCTCAACGATCGACTGTTTTGGATAAAACTTGGTTGAATACCAAATCAGGTCAGCCTGTTCGACTGCACCGCCAGTCATAAACTCTGTCATCAGAGCATTGTGCGAGCTGGCAGGCACAACAGGCTCGTGACGCTGTTCTGGCTGTGCCATGGGTGTTTCATCATCTTCAACTTTTTCACCGGCTACATAATGAAAATGTGACGTCTTGGCTGGGCTCTGATATGGAGTAACAGTCAGATCAACGCCAAACTCATTAAGCATGTCGGCAAAGCTGATATAGAAGCTCATTTCCCCACGCCTCCAATCGGCATAATTCTGTAGGTAACGTGCTTGATCAACTGACCAGTGTCAACCAAAGGGTTGTTCTGCCCTTTCTTGTTGTCGATAGTCAGCGGAGCGTTGCCCGGTTTGGTAAATCTTCGCATGCTATCACGAACGTCAGACACGCCAAGCATGCCCAGTTTGGTAAGCAGCCGTCTGCCTGTTCCATTATGATAGACAATTTCATCAATGCCGACCTTGATATACCGTTGGTACTTCTTGACATTTTCCAAGAAAGCCTTGCGGATAAACGGTCTTGCCGGAATAGTAACCTGTTTGAGTAGATAGAAGTACAGAACGTACTTGCCACCTTCGTTGATTCCGGCTGATTTTTTGCTTGGATTGACAAACAAGCCTTTAACATCTTTAGGCTTGACGTCCTTGCCGTATTCCTTGATCGCGTACTTAGACGGCACCCATAAATACTGCCCATTCTTGGGCTTGATATGCGCACCGTACTCATTTGCTCGGACAATGGTTATTATTTTGCCGCCATCCTTGCCGCTGTCAAAGAAGCCGATCAGTACCTGATTATGTTCGAGATATTCCATCTCTTTCTTGATGTGATCAAGATTTTTTGAGATTTCTTGGAATGGATCTGTCAATGTTGCACCACTCCATACTTAGTCACACCGTAATCGCCATATTCTTGAAACAATCGCAAATATGCCTGTCCCCATGGCGATTTGTTGAGCCAGTCAAGACTAGAGGTGTCAGTATAGTGTTTTTCCAACACATCGACCTTCTCCTCAGTGATGCCTTGACTTGCTTTGCCAGCAGAGGTTGCAATCAAGTGTAGCGTCATGTATCTGGTTGCCATGTCTCGGATAGGTACCTGCTCGCCGTCAATCTCAACAATTTTCGGAATGTGGTCGCCTAATGCAATCAGACCTGCGTTGCTGATTAGAGCTTGGATTGTGTCGTCTGACAGATTAGAAGTCAGCTTAGGGTCAATAGTCTTGACCACGTCAACCGTAGTCTGTACTTGATTGTCCATAGTTGCCTCCTGCTACTACTTAGTAGCGTTGTTAATGTTCAATAATTGAACGAATGCTGATGGATAACGAACAGCCAAGCCACCATGACGTTCTACGTAAGGAATTTTGGTTACGCCGTCGTGGTATTCCTGTTGCAATCTGGTCAAAAGCATTGCGTCTGGAATTGCACAGATATCAGGGTCGGTAAGACAGATAATACCCATGTTCTTTTGACGATCAGCAATTGAAGCATTGCGTGCGTGCCAATATTGACCTTCGAGTTCTGGGACAGCTTGGATTGAGCTGAACCATGGCTGAATTAAACTAAGCACGGTGATTTGTGGATTGTACTTGTTGATTGGGCGGTTGAGCAAGTCAATTTGTGCTTGTGGCAACAATAATACTGGCTGTGCGCTTGCATAACCAACTAAGTGAGTAATCCTGCCGACTGCATCTTGGAAGAAGTTGCGCATTGCGAGCGGACCATCTTCGGTATCGGCTGCATAATCATCCAAAGTCTTGCCATTTTGAGCCATGTCAATTTGTTGGAATCCGGTTATATCGGTATGAGTGTTGGTCAAGCCAATGATTGAAGTTGAATCCGAACCGGTGTCCAAACCATTGAAGATGATCCTGTCTTCGCGTTCTGCCATGCCTCTGGCTACTAATTGAGCTTGATCACTCAGTAGGTCAACGTTGGCTGCTTGTGCTCTTGCGAGTTCAAGCCATGAATACGAACATGCCAATGCTGATTGAGTGATTGGAGTTTCGTATTCTTTGAAGCCTTCGTCGACTACCGGAATATCAGTTGCACGGTTAACGTAGGCTTGTGCCATTGCGTTTCCGCTACGAACTCTGTATCTGTAGGCTACTGAATCTTGACCTACATTGATTGATGAAAATAATGAACGAGCTACTAATGGAGCTGACTTAGGACTATAGACAGTGTTGTCGATATAGGTAAGTTGTTCCTTTGTAGCTACTCCCATGTTTGACATTTATTTACCTCCTATTTACTGGTTGAAGTGTTTGAACTGGTTGTGCCGGTTGATCCGGTTGAGCTAGTTCCGGTTGAGCCGGTTGAACTAGTGCCGGTTGATCCGGTTGAGCCGGTTGATGATGTACCGTTTGCTAATTGAATGCTGGTTTGCATACTTGCAGTGCCACCATTATTGCCGTCACTTAAAAAGACGCCAACGACTGTGTCACTAGCGCCTGCTGGCTTGAAGTTGCCTTGTGCATCAACCGTTGCGTTTTCGCCACGGTCAACGTCGTCACTGATTGGTACTGAAATAGTGCCAAGGCGCAAGACACCAAGGTTTTCGCCAGCCTCCCAATGATCGCCATCAATAGTTGCATCATAGAAGTGATCGCCATTGATGTATGTGCGTTTCAAAGCTACCCCATAAATAGGTCCCTGGGTTGCTGGTACTACCTTGCCACCCTGTAAAACAACACCGGCGCCAAAATTGATATCTGCGCCGGCACTTTCAGTATTAACAATTGAATCTTCGATGGTTGCCACAGTACCTGCACTGAGCGTGCCATCACTATAAAGTTCCCCGTCTGGAATTGCCATTATCTCTTGCCTCCTTTACTGTAGCGCTCTGCTCTGAGCTTCAATGCTTCATTTTCAGCAGAATCGCCTTTATATTGGGCGCTGGTGCCTCGATAGCCAACTACAGTTGCTGGCTCCTTCAAATTGTCAAACAAAGCTTGGATGTAGTCGTCTGTTTGATCTTCAAGGTTGATTGAGTCATTGACCGCCTTTGCGGACTTAACAGCTGCAATTTTCATTTCCCTTGCTGACATTTTGTTTAAATCAGCAGAGTCGCCAACAAATTTCTTTGCTTTTTCCATTAATTTCAAGCGAGCTTGAACTTTCTTGTCAAAGCCATCGCCTTCATACTTTTTCTTAATGTTTTCATTTTCTTTTTCCAAAGAATCGGCCTTTGCTTGCGCTTTAGCTGCATCCTTCTTGCTTTCATCAGCATTGCCTTGAAGTTCGTCCAATTGCTTTTGAAGTTCTGCAATTTGGTCCTTCAAGTCAGCGATCTTCTTGCTCTTGTCGCTGTTGTCTGCATCAAGCTTAGTCACAGCGTCAACATCGTGGTCGGCTACTGTGATAGTTTGATCTACGCTGTCTAAGCGTGTCTTCGTATATTCCATGCTTTCTGTTTTTCCTTCTTTCACATCATCGTCAATCATTTCTGCGCTGTCGCCAAGCAGGCGAACTGTGTGTCCTGCCCTGCCTTGGTTGACAACTGCAACGTGATTGATCTGTATATCCTTCTGCACCGAGTCATAAGCAACGCCATTGTACTCGCCAGGAGTTTGATCAATGTTGGTCTGGAAGCCAATAGACAGCTCCTGTTTGCCGTTGTTAATAGCATCGATCAGCTTGCCGTCCATGATGGTCATATCGACGCGCAATGTGTTGTCGTCAACGTGCGCATTATCTGCGGTGAAGCCTTTTGCAAGCTGGGTGGCATTGTCCTTGGTTACTAAGCCGTGGTGGTCGTTGGTTACTGGTCGATTGTCTGCACTATTGACAGTGCTGTCACTCAATAACTCTGTTGGAAGTTTGGCTTCCATTTCGATCGACCTGTCAGCTTTCATGTAGGGGAAAACGCCCACACGAGCTATCGGCACGTTTGTGACGTGCATGAAACCCGTCTGGGGATCTGTTGTCACCTGCTTAATCTGCGCGGTGTCGTATCGCGTCCGCATTGCTACTTGCCTCGTGGCACGTATACTGGCACGTTAGGGATATAGATCTTCTGACCTTTGCTAATGTGCCAAGTTGCTTTGTTAATGTGGTTAAAATAGCGAAGTTGCTGGATTGCTACCTTGTATCGTTGAGCAATGTCAAACAATGTGTCGCCATCTTTTACTGTACAGAATTTGCAGTTTGAAAAATCGTTTGGATCCTTAGCCATCGGTTTGTCACCTCCTTTGCTTGGGGTTGGTTTATTAATATACTGTGTACCAAATGTAATAACTCCCATAATTGCCTCCTTAGAACACAGCGTCCGCGTAACACCTGCAATTGATAGGCTCACCAGGTAGCTGCCCATCATCGCCACCGTTGGGATCGTCGTATTCGAATACTTCACCATCTAATTCTTGATGTTTTGGTCTAACTCTACCGTCTTCCATTGACCGCCAGATATACTTTTCAGCACCGGCTTTCTGATCTCTGTATGTGTCAATCTGTGATAATATCGTGCCTGTCTGATCGTTTGCAATCAGTGTGGCGTGTCTTAGTGCCATGCCTGTACGACTGCTGATGTCATGGCTAAGATCGGTTATACCTGAGCCATTTGAGATTAAGCGATAGATGTCCGACTGGAGCTGTTGCTTGTATGTTCCTTTTAACTTATTGATCAGGCTGACGTTTTCAATTATCTTCGCTTGCGCGTATTCTTGAAGCTTAGTGTTGTTTGCCAGTGGATTAACTGCAATTGTGCTTGCCTTTATTTGAACCGTTCCCGTCTTGTGCTTGACCTTGTTTGCACTAAACGAATCAACCGAATAAACATACCGTCTTGCCAACGAGTTGAGCTCTTGCGTCGATTGCACATTATCGATTGATGTAGACATCAGGTTGAGCACCTGCTGCACATAGTGCATCCAATTCGGGTCGTTTGAGTTGTCAGCATCTTGTAGCATCTTGGTGCCACCTAGGACGTACGGCTTGATCATCGCTATTGCAAGGTTGGCTTGCTTTTGCCATTTGAAAACAAATCTGTTAATCTCGCGTGCGTACCACTTCTCGATCGTGCGAGGATAGCCATTTCTGCGCTTAGCCATTCTTGGTCAACCTTTCAAGTTCTTTACGGTAGGCATCTATCTGATCTTGAGTAAACTCTGCGCTGTCCTGAGACGTGTCAGAGTCTGTGCTCGTGTTCTGCATAGCCTGCACTGAGTTATTGCCTAGACCGTCGATGATTGCTTGACCTTCATCCGGTGCCAAGATGCCACCCGCCACAAGCGTATTGATAGCATTGGCATAATTGAGGAACGTCTCGGATTGCGTCTTGTCGTCCGCTGACCAAAGAGGATTGAACTCGATGTGCCAGTCGATCGAATCAGGGTCAAGCTGACCGCCTGCGACATTGTCTGCCCACATTAACAGTTGGGTGACCTTTTCAATCTCAGGTTTGAGCAATTGCTCCTGCAAAGACTTGATTGCATCGTAGTAATTGACAACGTCTTGACCGGCTCCAGCTAGCGTACCGGCTTGCTCACCGGTTAACACTGACTTAGGGATGCCTGATGCCATAGCCAAGGACTGCCATGCAAACGTGAACAGCGTGTCGATGCCTGCTACCGACGTTGATACCTTGGACAAGTCATCGTCAGTATGGATAAATGCAATAGCTTCGTTGTTAAGCACTTGACTGATCTCTGTGCGATCGCGTCTGTATTTGTCTTCTGGTTCGTTCATTAATTGATCAGATTTGAGTACCTTGAACGTGAACTCTCTCA
>ENA-UOOE01002983-UOOE01002983.1-fermentation-metagenome-genome-assembly--contig:-NODE-2983-length-11304-cov-3.941861_pt1 | contig 11304 bp, 7 predicted proteins | sample MGYA00245776_ERZ724021 | MGnify/ENA primary metagenome ERZ724021 (study PRJEB28704, sample SAMN03018321) | fermentation metagenome | biome: anthropogenic terrestrial biome; feature: soil; material...
AAAAACAGAAAAAGAATAGTTTTACTCGTTTTAGAGTAATACAACCATTGATAGAAATGTACATTGACAAATAATATACTTACCCAGGGAACTGTTGGGGTGCTTTACTGGCCGCCGGATAAAGGAAGGAGGCTGGTGCTTATGGTTACATATAGTGATTTATTTACTTTTGTCATCATGCTTTGTGCTGTTATAACCCTTGTTATAATGATTTATAAACACAAAAAATAGCGCCCCTGTCCTGGTAAGATAAGGCGCTATTTTTTAAACCTATTTTCCCGGCGGTCAGGTGCAAGCTGGCCAACGGTTCCCTTGTTAAGTATATTATAGTCAATACTGTTGGATATGTCAAACTCTTTCAATCATTCTCACGCCCGCCCGGCAAGAATGAAAGGAAGAATAATATGCCAACTTATTATGATGAAACTACAAGGACATGGTTCGTGAAATGCTATTATACGGACTACGCTGGAACCAAAAGACAAAAGAAAAAAAGGGGGTTCAGGCTCCAAAGAGAAGCCAAGCAATGGGAGGCTGATTTTCTCGCAGCCTATAAGTATGACGGCAATACGACCTTTGGCACCATAGCAGAACGCTTTTTAGATGAGATACGCCCCAGAAGGCGTGTAACCTCTATCAGAACTTATACATCTTCACTTAAGCATATCCTGCCCACGTTCGCAGAAATGCCTATTGGGGCTATAGAAGAGCAGCAAATTATAGCATGGCAAAATGAGCAGCTAAGCAAAAACTATTCAGACAGCTATTTGTATAAGCATGACACTGTATTCAGAACAATATATCATTTTGGAACAAAACGCTGTAAACTGCCCTTTGACGCTTTTGACGGCGTTGAAAAGATTGGCAAAGCAACTACAAGGTCATTAACCTTCTGGACACTAGAGCAGTACAGGGCCTTTTACAAGACACTTGAAAAGCCCGTTCATAAAATGGCTTTTGAGGTTCTCTTTTATTGTGGCCTGCGCATAGGGGAACTATTTGCTCTCACTGCCGGAGATGTCGACCTGGATGAGAAAGTTATTCACATTACCAAGTCACTACAGCGTGAAAAGAAACATGACGTTATAACGCCACCTAAGACCGAAAAGGGCATTAGAGATATTACAATACCTATATTTCTGGCAAGAGAACTTGAAGAATATATGAATATGATATATGATTGTACAAGTGAAACAAGGTTATTTGAGATTTCAAAGAACTCCCTTTACTATCCCATGAAAAAGTATTCTGCCATAGCCGAAGTACCTAAGATACGCATCCACGACCTTAGGCACTCACATGTAGCTTACTTGATTGAAAAGGGTGTTTCCCCTCTGGCTATTGCTGAACGGCTCGGCCATGAAAATGTAAATATCACTCTCGGGATATACGGTCACTTATATCCAAATAAGCAGCGTGAAATAGCTGACCTTTTGGACGGGGATAAAAATGATGATGAATAAATAGTACCGTTTTAGTTCCGGAGGGGGGTGATAAACCTTCAGTTTTCCTTGATTTTACGCCAAATATTGAATGAGTGTTCGTGACCTTCCACTCGTAAAACAAAACTAAAGGAGATAACAAAATGAAAGAATCAAGAAACAACAAAGTGCTCTTTATGGCACAAGCAGCTATGATTGCTGCCATCTACACGGTGCTTACTCTCCTGTTCGCACCTTTCAGCTACGGAGAAGTGCAGGTCCGTATTTCCGAGGCACTGACCATCCTTCCGGTATTCACACCGGCCGCAATCCCTGGTTTATTTATTGGGTGCCTTCTCAGCAACATCCTTGGAGGCATGGCTTTGCCAGATATTATTTTTGGAAGTCTCGCCACTTTAATTGGTGCTTTCTTTACCTGGCAGCTTCGCCATAAAAATAAGTTTTTGGCACCGCTCCCGCCCATTGTATCCAATATGATTATTGTACCGTTTATTCTTCGCTATGCATATCAGGTGCCTTTGCCAATCCCTTTCATGATGCTGACCATCGGTATTGGAGAAGTAATTTCGTGCGGAGTACTGGGAATGCTTTTATACACTGCACTGAATAAATACAGGCGTACTATTTTCAGAATATCATGATATTAAATCTCTAATCTCATACTTTTGCAAATAGAAAAAAACCTATATGCCGGCACTCTCGTCCAACAAGCTGTCAGCATATAAGGTTCTTTTTTATTTTACATATCCGATAAACGTATTCCCGCTTCCTGCCGCCATGGCCGCCATATCATTGACACTGGCCGTATGTTCCTCCCCACTGTCCGGGTCCACGTAAGTCACATCTGTTGTGCTGTATCCTGTCAGAAGTATTGCATGGCTGGCATCTGTCAGTGCAATTACAGGAAGTCCTTTGTTAATTACATAGAGCACCTGATCCAGTGTGCATCCCGTCAGATCAACCTTCCTCGCATGGTACTGTTTCATCTGCTCCTCACACGCTTCAAAAGATGTCTGTCCGTCGGATTTTTTAAATACCTGTGTATCCGTATAATAAACCAGATCCCGATTCCCTTTTTCCCAAATGTACGATTGTTCAGAAGAAATCACTACACCAGATACTTGTTCTGCTTTTTGAATCGCATAAGCCGCCTTGTCATAAATCCCCGTCAGCTCGCCCATTCCATACACATAGTATTTATCAGATTTTACCTTATCGTCAAATGCAATTGTGACTGGTTCCTTCAGCTTGACCTGCTTCGGCCTGAGCATTTTAGGAGACTGGTCGGAAATGCCGTCCGCATACTGCAATTTCATCTGCTTTTCTTTTAAATCCGTAGTATAGGATTCCAGAGAAATGTTATTTTCTGCACGCTGAGCATTATTGCTGATATAATCCTGCGCCGTACCCGTATAAGTTTCTCCCGACTTTATCACCCGGTTCAATGTAACTAGGTTATCCTCCACGAGAATATCTGAAATGTATGTTCCTTCTACAGAGTAAGTCTTCACAACCTCATTTTTACTGTCTCTGATTTCCAGCTCATACATAGGCAGAACATCTTCGCCGGTCACTGTTTTCCCCTTGTCACCGGCTCTCTGACGGCCATAAATAAAGTCATTATTTACAAAACCAAGAGGCCTTACAGATTCCTCTGCCTTTGCTTGCAGAAACCTTTCTTTTCCTGTTTTTAGGTTAAGAACTACAATTTTTTGGGCATTTTCCAGAGTGCCCTCTGCTTGATAAGCAAGCAGATGCCCATCCTCAGATGCCGTGTACTGGCCTTCTTTCAGATCCTTAGCCAACACCTCCTGCTCATTCTTTTCCAGATCTGTCTGGTACAATGTTCCCCCTGCCAGAACATAAAGCATCTCCCTGTCATGGCTATAGTAAACCATCTTACCTAGTACGTCCTCGGCAATAACAAATGATTTGTTACTCGGAATAAATGCCTTTTCCTCTACAGCATTTTTTTCGATATCAAAATAGTAGACCTCTGCACCCACTCTGCCCTCATTTACTCCCCTGTTCATATAGCCATAGACAGCAAATATGGTACTTCCATCCGCATCCATACTGATGATTCTGACTGCATGCTGGTCATAGCGACTGCGCACATCATGTCCTTCTTTGTTTGCAAAACTAAACACAAGAGATAATTCATCTGTTTCTTTATTGTAAGTCCATAAATCTCTCTCCTGAACGAAAGACACGATTGTTCCATCTTTATTTGTCTCATATGGTACATCTGCCGGCGCTATGCCGAGCAATATTCCAGTTTCGTCCAACACTTTTTTATTTCCATTAAAAATCTGATTCATAGTTCGGTTATAATCTAGAAGATAAATTTCATCCCCGCTGTGCCTTACACGGAAAAACTCCTTGATATTATAAGTTTCCACCTCATCCTGGTCACCTGCACAGCTCACCTGATACTTTGCAAGCAGAGATGTATAAACACTGTTGCTCTCCTTGATACTCCACTCCACGTCACCAGATATCTTCGGTGCCAGATCTCCCCATGTAACCTGTGAGCTGTCCGAATGGATATTCACTGTCTGATAAGTAGTATTGTCGCCCTCCTCGTTTGTTTCCAGATATTCAGCCAGTTCAGGGGCATTCTTCTTGTCAAATGTCTTAGAATGAAAGTTATCTGCAAAATCCAGGCATGCCTTCACGGCAAGATCATCCGGTCTTTCAACCCGGGTATAAAAATATATTTCTTGCTTTTCAGTTTCTAGGATTACCTTTAAGACAGCTTCAGAGACATTTTCTTCCAGTGCACGGTTTAAGTCCAGCTTAACAGGTGAAGTCTCAAGATCCTTAACCTCTCCCTTATCATAAATTTTTTCTCCATCCAAAGAATATACTTCATACTGAATCGAGCGGATATCATTTTCATCCTGTTCCACTGCCATTTGTAGGGTTCCATTATCCTCCAGCGGTGTAATTGTATCCCTCATGGCAGTAATGTCCATATCATCCACATATCCTGCCAGCATATTTACATTTTTTCCTGCCAACATAAAAGAGATTCTGGGCAGCGTGGGGTCGCCAAGATCTACCGTCACATCATCCGTTCCCCTGTTTGTAGCCAGACTGCTGACGATAACTGCAATGAAAAATACACCCGCCAGGACCCCAGCCTTTATCAACCTTTTCTTTTTCATTTATCTGTCCCCTTTAAACTTATCATCCGCAGCGGTAACTTTTGGCTCCCCTCAGCCTTAAGCTCCACTGCATTACCTCCTTTTATCCTGATACAATAATTTCCCCAATGTAGGCCCTGCCTGTAAAAATGTTTCACACTCCTGGATTTTCCGTCTTGCCGCCACAGAGTTTTTCTCGGTTTTTACAGCTCGGAGTAAAATATTTTTCGGTGTATGCTCCATATCAATAAATTCTAATACCTTAGTATCGTACCCTTGAGATTCAAGATATTTTGCACGCAGACCATCTGTAACCAGTGCTGCAAACCGTTCTTTCAGCAATCCATACTCCATAACCGGAGCCAGAACATCACTGGCAATCTGTGCGTTTAACTCATGCTGACAGCAGGGCACCGAAAGGATCACCTTCGCATTCCAGCCAATTGCCTTTGCCAGTGCATAATCTGTGGCCGTATCACAGGCATGAAGGGTCACCACCATATCCACAGCCTGCACATCTTCATAGTCTGCTATGTCTCCCACCAAAAAGGTCAGCTTTTCATATCCGTACTTTCCAGCCAGCTCATTACAATGTGAAATGACTTCCCTTTTCAAATCAAGACCAATGATACGTATGTCATACTGTTTCAGCTCATGAAGGTAATAATACATTGCAAATGTCAGATATGACTTTCCGCAGCCAAAATCTAAAATCGTCAGCTCCCTTCCCCTTTCAAGCTGGGGCAGAATGTCTTCAATAAATTCCAAAAAACGGTTAATCTGCCTAAACTTGTCAAACCGGGATCTCACAATTTTTCCCTCAGAAGTCATCACTCCCAGATCCTGAAGGAAAGGAACCGCCGCACCCTCCTGTAAAATATACTTTTTACTGCGGTTATGGGAAAGCTCTACCTCCTTCAAGGTCTCTTTGCGATGCTTCTTTTGAATGGTCACCTTCCCCTTTTTGCTTATAAGCACCGTGTAGTTTGCATCTCTCATCTCTATTTGCATCTGCCGGAAATTATCCATATAGTCCAGAATTCGCTTTGATGCATCCTCAGCAACAAGGTTTTCATGAAATGCCTGCGTCTTTGTAAAAGACTCCACATGAAAGTAAAGCTTCCCTTTCTTTTCAACCGGTCTCACTTTAATCTTTAAAATCCCCTCCTTCGTTCGGGGATTGCTGATAATCCCCTGAACAAGACTTATATTTAAAATCTGATTTAACAGTTCTTGTAACCTTTCCATAAGATACCTCTCAAAACATCTTCTTCATCCTTTTTCTAATTGTAAAGCAAAATGTCCAAAGGCGCAAGAATCAGTTCCCGATTAAATACCCTTACAATCGCTTAGGAGGACAGAAATATTTCTGTCCTCCTAAATAGTATCTTCAAAATCGTATATCATATCATAAAAAATGAGAATATTCTGAAAATGAGCCGCAAAAGGGTCAGTCCCCTTTTTGGACTTTGGGAAACTCTATAGTTACCTTAAACAAATCTCCGTCCAAATACAGCTTAAACTCTCCGCCCTGCATTTCTGTCAGGCTCTTGGCTATGGACAATCCTAGGCCGCTGCCTTCCGTGCTTCTTGAAATATCACCTCTGATAAACCTTTCCGTCAGCTCATCTGCTGAAATATTGAGCGGTTGCTCTGAAACATTTTTCAGTGAAAAGCTTACTTTTTTGTCATCCGCCCACAGATCTGCGTACACTCTTGTACCGGACATAGCATACTTGGCTGCATTGTTGTAAATATTCTCCAGTACGCGCCACATTCGTTTTCCGTCAACATGAATGACGGCAGAATCCTCTGAAAGGTTTTGAATGATTGTCAGATTCTTATTTTCGAATTTCTCAGCAAATTCTCCCGTTGTCTGGTTAAGCATTTCGACTAAATTTACATCCATCATTTCTAGTGAAATATTCCCGCTGCTTACTTTTGATGCTTCCACCACGTCTTCCGTCAGTGTTTTCAGACGCTGTGCCTTTGCTTCCAGAATATCCAGATAGCCTTGTATTTTGGGATCGGTGAAATTTTCTCGTTTCAGCAAATCTACATAATTAATAATGGAAGTCAGAGGAGTCTTTATGTCGTGAGAAACATTCGTAATTAAATCGGTCTTTAGTCTTTCACCTTTCATACCTTCCTCGACGGCCCGCTGCAGTCCGTTTCCTATATTATTTACCATTTCTGCGTTTTTTAAGTTTCCGCCTTTCATCCCTTTAAGAGGAATTTTATAATCCACATTTCCTGAAGCAATCTCCTCAATCCCTTTTGTGAGCCTGGATTTGGCGATTGTATTTTTTACAATAATGTATACGGCAGCGCCGCCTTCTACTACAAGTAACAACAGAACCATCGCCGCCCCATCACTTATAGCCAGAAGCAGGCAGTCTGCCAGGATAACTGCAGCCAAAGTACCAATTGTCTTTCCGGTAATACTGCGATTTTCCCAAAATTCCCTGAGAAATAGCAGTATACTTCTTAAAAGACTATTCTCCCAGACTGTTTTTGCTTTTATCCTGCGTACCAGGCTGAGATACCCCCATAAGAAGCAGGCAGCTGTATATGCTGCAATCATCCCTGCTCCCACTAAATCACCTATGTTCAGGGAATTTCCCGCATAAGATCCTGTATAGGGCATGTCATAATATTGGCTTATTACATAGGAGTGTCCACCTGAAAAAGTGTTTCCCAACGTGTTTCCCATAAGCATGACAGGTACGATCCACACTATAATCACAAAAGCGGCTCCAAGCTCTGTTTTCCATCTGTCAAACCCGTTTAAGTGAAGCTCTTCATCTTTGCTGTTTCTGCCTGCATTAAGGGTTAGCCAGATTAAGATTATGAAAAACAGTAGGGCGGAGAATACACTTCCAAACATTGCCAGTCTCAAATATGGAGCATATGTCTCATATTCATGCTTATCCCCGTAAAAAGCATCCTGTATCGGAAAGTCTGTATCCACAGAGGCCGCAAATATACAATTGACCTTCTTACTATCAGAATCAGATTTCACTGTGAACCGCCAGTCACCTGCAGATGTATCCATATTTGTTTCAAAGTCCGCCAGCTTTGGTCTTACAATTACATACTTACTTTTGTCCTCTTGCTTCATTTCTTCCAGATTTTCCTGGAAATCATCATAACTTTTATACTGTTGATTATTTGTATATACTTTTTTTGTGTCCTCATTTACAAACATATAGGTAAAGTTTGTGTTCCCTTCACTCCATGTATCACCGTCCTGCAGATACACGTTTATCTCGGAAGATATTGAGTCCAGCACATCCTCCAGATAACGGTAAACCTTTGACAGATTGCCATTCAATGCAGGTTTGGTATTGACTACTTCCAAAATGTTCTTTGCACCGACCGGTGCATATTTCTCCTTTACGACCTCATTAAACGTCCAGCAATCTGTATATTGTGTATTACCCTCTGCATCCTTGATAATCAGATTTCCGTCTGAATAACCGGAAGTATAATATCCAGCTTCCAGCTCGTTCAGGAATTCAGAAGTATTCTTATACTCTACTTCCAGCTCAAGCTTCTTCTCCTCTATCAGCGTTCTGAACTCACTCATATAATAGTAATGATAGGTTCCGTCCGGCTTCTGGCAGACCACCACGTTACTTTCCTCATACGCTGCTCCGCCCATTTCCGCATAATCCTCACTCCAGTTCTTCAGTTCCCCTAGAGTATACGCAAGGCCGGAGCTGTTTTCACCGGATATTTTTCCATTTTTTTCAAAATCTACAATGTCAACCAGCTTATCAGGGGCATATTTGCCCTCTGCCGTAAAATTTTCTTCCGCGGAAATGCCCCCTTTTACACTCCTGGCGGCATTATACATCATATCATAGAAACTTGACGACTCTTCATATGGCCTGTCAAATGCGTGTGTAATATCCCCGCTCATTATACTGCTGGAAAAGGCCGTCAACAGTACAAGACTTACTACTGCTGCCACTGCCGTTATGTGTGCAAGAAGCAGCAAAATCCCCTTTGCCACCGGTTTCTTATACCAGTTCTTCATACTTTTTATCATTCCTTTCTGGCACTTTCAATCTTATAGCCGACTCCCCAGACCACTTTCAGGTACCTGGGCTCCTTGGGATTAATCTCTATCTTCTCCCTGATGTGCCGGATGTGAACGGCAACTGTATTGTCTGCCCCTATGGCATCCTCATTCCAGATAGATTCATAAATCTGATCTATAGAAAAGACTCTGCCCTGATTCTTCATTAATAATAGTAAAATGTTATATTCGATGGGTGTCAGTTTCACAATCTCTCCGTCTACTGTGACTTCCTTCAAATCATCATTAATTGTAAGTCCGCCCACCTCATACACCTCATCATATTTTTCATTCACGCTGCCTCCCAGCTGGGTATACCTGCGCATCTGAGATTTAACTCTGGCCACAAGCTCCAGTGGATTGAAAGGTTTCGTCACATAATCATCTGCGCCCACATTCAGCCCTAAAATCTTATCCGCATCTTCAGATTTAGCTGAAAGGATAATAATCGGAATGCAATTACTCTCTCTTATTTTAAGAGTTGCCCGGATTCCATCCAGCTTTGGCATCATAATATCAAGTACCAGCAAATGTACTTTTTCTGTTTCCAGAATCTTTAATGCCTCTGCCCCATCATAGGCCTTCAGCACATGATATCCCTCCTGGGTCAAATATATCTCTATCGCCTCAACAATTTCCTTGTCATCATCGCAGACTAAAATATTATACATTTTCATCACCTCCCCTATAGTATACATGATATTTATATTTTTTTAAGACTCACTTTGGAAAATTCTTATGTTTTCCTTAATCTCTGCCGCAGGAGCCTACTTCATAATTTTTTCAAAAATCATACATAAATTGTTAATTTATCCCTCACACAACCAACACATTTTCCCTGTATAGTATTAAATATAAAAGGACAAAACCTTTTTATATAAATAAATTTTCTTTTTCATAATTTTTTCCAAGGCCGGGTGTTTTCCCGGCCTCTCCTTTTGCCATTTATCCCCTATTGCACAATTGTTACATAATTGTTACAATTCCATTGTGATTAGCTAACACAAGCCAAATACCCCGCAGGCAGCTGCCAAGGTCAGCACACTGGATTGACTTTGCCCCAGCGTCTTCGAGAGAATAATTATTATAAGGAGGGCCAGATCATGTGTTTCAATTTTAGTAACTGTACTGAATTACTTAACTACCTCTGCAACGCACTTAAATTTGGATGTTAGTTTTGAGACTCTGGCTTTTAGCCAGAGTCATTTTTATGTCCCAAGAACCATTTTACTGCTTTCCACATATAATAAAATGATAATTGTGACCATACTTTTATGGTAAAAGGAGATTTATATGAGTTTTCGAGGGCTAAATGTCAGTGAAATCCAGGAAATCATAGACTGGGAGCAGGTGAAGTCTGCCGGATACCAATTTGCCATGCTCCTCGCAGGACATGGTTTAGGGATTTTGGACCAAAAGTTTTTGCAAAATGCCTCCGAATGCAATCGGATCGGACTCCCCATCGGGGCATACTGGCTCTGCCGCGCTATCAATCCGGAGACTGCCCGTCAGGAGGCTGATGGTTGTATAAGTGCTGTTTCCTCCTGCCGCCTGGAGTACCCAGTTTGTTATAACATAAATCAGATGACAATTAGCTACGCTGCCCAGCATGGTGTGACAGTGACACCTTCACTGGCAACCCAATTCGTACAGAATTTCTGCGACAGAATAGAAGAACTAGGGTATTATCCCATGTTCTGCTGCAGCCGGAACTTTTTGGATACTTATTTTCCTCCAGGATTTTCTAAACGTTATACATTTTGGTATTCCTGTCACAGCAGCACCTTTGACAATACCGACTGCAGTATGTGGCAGTACACTGACCAGGGGAATATACCCGGAATCAGTGGAAACGTTGATTTGGATGTGGGATTTCTGGATTTTCCCGTTATGATTCGCAGTGCAGGATTCAATCGCCTGGACGGCAGTTTGCCGCCGCCTGCGGGCACACAGAATTATATCACTTACGTTGTTCAACCGGAAGATACTCTAATTCGTATAGCACAGCGTTATGGAACTACCTATGAGGCTCTTGCCAGTTTAAATGATATTCCCGACCCTGATATCATTTATGCCGGCCAGACTATTCGAATTCCTGAAACTGGAACATTCTTTTTTAGAATTTCATAACAATTTTTCCGTTTCTTTTATAGAAACGACATACTTTGTGCACATTTATTCTCTATACTAGATATCAGATAGTTGATAAACAACTATCTCCCCCCTCATAAAGTAAAGACACCTTGGGGGAGCCCAAGATGTCTCACTTTACTCTCATTCCTTTAGATATTATGAAAACAGATAGAATCCTCATTTAGCCGATACTAAATGAGGATTCTATCTGTTTTTAACAATTTTGTAATAGATTTTATATTTCTTTAATATTGTCAACATATTTTAGACACATTTCGCCCTTATAATAAGCTTTAGATAGTTGGTAAACAACTATCTCCCCCCTCATAAAGTAAAGACATCTTGGGGGAACTCAAGATGTCTCACTTTACTCTCATTCCTTTAGATAACTATAAAAACAACGAAAGCCCATCAGTTTACAATTGATGGGCTTTCCTTTTATATTTTGATACCAGGGTCAAAAGGTCATGCGTTTCATGCTTGCATGAAAAAGCAT
>ENA-UOOE01002984-UOOE01002984.1-fermentation-metagenome-genome-assembly--contig:-NODE-2984-length-11303-cov-3.355708_pt1 | contig 11303 bp, 10 predicted proteins | sample MGYA00245776_ERZ724021 | MGnify/ENA primary metagenome ERZ724021 (study PRJEB28704, sample SAMN03018321) | fermentation metagenome | biome: anthropogenic terrestrial biome; feature: soil; material...
GGCCAGTTCGATTACCCTGCGCCCTGCACTGGTGCTCATCCGTTTGCGGAACCCATGTTTTCTTTTTCTACGCCGTTCTTTGGGCTGAAAAGTCCGTTTCATTTCTAAACCTCCTCTTGTACCTTCAGGTACCATAAGCAAATCAATTATAGCGAACTTTTCCAACATCGTCAAGGAAAATCTTACAGCAAAACGTTGTCAGAAGGCAAAGGTTTTGCTATTATCTATAATAGAGGCTTTGTCGATTTTTTGTATGTTGTTTTTTTGCCTGTGGATAACTTGTGGATAAGCTTGTCTCCAGGCATTTTCTGCGCTTTTTCGCTTTTTAAAATCTGCTGTGGATATGTGTAAATCCCCTGCTCAAATGGTTTTTCAATGGCAATGAATGGCATAAATTCGACAAAAACTTATCCACAAAAACCTGTGAATAGGTTGTGGATAACCACTGAATAACTAAAATCCCACGTTAATGCCTTCCAGAAACTTTCCCGGAAGCCATTGTGGATAAACTGAAAACGCAGTTAAACGGTTTTTCCATTGCAGGGAAGGCTGTATAATGCGCTCCCTACTTATCCACAGAAACTGTGGATAAGGTGTGGACTAACTAGTGTATATATTGCTCAAAGTGTTGATTTGCAAGGGTTTTCTTCCTTGTGCATAACAAGGACAAACCTGTGGATTTCTTTGAAGGAGGCAGGGTTTTGATTCCTTTTTTCTCCAGAAAAAAACGTATAGTACCCCAGATTAGGATCGCGATCTATGATTCTTTTACTTGTGCTCCTAGGGTATTTAACTGCCAAGGGGGGAGTCTGCCCTCTGCTATTGAAAATTACTCCCAAAAAATCTATCAACTTTCTCAAGAGCGTGGCGGCAAACTCCCTTATTCCGTTATTAAGGAACTTGTGGAAAACCTTTTGTATGCCTCCTTCGCGGATGTGGTGATCACCATCTTTCCTGATGGGAACGTAATTAGGTTTTCAGACCACGGACCTGGAATTTCAGATCCCGAAAGGGCTTTTCAGCCTGGCTTTTCCAGCGCCTCAAAAGCAGAGAAAGCTTTTATTCAAGGCGTAGGCTCAGGCCTACCTGTGGTGAAAGAGGCCATGAAAACTTTAGGTGGCACTATTGAAATCGAAGAAAACATCGGCACCGGTGCTGTAGTCACCATCTCTCTAGGTGAAGAAGCAGCAGTCATAGAGGACGAAGGTTTTACAGATGAGGAAGAAGGAAAAACCTCCTCGGACACCGAAGAATATAATGCCCCAGACTCTGCCCCCTCTCCAATTCCTCCCAAGCTAACAGAGAGACAGCGCAAGGTTTTTCTCTTAATCACAGAGGAGGGAGAAGTAGGCCCCAGCCATGCTGCAAGCGCGCTAGGGCTGAGCTTAACCACGGCTTTTCGTGAATTATCTGCTCTAGAGGAGCTGGGCCTGGTGAAGACTACAGAGGGGGGAAAACGTTGTTTAACCTCTATGGGGATGAATACTGTTCCCGAATATATTAAATAGAAGAAATAATGAGCGAGGCGAAGGTAATGGCTGATCTCCTGTTGGATAATCTATGGTCGGGGTTGATGAATTTAGCAAAAAATAGAATCAATCCTTCCAGTTTAGAGACCTGGCTAGCTAAATGCAGCCCTTTGGCAATTGAAGAACATACACTATATATGGAGGTCACAGGAGAACTTACTCAAGATTGGGTTGAAATGCGTTACCTGCCTATGCTCTCCGACGCCTTAAAAGTGGTGGGTGGCAAGGAATGGGAATTGAGACTGGTCTATCCATCTGAAAAGGATGCAGTGCTCCGAAGCCTCAAAAAAGATACAAGCTCAGATTCTCTGATCACCCCCTTAATTCCCAAATACACCTTTGAAACCTTTGTCGTGGGTAATAACAACCGCTTTGTCCATGCTGCAGCCCAAGCTGTGGCCCAATCTCCAGGCCACTCCTATAATCCTCTTTTCATCTATGGAGGAGTTGGCCTTGGCAAAACGCACCTCATGCACTCCATCGGCCACTTTGTGCTAGAGAGGGACCCTACAGTGCGGGTTGCCTATGTCTCCTCAGAACATTTTACAAATGATCTCATCAACTCCATTCGCGATGACAGAATGGATGGTTTCCGCAATGCCTATCGTACAGTGGATATTCTCCTAGTTGACGATGTGCAGTTTTTAGAGGGAAAAGAGCGCACTCAGGAGGAGTTTTTCCATACTTTCAATACCCTCCACGGCGCAAATAAACAAATCGTCCTTACAAGCGACCGACCACCTAAGGAAATCTCCACATTAGAAGATCGCCTCCGCTCTCGCTTTGAGGGAGGCTTAATTGCTGATATCCAGGCACCTGATCTAGAAACGAGAATCGCTATCCTCAAGAAAAAAGCAACTCTCGATAACCTTGATATACCCAACGATGTATTGGTTTTTATTGCCAAGCAATTCAAATCCAATATCCGGGAGTTAGAAGGGGCACTGGTGAGGGTAACTGCCAACTGCCAACTTAAACAAACTGAAGTTACGCTAGAGCAGGCAAAGCAGGTTTTAGCTGATATTCTCCCTGCCCAGCGTATTGCCCTTTCTGCAGAAATCATTCAGGAACGGATCGCAGAATACTTCGGGATCACTATCTCTGACATGAAAGCAAAAAAAAGAACCCGGGAGATCGCCTACCCTAGGCAGATCGCTATGTATATGGTCAGGGAGCTCACTGACTTCTCCTTGCCCAAAATTGGCAAAGAATTTGGCGGCAGAGACCACACAACTGTCCTCCATGCCTGGGAAAAGATTAACCAGGAAAAAGATAAAAACGAAGCCCTTGCCATGCAACTCCACGAAATAGTGGGTTTACTCCAAGATGAGTAACTTGTTAATAATTCTGGGGAAAACCTGTGGATAACTTGAAAAACCTGTGGAAAGTAAATTTCTCCCTTTTTGCTCCGCCACAAGGGCTGTGAACATTGTGGATAACAATCCCCAGTTTTTCCACAGGCTCTGATCCACTTTCCAGCATGGGAAATAATAACTTTTCAGAGATATCCACAAATCCACAGGCCCTATTACTACTACAATGTCTTTAAAAAGGAGTAGGTCGTTATGAAATTTATTTGCGGGAAGGAAATTCTCACCAAAGCAACCCAGATCGTACAGCGAGGTACAAGTAATGTAGAAATGCCTATTCTCTCTGGAGTGCTGATTCGTACCGAGGGAGAACAACTTATTTTAGCATCCACAGATACAGAAGAGGGAGTTGAATGCCGCATTCCCATTCAAGCTGAAGAGGAGGGGGGTGCGATCTTAGACGGTCACTATCTTGCGGAGATTGTAAAAAAGATGCCAGGACCCAGTGTAGCTGTAGAGAAGAACCAGCAAGATCGTACAGTGCGCATTAGCTCTCAAGACTCATATTTTGATCTTGTCTATATTGACGAGGAGGAATTTCCTCAATTTCCCCAAGTGGACATAGCCAATACTTTCACCATCTCCCAACCTCTGTTGAAAAAAATGATCACCCAAGTCCAACCGGCTCTCTCCACGAGCGACACCCGTTATCTTTTGATGGGAGCCCTGATTGAGGGAAAGGGTGGCAACCTGAACCTAGTGGGCACAGATAGCCATAGGCTTGCTATTAGCTCAGCTCCCGCTTCCGAAAAGCTCATCTTACCAGAGGGTGATTTTAGGATTGTGCTTCACGGAAAAATGCTCACTGAGGTGACAAGGATCCTTGGGACTGATGAAAATTCCACTTTGGATGTAGCCCTAGGCAGTAATCATGTTATCTTCCAGCTGCCTGGAGTGAAGGTTATTGCCAGAAAAATGGAGGGAGAATATCCAGAATATGAGGGGGTTATGCCCCGGAACTTCTGTACAGATCTCTCGTTGGACCGAATTCAATTGAAGCAGGCTGTGGACAGGCTTTCCCTGTTGGGAGTTGGCAAAGATAGCACTCCCCTCGTTAGGTTCAGGGTGGAGGATGGCTTGGTTCTCACAGCTAAGGATCAAACTAAGGGGCAGGGAGAAGAGCGCCTTGCCATGGACAAGGAAGGGGAGAGTCTAGAACTCACCTTCAATGGCAGATTTTTGCTTGATGGGCTGGGGGCAATAGGTGGCGAGGAAGTTCGCATTCGGCTCTCAGGACCCATGAGCGCTTCGCTATTCACGTCCCCAGAGGATGAGACTGAGAGCTATCGGTACATCCTCATGCCCACATTTGACTGAGGAGCGAGGTAAGTTGCAAACAATTCAAATAGAAACCCCCACTATTCAGCTAGGACAGTTTCTCAAATGGGCAGCTATTGTGGGCACAGGTGGAGAAGTAAAAATTTTGCTAGAGACAAGGGAAGTCTTGGTCAATGGTGAAGTGGAAACTAGGCGGGGGAGGAAGCTGACAGCTGGGGATGTGTTAACTCTCCCTGGGGGAGAGAAAATTACGTTGGAGGCTCCACCTTGCAGCTAAAAAAATTAGCAGGGCAAAACTTTCGCAACTATAAAGTTTTAGATTGGGAGCCAGATTCAGGCCTCAATATCCTGATTGGGGACAATGCTCAGGGTAAGACTAATTTGCTCGAGGCGATCCATGTCCTTGCCACTGGCAAATCCTGGCGTACAAGCCGGGATGGGGAACTTGTTGGGCATCATAGCCCTTTTACCAGCCTCTCGGCTCAGGTGGAAACAGAGCTCACTTCTGCCCGGGTGGATTTTCGCCTTGGCAAAAGCAAACAAATTTGCCTCAATGGCAAACCAATCAAACGAATTTTAGATCTATTGGGGAAGCTGTTGGTTGTTACTTTCACCCCTGAAAATCTTGCCCTAGCCAAGGGCAGTCCTCAAAACAGAAGGCGCTTTTTAGATCTATGCCTTTCCCAGGTTAGCGAAAGCTATGGCTATAATCTCTCCCGCTATGGGAAAGCCTTAGAGCAGCGCAACAGCCTTCTGAAAGGTGGACTAGCCCAAAAAGAATTGCTGGAGCCGTGGAATGCGCAGCTTGTCTCCTTCGGCGTCAGGGTGATGATCGAGCGCTACCAGGCCTTGTTGAGGCTGGGGGAGCTGGCCTGCCAGTTTCACCATCAACTTTCCGGGGAGGCAGAGGAACTCTCTCTCTCCTACGAGCCAGCAGTACCACTGCCCCAGACACGTACAGCTAGCAGCTGGGCCGCAGTTTTTCGCGAGCGACTCGGGGAGCTTTTGCCCCAGGAAAGGCTGCGGGGCCTGACCCTCACCGGACCCCAGCGGGATGATTTTCTTTTTTTGCTGGATGGTGCCCCCTTGAGGCTTTATGGCTCTCAGGGCCAACAGCGGACAGCAGTGTTGGCATTGCACCTAGCAGCTGTGGATTTTTTAGAGGAGCAAATGGAAGAGCGGCCTATTTTGCTCTTAGATGATGTGCTCTCAGAGCTTGACAGTGGTCGCAGGGAGCGCCTGCTTGCTATGATTGCAACTAATACCCAAACTATTCTCACCACAACCCGGGCAGATCTGTGGGAGAATAATAAATATAGTAGCTGGCTAATTGAGGATGGAACTATATGTCAGAAGTGAGGAGGAATGTTTGTGGCCTATTTGCATTTAGGGGGAGATGTTGCCATCACAGCCCAAGAGGTGGTGGCGATCTTGGATCTTCAGTCTCAGGCTTTAGCCGAGGCTAGCTTGGAGTTTTTAGAGATCGCCAAAGAAGAGGGTTTTGTCCATGATTTAGCAGGAGAGAAGGCTAAATCATTGATTTTGGCCACGAAAAACAGAGTATTTCTCTCCCCAATTTCCTCCTGGACTCTGCAGCGACGAGCAGATTTGGATCATTTACTCTCAGGGGAAGTTGCAGGCTATAAACTAGAGAAGGGGAAGAGCTGGGAGCTTGAGGGAAAAAAGTAATTTGCCCGATTGGGGCAGATATGGTAAACTAAATAGTGGCTTATAAGTAATTTCCTGCCCGGAGGGTATCCTCCGGGGCTTTTGTGTAAAGGAGAGTTCGGATGGAAAGGAACAAGCAAGAGCAGATCAGAAGAGCGTCGTGAGGGCCTGGAACCTGTGCGCCTAAGGCCTGGCATGTACATCGGCTCCACCGGTCCCGGCGGTCTACATCACCTGATTTATGAGGTGGTGAACAACAGCGTGGACGAGTCCATGGCAGGCTTCTGCGATGAGATCCAACTAGTATTAAAACCAGATGGTACCGTCAAGATAACAGATAATGGTCGTGGGATCCCCACAGAAATCCATCCCAAAGAGGGTTGTTCCACAGTGGAGGTAGTCTTAACACGCCTTCATGCAGGTGGAAAATTCGGCGGCGGTGGCTATAAGGTCTCCGGAGGACTCCATGGTGTGGGTGTCTCTGTGGTGAACGCTCTTTCTGAGTGGCTAGAAGTCGTGGTCAAGAGGAATGGCAAAATCCACCGGCAGCAATTTAGCCGAGGTGCGGCCACAGGTGATTTAGAGATCATCGGCGACACAGATCAGACTGGTACCATCATCAGCTTCAGGCCAGATCCTGAAATTTTCGATACCCTTGAGTTTAGCTTTGAAACCTTAGTGTCACGTCTGAGGGAGCTGGCGTTTTTAAACCGGGGCTTGAAAATTGAGCTTATCGATGAGCGCACAGAGGAAGTTAAGAGTAAAACCTTCCAGTACGAGGGAGGAATCATCTCCTTTGTGGAGTATCTAAATCGGAATAAGGACCCCCTCCACAGAAAAGTGATTTATGTAGAACGGCAGATGGATGAGATCCAAGTGGAGATCGCCATGCAATACAACGATGGCTATAACGAAAATGTTTTTTCCTTTGCCAACGACATCAACACAGTAGAGGGTGGGACGCACCTCAGTGGTTTTCGTACAGCCCTCACCCGCTCTTTGAACGATTATGCCCGTAAAAATAACTTGCTCAAGGAAAATGAGAACAATCTTTCTGGGGATGATGTCCGAGAGGGACTTGTAGCTATTATCTCGGTGAAACTTCCCAATCCTCAGTTTGAGGGACAGACCAAAGAAAAACTTGGCAACAGTGAAGTGCGGGGCATTGTGGACTCTGCCTTTTATGAGGGTTTAAATACCTATTTGGAGGAGAATCCTCAAGTTGGCAAATCGGTTATTGGCAAGGCCATCCACGCAGCCCGAGCCCGGGAGGCTGCTAGGAAAGCCCGGGAGCTCACCAGGCGCAAAAGCGCCCTGGAAAGCGGTAGCTTGCCTGGGAAACTAGCAGATTGCTCAATTAAAGATCCTAGCCTCTGCGAGCTATATCTGGTTGAGGGAGACAGTGCCGGCGGTACTGCAAAACAAAGCCGGGATCGACGCTATCAGGCCATTATGCCCCTGCGGGGTAAGATTTTGAACGTGGAGAAAGCCCGTTTGGACAAGATCCTCAGCAACCAGGAAATCAGGAATATGATCACTGCCTTCGGTACTGGGATTTCTGATGATTTTGATCTAGAAAAAGCCCGCTACCACAAGGTAATTATCATGACTGACGCTGATGTAGACGGCGCCCATATTCGCACATTACTGTTGACCTTCTTCTACCGCTACATGCGGCCCTTGGTGGAGCAGGGCTATGTCTATATTGCCCAGCCCCCTCTTTATCAGGCAAAGAAGGGGAAGCAGGTCAACTACGCATATGACGATGAAGAGCTAGAGAAGATATTGGAGGAAATTGGAAGGCAAGGCGTTAATATCCAACGTTATAAGGGTCTTGGAGAGATGGATGCAGAACAGCTCTGGGAGACTACTATGGATCCTGAGCGCAGAACACTTATTCAGCTCACAATTGACGATGCTGTGGAGGCAGATGATGTCTTTAGCATTCTCATGGGCGAGAAAGTGGAGCCAAGGCGGCAGTTTATTGAGGAACACGCCCGGGAGGTGACCAATTTAGATGTCTGAGCACCATGGAGAAGTAAATCACGGCAAAATCGTTGGCGCAGATGTATCTGAACAAATGCGCAGATCCTATATTGACTATGCCATGAGCGTAATTGTGGAGCGAGCCCTCCCCGATGTGCGCGATGGGCTGAAACCTGTACACCGCAGGATCCTCTATGGCATGAGTGAACTGAGCAATACCCCAGATAAACCTCATAAAAAATCCGCGAGAATCGTGGGAGAGGTTATGGGTAAATTCCATCCCCATGGCGATAGTGCAATCTACGATGCCATGGTGCGCATGGCCCAGGAGTTCTCCATCCGACTGATGCTGGTGGATGGACATGGTAACTTTGGCTCTGTGGATGGAGATCCACCAGCTGCTATGCGTTACACAGAGGCTAGACTCTCTCGTGTGGCCATGGCTATGCTTGAGGATCTGAACAAGGAAACAGTTGATTGGCGCCCTAACTTCGATGAGACTCTCAAAGAGCCAGTTGTGTTGCCATCCCGTTTCCCTAACCTTTTGGTAAATGGCTCCTCTGGAATTGCAGTGGGCATGGCTACCAATATCCCTCCCCATAACCTAGGAGAGGTGATCGATGCTCTGTCCCTTTTGATCGAAAATCCTGAGGTGACAATTGAAGAGCTCAATGAAATCATCAAGGGTCCAGATTTTCCAACCGCTGGCATAATTGTGGGCAGAGATGGGATCAAACAAATGTACCACAATGGCAGAGGCAAGGTAAGGATGAGAGCCAGGGCTTTTATCGAGACCACAGCCAATGGCAGATCTAGGATCCTAGTCACAGAATTGCCCTACATGGTGAATAAGGCAAACATGCTGGAGCGAATTGCAGCTCTGGTTCGGGATAAGAAAATTGATGGTATTTCAGATCTCCGCGATGAGTCCGACAGATCTGGGTTGCGGGTTGTAATTGAGCTGAAGCGGGATGCCTATCCTCAGGTGGTACTCAAGCAGCTCTACAAGCATACCCAGATGCAGGAGACCTTCGGCGCTATTATGCTGGCTCTAGTGGATAATGAGCCTAAGGTTTTGAACCTGAAGCAAATCCTTGTCCATTATTTAAAGCACCAGAAGGATGTAGTAACTAGGCGCACCCAATTCGATCTTAGAAAGGCAGAGGAGCGGGCCCATATCCTAGAGGGACTGCGAATTGCCTTAGATCATCTAGATGAAGTCATCGCTCTGATTCGCGCCTCTCGCACCGAGCCAATCGCCAAAGAGGGCCTCATGACCAAGTTTGGCCTCAGTGAGGTTCAGGCCCAGGCTATTTTAGATATGCGCCTGCGCAGGCTCACAGGCCTTGAGCGAGATAAAATCGAGGAAGAATACAGAGAACTTCTCAAGACTATCAATTATCTCAAAGAACTCTTGGAAGATGAGCGCAAGATCTATGGCGTGATCAAAGAGGAGCTAGGGGAACTGCGAGATAAGTATGCAGATGAGAGAAGAACTGAGATCGTCTCAGGAGACGGGGAGATCTCAGAGGAGGAGCTAATTGCAGACGAGGATATTGTGGTAACCATCTCCCACCAAGGCTATATCAAAAGACTACCTGTAACCACATATAGCAGCCAAAGACGTGGGGGCAAGGGGATCACAGGGGTGAAGCCCAAAGAAGATGACTTTGTGGAGCACATGTTCATCACCTCAACCTTAACGCAGATCCTCTTCTTCACCAATATGGGCAAAGTCTATGCTCTTAAAGGCTATGAGATCCCCGAGGCTAGTCGACAGGCCCGTGGGATGGCCATTGTCAATCTCCTGCAGATTGCTCCAGGAGAGAGGGTAACCACAGTGATTCCCATCGGAGAATTTGATGATGAAAGTTATCTCTTCTTCGCCACCAGGATGGGTTATGTGAAGAGAACCGCCCTTTCAGACTTCGCCAACATCAGACGGGGTGGGCTCATTGCCCTCACCTTAGAGGACGGAGATGAGCTAGTAGGAGTTCACCTGACAGGAAAAGATCAGGAGATCCTCCTTGCTACAACCTTTGCTCAATCCATTCGCTTCCTGCAAAAGGATGTACGCTCCATGGGCAGGAACGCCCGTGGCGTGCGGGGAATCAACCTCAGGCCAGGGGATCAGGTGGTGGCCATGGATGCAGTGCGTCCCGATGCAGACGTGCTTGTGGTGACAGAGAATGGCTTTGGTAAGCGCACCCCAATTGATGAGTATAGGGTGCAAACCAGAGGCGGCAAGGGAATCAAAACTCTGAACATCAATGAAAAAAATGGCCCCATTGTGGCCATGAAACTAGTGAACGAAGATAACGAGCTGATGGTGATCACAGCCCAGGGGATCATGATCAGAATCCTTGTCGAGGAAATCTCCCGCTATGGACGGGCAGCTCAAGGCGTTAAAATCATGAGCCTGGGCTCAGGAGATCAAGTGGTTTCAGTTGCGAAGGTGGTTAACCCAAAGGAGGACTAAAGGCCAGGTCTTGAAACTCCATGCTGCTGGCGCATTCGCTAGCCCGGTTTGCCTTCTGGAGGCTCCCTATAGCCCAGCCAATGCCGTCGGCGATCAAGGTGGCCATCTTCATCACTAGGTTCAGCCTAGTGTTCTGGAGCACAAAATACTCCATAAATCCCCCCACATTGACAATGCCCACGATGTGCATATTGCCAATTGTGGGGAGGTTTTTATTAACCCCTGTGCCTGGGCGCAGGGGTCCTTTCTTTATATTTACATGACCTACGCTTTCGGTTTTGCCTAGACAAGCATCAATCGCTACGATAAAGCTATCTGGATGTTTCTCCCGGATTTCAACGATTTTCTCCTGGAGATTTGTAGCATGAACAGGATCGTCCAATGTTCCGTAGACCGGACCGATGCCTCTGGCAGCAAGCTGGCTGCCCACCAGAGGTCCCAAAGAATCTCCAGTGGATCTGTCTGTGCCAATGCAGACCACAACGACTTCTTTGCTTGAAACTTCTCCTGTGAGAAAACGCATCAAGGCCAAGGAAAAAAGTTCCTTGGCATAGGGATGCTCTATATGGAAACGGTTCCCCCCAGCGAGCTGAGGTTTAATTGTTCCGATCATGCTTTTCCTCCTCAAATCTCTTTACACCCAAGTATATGCACAATTGGATGTTTTTATGCCATACTTCTGCTTATTCTTATTCTGGCATATGCTGTAGCGAGGAGGGGAACCTATGGGTGGAGTTGTATTTGTTTTCATCGGGGGCGTGGTGGGGGCTGGCTTTGCTACAGGCCAAGAACTATGGCTCTTCTTTGGCCGCTAGGGGTCAGTTGGGATCTTGGGGATCCTGCTCTCGGGGTTAATGCTAGGTGCTTTTGGTGCTGAGATTTTAGGCTGGGCAACAAAAGAGCGCACAGCGGAGCACGGGAGTCTGTTTTCCAGGCTCTTGGGAAAGCGAATGGGCTTGGGGGCAGATCTCATGCTCTCTTGTTTCCTGTTCG
>ENA-UOOE01002986-UOOE01002986.1-fermentation-metagenome-genome-assembly--contig:-NODE-2986-length-11296-cov-4.969665_pt1 | contig 11296 bp, 6 predicted proteins | sample MGYA00245776_ERZ724021 | MGnify/ENA primary metagenome ERZ724021 (study PRJEB28704, sample SAMN03018321) | fermentation metagenome | biome: anthropogenic terrestrial biome; feature: soil; material...
CTTGCTTCAGAGTATGCGGGCGCTAATAGATGAGAACCGACTCTGGCTTCAACGAATTGTTTCCTGATCGCCTCGTCCCGAAGGGTGTCGCCCCCTCTATGCTGCCAGAGTCGGTTCTCATCTATTAGCGCCCGCATACTCTGAAGCAAGGCTCCGATAGAATCACCTAAGGTGCCGAATTCAAAACAGGTTGAATACAACTGGGTATCCGGATATTGCCGGCCCAGCCCGCAATTGTAATCAACCATGTCGCCCTGAATTGAATAAAATTCCTGGGGATCAGCCTTGACGATCAAATCATAACCAAGCTGTTCTTTGAGCCCCGCCGTGTCCCGGGGGTCCAAAGCCGAGTTGACAATGGTCATGCGCCTCGCCGGCCCATAGCCAGTATGAATATCCAAATGCAATACATGCTTATAATCCCTCAACACTCCGCGGTAAAGGTCAATGAGCCAGCGGGCAACTGGCTGGTGCTCAGAACCCCCATAGTAAAGGCCCTTATCAAATTGGTATTGGCCCAAAGTCAAAGCGCGTTTGATGCCGCCGCTGCCGGCCAGCATAAGGGCCCGGGCAACCCGGAAGTAAAAGGCCGCCTTCTCCCTTTTCTTGCCCAACTCACCCGGCTCCAGCAAAAAACGCAAACGGGAGTAGTCCTTGTTTATATCTTTAAACTCGGACCAATCAGTAATAAAGTTCCTGTTCAAATCAATATTATCCTGATCCACTCGGCGGTAATTTGCCATACCCCAGGGGTTAATTGCATGCACCAGGACAAGCCCCGTCAGTTCCGGGTCCAGTTTGTCCAAGTACTCCCGGGCCAGCAATTGCAGAAACGCCCCTCCCGCATAGCCTTCAATGCCGTGTTGGCCGGTGGTAACCATAAGCACATGACGTTTTTCCCTGGGTTGGGCAATGATCATATCTGTAGTAAATTCTTTATCCGGACAAACTGCAACGGTCTTCAGCTCTGCCTCTGGCCACCGTTGCTGCACTGCCCCCAGCAAACCTCGAAACTTTAAACGAGAAACAACATAACTGTCGCTAAAATACTGATTAATGGACATTAAACGCTCCCCCTTTAAAACGGCCCCAATTTAATTGCCACCGCTGCCAGCAACAACAGCACCGAAAGCGCCATCACCACTAGTTGCAACCTGATTATCCAGCGAAACCATTTGGGATAGCTGACCACAGTCAGGCCCAAAGCAATCAGCAAAAGCGGGTTGGTGGGATAGAGCACATTGGTGAAACCATCGCCAAAAGCAAAAGCCAGCACCGCTACCTGGCGGGTAATCCCCACCAGGTCAGCCAGTGGGGTAATTAGGGGCATGACCAAAAAGGCCTTGGCAGTTGCCGAACCGATGTAAAATTCTAAAACCAGGACCACTATATAGGAAAGGAGGGCAGCCCCGGCAGCGGAAGTCTGGGAGATTGCGCCAGCGGCGTAAAAAAGCACAGTATCCATTACGCCGCCTTGAGATATGATGAACTTGACACTCATTGCCATCATAATCAAGAACATTCCCGGCAGGATTCCCAAGACTCCCCGCCCAAAGGCCCTGAATACTCCCCAGCCCTGGCCGGCCAGAAGCCCGGCGCCAATGCCCCCAGCCAAGAAAAGAAGAGCTACCAGGGGCATGGTATAATCAGACAACCCGGGAATCAGGGAAGCGCAAACGATTGCCCCCAGCACCGCCAGCAAGGTGCCGGCAAACCACAGCAGAGCACCCCTCTTGGCAGGGTTTATATTCAATTCCTCTGCAGTGTCGCGACTCCGGGCCTTAGCATCTTCCCGCCACACCAGCGAAGCTTGGGGATTCTTCTCTACCTTTTTAGCATGCCTAAGTAGGAAAACGATTAGGACTATGTACACCAAAACGAAGACTATTGCTCGGAAACCGATTCCGGAAAAGGCCGGCAGGTCCGCAATCCGCTGGGCGACGCCGATGGTAAATGGATTAGTAAGGGCGGCAGAAAAACCAAAGGCAGTGGCCAACAAACTCATCCCGAGGCCCGTCAACGAATCCCAGCCCAGGGACCAAGCCAGGGCAACAGCTAAGGGAACCAAGGGCACGATCTCCTCTAAGATGCCCAGCAGTGAGCCAAAGAGCATGAAAAACAAGGTAATTAGGCACAGCAGCAAGTATTTTCGCTTCCCCACCGCCGCCACAATTTTGGCAATCGCCGCTGCCAGCACCCCGGTCTTCTCCAGGACAGCAAAGGACCCGCCGATAATCAGGATGAACAAAATGATCGAGATTACCATTATGCTGTCCGGTCCCCACAGGACCTCAAAAGGCGCCGTAAACCAGCGCCACACCGGGTAACCCCGCCCTTCAACATATTCAAAGGTTTCGGGGACAACAATCTCCCGTCCATCGACAAACTCCCTCTGAAACTCCCCGGCGGGAATTAAATAGGTAAGGACACCGGCAGCAATCATCAAACAACCAAGGATAATAACTGCAGACAGAAAGGTTCGCTTGCCAATCTTGATACTGCTATCTTCTCTCAAATTCTTCTTCCTCCTTTACTAGAAGAATTCGCTACCAACAATGGCAATTCCTGCAGATGAATTCCCTGTAATACAGCGCCGGCGAGATTTCCTCCGGCGCATTCTGATTTATAATTAGCCCCAATAGCTAAAAGGTTCAAAACCAAACTGACTTCCCCAATAAAATAAGCTGCCACAGCAGTGACAGCTTAATGGGTTCTTCAGGGAATCTTGTATGCGCTACGTCGATGGCTGACCTTAACCACGATGATAATAAATTCATTGTCCAAAATTTCATAGACTATTCGGTAGTCTCCCTGGCGCAGTCGGTACCTTTCTAGAGAAGAAAGCTTCTCACAGCCGACTGGCCGTGGCTGAGCATGCAAGGACTCAATGCGCTGAAGAATTCGCTCTATGTCCTTTGCAGGAATACGCCGTAGATCCTTGGCAACAGACTCCTTGATACGAAGTTCATAGCTTACCATTGGCCTTTAATCGCTTAAGTAAACTTTCGTAGCTAATCGTAGGCTCATTTACACGTTCGTCGAAAGCGGCCAAGTCCTCTTGATCCTCACGAAGAGCATTCCTGACAGCCTCGTTTACCAACTCAGACACAGAACGATTGGTGGAAACAGCCTTTACGCGTAAAGCATTGTGGATTTCAGGCTCAAAATATATAGTTGAACGTCTGACACCTTTATTCACAATAATCACCTCATATTGACATTATAACGCTATAACGTCCTGACGTCAATATGATAATCCTTATAGTAGATAAGCAAATACTATCAGTTATTACCTGATTTGGCCGGTGTAGATGTGGACCGCATCCTGCAAGAAGACGGCCAGGCCCGGTTGCACCTTACATGAAGGGGGGGGCCGTCTCGGCCCCAGCTTTCTCAGTCTGACCCCTGCCAGGCAGAATGCATTGCCATCGGTTAGTTATTCCTGCAATTGCTGCCAGCGCCCAAACTCTGCTCAATCCCCGACGGTCGGCATCTCTCAGGACTAAGATGCCGATTACCAGGGGCACTAAAATGATTAAGGCATCTCCACGCCTTTATTTTATCTCTTTCTTAAGCAAGCCAATTGCCACGCCCACAATCCTCGCCTGATTATCTGAGAGCTGAATTGGCTCGTATTTTGGGTTCTCGGGCATGAGCAGCACAGTGTCCCCCATGCGCACAAACCGCTTTAGCGTAGCCTCATCTTCAATGGCCACCGCGACAATATCCCTGTTTTGGGCTGTGGACTGCTGTTGAATCAGGACATAATCCTGATCATCTATACCTGCATCCACCATGCTGTCCCCCTGGACCTTGAGGAGGTAGCAGTCCCTTCCCCGCAGCCACTGAACAGGCAGGTAGAACCTTGCCTCGCTTTTGCCCTGCATGTATATTGGCTGGCCGGCGGCGATTCCCTCATAGGTAGGGACCAGCTTCAGCTCAGTCCCGCTGCAGATCTCACTGCCGGCAGCGGTCTCGACAATGACTTCCTGGGACAGATTGCAATCCCTCACCATCATGTATTTCTGCTTGCTGCTGTAGCATTGGAAGCTGTATTTTTCCATGGTGCTAGGCAGCATGTGCTGGCTGAAGGCAGGAATGTCGTCAATTTGGCGAAAGTCGGCATCAATAATTATCATTTCCGTGCCGTCAGTGACCAGGCCATACTGACAGTGCTTGGCATTGCTCATATAGCTCTTGACTTGGTCCAGGCCCTGCCCTGTCCCACTCCCCGGCGCCTTAACCTCACAGAAGATATATGGCACCAGTCTGTTGTCCCTGTTTACCTGAATGCAGATATCTACCGAACCCGTTCGGGACATGTTGTTAACCTTGTATTCCACAGCCAACAAGGCCCTGGGGTAGTTGTACTTATCCTGCAACTCTTTCAGCAGCCACTGCCGAACCTTCTCTTCCTTGCTGTAGATGTCCAGAATCTTTTCCCCGAACTGGTATTCATCGGGGCGAATGTTGTATAGGTGACTGAACCTGCTGTTGCCGGATAAGCGCAGGTATCCGGGAGAGATGCTATTAATGAACCTGGAGGGTTTGGCGCAGGAACTCATGTACAACCGCTCGGAGGCCCTGGTCATCCCCACATACAAGAGCTTGCGCTCGGTTATCTCCTGCATGCCCTCTTCCATATCGGTATATGAACAGTAGGGAATGACAGAATCATTGAGGCCCACAATAAATACAACCTTGAACTCCAATCCCTTGATGGAATGTATGGTCAGCAGCTTGATACAATCGTCGTCAAAGGTGACTTCCCGCTCCTTCAGGAGCTTGCAGGCCAGTCCATGCTCCTCCAGCTGCAGCTGAACCATCTCCAGCTGCCTGTACTGCCTGGCAATGACAATAATCTCCCCAGGCAGATACTCACTCAGCAACATGCCTATTTCTCGGGCGACAAATTCCGCCTCGTTCTTCTCGGAAGAAAAGTGCTTGTACACCGGGTACTGGCCCTGCTTGTCCAGCAGCACCGGTTCCACATAGTACTCATCTTCAACAATTTCTGAGTTTTCTGCGATGAGGCTGTAGGCAGACCGGGCAATCTGAGTTGTCGTCCGGTAGTTTTTGCTGAGAACATTGCCCTTGCCTGTAAGGTCCAAGCCAATGCTGGTAAAGCTCCGACCCCGTACTAGCCAGGAGTGGGGATAGATGCTTTGGGCAGTATCGGCAACAAAGAGGAGACTGGAATAGTCTCCAGGCTTGTACAATGCCTTGAGAAACTCCAACTGCACCCTAGTCAGATCCTGGCTCTCATCCACTATTATATGGCTATATACAGGCTCAGGCTGTTCCTGGGCCTTTTTTAATACGGCAAGATCTCTGGCCTTTGAATCGATAAAACCCTCTTCTTCCAAACGCGCATCAAAAGCCCGCAGCAGTTCATAAATTGCTTGGCGGGTCTCGGAATTTTTGCGCAGACGCTGGGGACCCTCCGTCTGCTTCAGGCTCTGGCGTCCCAGACGGTCTGCACTCTGGTACTCAGACAGTTCCATGTAATTGCAGGAACGAATCCAATCAAGCTCGTCAAGCAGGAAAATGGCATGCTTGAGATCAAGAACATTGACATCGGGGAATTTCTTTTGCAGCTCGGCAATACAGTTTCTCAACACCTGGTACTTCTTATGGTTATCGTAAAGCAACTGAAAACGCTGGGACTGATCAAAGTAGTCGCAGTAGCAGCGATAGAATAGGCTGTCTATGGTCATAATATCTACCTGAGATTTGCTGGGGGCAAACAGGCTGACATATCCCTCTGCTTCATCGTTTACCTTGTTATACAAATAGCGAAGGTACTTAACCAAGGTATTATTGAAGGTGACCAAAAGCACCCGGTCAGAATCATCCAGGCAGTAGTTATTCAGCAGGAAACCCGCCCGTTGGACGGCTACAGTGGTCTTGCCCGATCCAGCGACCCCCCGGACCAACATGGCGCCGCTAGGGGTGGCAGTTATTAGCCTCTTTTGTTCTATGTTGAGATTCATAGGTCCCCTCTTCCCTTCCAGAAATTCCGTTATAACAACAATATTCCACAAATTACCCCGCTTTCCCTGCCTAAGACCTGGAATTTATGGCAACAAAAAGACTTCCTCGATTATTAGTCAGCTTGCTCAACCACTTCTCGGAACTCAACATATCCCGGGTCATCCAAGAGTTTCTGCAGCTGTATGCCGTACCCTTTGCTCAGCTCCTGACATTGGTCCCGATGCATTAGCAACGTACTAGCGTCCATCAAATACGCTTCCAGAGTCGGCACTACATCCTTTAGGCTTCTGAATATCCTGAATCCCCCCAGGTCAATGTCCCCCAGCGCAGAAACCTGATTCCCTGGCAGTATTTTTGGGCATGGCCATATAATTAATACATAAATAACCTTTTCATCGGGCCGGGGAATCCTGCCAGGTAGATAACAAAAGTATTATCATCCATCTGGCTGCAATATTCCCGGTAGCTGGCTTTATTTTCAATAGTAATTATTGTATCCGCCTTCAGGGCACTGATTTCCAGTTCTTTCACGGTCCTGGCCCCGATGGCGGCCCCATGCTTCAGGGGAGTGAAGTCTATGGTTTGGTTGTTTATTTCAATAGATATTGGTCCGGTGAACAGCAGTTCATCGCCGGAGCGAAACAGCCCTGCCTCTTGCAGGACCTCATCAGCACTCAGATCCCTGCTGCCCAGCTTGAATTGGCTCAAGACACTGGCTGTCTTGGCTCGGAGGTGGTTCTCAAAATACTTGCTGTCCCTTAGGCACCTCTTGCTGAATACCCTTTCAAGAACCTCCTTCCCGTCCAGATGGGCAATTGTGGGAGCGGAGATATGCTGCAGGTTCCCGGGCAAGCGCCGCTAATGCAAAAACAAAAATTAAAGCAAAATAAAACTGGCTGAGCAGGGTTAATCAGCCATTGTCCTTGAATATTAAGCCTAAGGGATTCTAGGTTAACATAACGACAATATAATCCTGCTATTTTCCGGCAAAGTCAAATTTACTGTTTGCACAAATCAATTTTTCTTCGTATACTAATACCCATAAAAACAAGGCGGTGATAACATGCGCATTTTTAAGATCAAACGAGTTCCTGAGACAATCGCTCTTGTTCTCAGTATAGCCGTATTCCTCCTTGCCTGGGCGCAAGTTATTGCCCAGGAATACAAGCAAGACAACAGTCCGGAAATTGACAAAACCCAAAATAGCGTTGAAGAAAAAAAAGTACCTTCCGTTGAAGCAGTAGAAGAAAAAGAAAAAGCGGAAGTTAAAGCAGTAGCAGAAGAAAAAGTGGAAATGGAAGTAGCGGTGACTGGGGAGGAATATGATCTCCTGGCCAGAGCCGTCTACAGTGAAGCCCGGGGCGAGCCTTTCCAAGGTCAGGTTGCAATCGCTGCAGTAATCCTTAATAGAGTGGAACATGAAAACTTCCCAGATACCATTAACGATGTAATCTTTCAACCCTCTGCTTTTACTGCGGTTCAGGACGGTCAATTCTGGCTTACCCCAGATAGCACAGCCTACGCAGCAGCAGAGGAAGCATTGGCAGGCAATGATCCCAGCGGCGGCGCAGTCTTCTACTATAACCCGGCGACTGCATCCAACTGGTGGATACGCTCCAGACAAATAATTACAGCTATTGGCAAACATGTCTTTGCGATTTAATACTCCTTCGGGAGTATTTTTTTTGATCTGGCTGTATTTGATCTTTTAGCTAATAAAAGAAAAAATCCGAGTTAACCAAACTCGGAAGTCGTTATAGATTAGTTGGTGCCGGAGGCCGGACTCGAACCGGCACGCTTTGAGGGCGCTTGATTTTGAGTCAAGTACGTCTGCCAATTCCGTCACTCCGGCACAACATGTATTTTAGCACGGCAGATTATTATTTGCAATAGACAGATATAGCAAGGATGGTGTCAAGTCATTGTAGGTTTTTAAAGAGAACCTCTTTGTTTCTAAACTGCAGTAATGCTATTTATACCTTTTGATGCTATCCGAGTTAACTGCTGCCGCCACTATAAATAGGAACGTTATTTAGATTTTTTTTGCCTAAATGTCGTTTTTACTCTTAGCGTTTTATTTCTTTTTCGATTCTGGTGGAAAGTATGGAAAATAGTATTTTTTTTGTTAAGAAACCCTAATAGACTGCAGGTTTTTCCGAATCACCCCCGCGCATGCGGGGAACAGTCCGCGGCTTTCAAAAACTGCTTTAGATCTGCCTGATCACCCCCGCGCATGCGGGGAACAGTCCGTAAAGTCTAAGTAATCAACACGCCGAACAGGATCACCCCCGCGCATGCGGGGAAGAGGCTCCATGCACCCGCGCGGACGTTGGCCCACAGGGATCACCCCCGCGCATGCGGGGAACAGCGCCGTCCCAGAGGTTGACAAAAAACTCTTTTAGGATCACCCCCGCGCATGCGGGGAACAGGGGATTGTTTCCGCTGTGTGGTAGCTGCTGCCAGGATCACCCCCGCGCATGCGGGGAACAGAAGAACTCAAAGGGGGAATCACAATGCAACATAGGATCACCCCCGCGCATGCGGGGAACAGCTTTTACATACTCAGTAAAAGTTACTTTTTCCAGGATCACCCCCGCGCATGCGGGGAACAGTAAAATTTTTTGTAAGGGATTGTACTCCCTCCCGGATCACCCCCGCGCATGCGGGGAACAGAGTATTGACAAGGGGCAGACGGCTTGCCTACTGGGATCACCCCCGCGCATGCGGGGAACAGGACAAAGAGCCATGTATACTGATAATACAGTCGGGATCACCCCCGCGCATGCGGGGAACAGTTATCAGGGTCAGGGGTGCGGTAAATATACCCAGGATCACCCCCGCGCATGCGGGGAACAGCGCGCCGCCTCCAGGCTAGGGAACTGCTGGAAGGGATCACCCCCGCGCATGCGGGGAACAGAACATCGACATAATCGTCGAGAGCCGGAACCACGGATCACCCCCGCGCATGCGGGGAACAGTCATGCTCCTGGACGAATTCTTCCCGCTCATAAGGATCACCCCCGCGCATGCGGGGAACAGTCCCCTTCCCCTGGCAATCAGCACTGCCAGCAGGGATCACCCCCGCGCATGCGGGGAACAGCAAATAAAAGGAGTGTATCAAATGAAAAATTTGGGATCACCCCCGCGCATGCGGGGAACAGCGGGCGACTATGTCCATCCTTTTCCCCTCCTTAGGATCACCCCCGCGCATGCGGGGAACAGGGCGTAGAAGGTAAAAATTTTGTTGCCGTCTAGGGATCACCCCCGCGCATGCGGGGAACAGTCCTTCTGGATGCACCTTTCTGCGGAATCCCGAGGATCACCCCCGCGCATGCGGGGAACAGTCCTCTTCCGGGACCCTGCCGATGATGATTTTGGGATCACCCCCGCGCATGCGGGGAACAGAAAGCGGGACTGAGGAGGTATCTGCCATGAAAGGGATCACCCCCGCGCATGCGGGGAACAGAAAACTCTACTTTACCAGTGCTTGTATCAAGAAGGATCACCCCCGCGCATGCGGGGAACAGTGCATTGCATGGTTTAGCTACACTATACTCCGAGGATCACCCCCGCGCATGCGGGGAACAGCAGCTTGAGCTGCTCATCCGGCAGCTGATAAGGGGATCACCCCCGCGCATGCGGGGAACAGGGTTTCATCCTCATCAAGGATAAGAGTTAGAAGGGATCACCCCCGCGCATGCGGGGAACAGGCTGCTTTCCAGGAATACTCTCCAAAAGGGAGAGGATCACCCCCGCGCATGCGGGGAACAGGCCTCCGGCCATAATGTCTGGCCTTTCTCTCCAGGATCACCCCCGCGCATGCGGGGAACAGAAATTCCTTTGTGGGGCAGGTGCGGTCAAAATAGGATCACCCCCGCGCATGCGGGGAACAGTCCGGCAGGTTCTCATAGTTAAAGTTCTCCCAGGGATCACCCCCGCGCATGCGGGGAACAGGAAGGTTAGTTTAGTGCTGGGTGCTGCCACCAGGGATCACCCCCGCGCATGCGGGGAACAGTGATATCTTCGGATGATAGCGGGTAGCGTTTGGGGATCACCCCCGCGCATGCGGGGAACAGCTCGGTCGCGCTCTTTCGCACTCCCGTTAACAAGGATCACCCCCGCGCATGCGGGGAACAGTTCTGCTCAAGGATATACATCGTCTTGCCGTGGGGATCACCCCCGCGCATGCGGGGAACAGCCTCCTTTGTTTCCTTGCTTCTTTGTTATCCTGGGATCACCCCCGCGCATGCGGGGAACAGGGCATGTAGCAGCTTGATATGCACCCCGTGGTAGGATCACCCCCGCGCATGCGGGGAACAGATCAGGCCGTTGATTTTTGTTTTCATGTTTTCAGGATCACCCCCGCGCATGCGGGGAACAGCCTGCCTCTACTGTCTAGAGTGTCATTATGAGGGATCACCCCCGCGCATGCGGGGAACAGTCTACCACACATAGGGCAGTATGAAAGCCCCCAGGATCACCCCCGCGCATGCGGGGAACAGAGATTGAAACACCGCAGGGAATTCATGAGTTAGGGATCACCCCCGCGCATGCGGGGAACAGTTGAAAATCGTTGATACTCTAAGGCGCAGACGAGGATCACCCCCGCGCATGCGGGGAACAGGACATCCTTTGGGTGCGGGAAACGTGGCAATCGGGATCACCCCCGCGCATGCGGGGAACAGTAGTGACATACTCCCCAATTTCTAAAGGTTCTAGGATCACCCCCGCGCATGCGGGGAACAGGACAGGTGACAAGCGATACTTGACTGCTGGCAAGGATCACCCCCGCGCAGGCGGGGAACAGTTGCCCTGCTGGGCATATATGACTGGTCGCACTGGATCACCCCCGCGCATGCGGGGAACAGAAAAAGCTTTTTGAAAACCAAATAAAAGGAGTGGGATCACCCCCGCGCATGCGGGGAACAGTTGGCGTAAACAACAGCAGCAATACCTTTGCTAGGATCACCCCCGCGCATGCGGGGAACAGTTGGGGTAAGTTCGTATGCGACCGGCTCCTCCAGGATCACCCCCGCGCATGCGGGGAACAGAGAGTGGGGAACCTGGCTAGAAGAGAACGTGGAGGATCACCCCCGCGCATGCGGGGAACAGATCGGTGAGGGATACTCTCCAGATAGGCGCTGAGGATCACCCCCGCGCATGCGGGGAACAGCAGGGGCAACAGCAGGGGCAGGGGCAGGGGTAAGGATCACCCCCGCGCATGCGGGGAACAGATTTCCTTCGTCTTGACTGCCCCGCCCTTGCCCGGATCACCCCCGCGCATGCGGGGAACAGTCGCCGC
>ENA-UOOE01002989-UOOE01002989.1-fermentation-metagenome-genome-assembly--contig:-NODE-2989-length-11289-cov-3.334075_pt1 | contig 11289 bp, 12 predicted proteins | sample MGYA00245776_ERZ724021 | MGnify/ENA primary metagenome ERZ724021 (study PRJEB28704, sample SAMN03018321) | fermentation metagenome | biome: anthropogenic terrestrial biome; feature: soil; material...
GCTGCCGGAATCTTTTTCAAAACCCCCCAAGGCTTTTTGCCCTGGGGGGTTTTCCTTTATCCTTTTTTCGATAGCTGAGGGTAATTTTGGCCTTTGTGGAATTGAATAATTGACAGAGACCTATTACGAAGGGGGAAGGGAAATGCCTATTACCAAATGCTATTCTTGCGATGAGAAATCAAGCAAAAATGTTTAAGCTGTTTTATGCAAAAGTGCTCATTGTTTCAAACATCAGTAGAAAAGCGTGAGCTAAGATGCCCCCGGAGTTGGAGCAGGGGTTTCAAGAATTAGGCTGTTCCCCTATTTAGGCTATGCGCAAGCTGGGTTTAGATAGTTTGGTTTATCTCTAGTGGCATGGTTGGATCGAATACAGAAGTTAAGCCTCCAGCGCTGATGGTACTTTGCGGGTGACCGCATGGGAGAGTAGGTCGCTACTGGATTTTTTAAAAACCTCAAGGCTTTTGTCTTGGGGTTTTTAAATGGTACTTCACGCATGGTAATTAGCCAGGTGATGAAAGTCCACTATGGGTTTGTTGTTACTGACCATTAGTTAGGTTTGTTGAAGTATGCTTATTGTCCAGGGCCCTATCAGCAAATAGCATAGCAGTAACAAACAGTTTCTAAATACATAGATAGAAATTTTGCATAGGGACAAGTTTAAAATGAATATAGTACATTGATTAGCGATACAGAAAGAGAAGTCTAATTGTTTGTTTCAACAAGGTACACTGATAGTAGTTTAAATGAAAAGACTCGCCTCTATTTTCCAACTTGTTAGACTCACCCACATACCTTTCGAATCCAAATGAAAGGTTTAGCCCTCATGATTTTTTAGATTGGGGTTTTGTGAGATGAATAACAGAGAATTCTTTAACTCTATGGCAGAGAAGTGGGATAGCACTGTCAGCCATAACGAAGAAAAAATCAAGGCTATTTTTGAGATGGTTCAAATTAAAGAGGATAGCAAAGTCTTAGACGTTGGCACGGGTACAGGCATTCTGATACCGCATTTAAACCTTTGTGTTGGTGATTTAGGTAGGATTGTTGCTGTTGATATAGCTGAAAAAATGATAGAAATTGCACAACTGAAGTTCAGATTTAAAAATGTTGATTTTGTAGTTGGAGATGTATTAGAAATGAAACTACCTGAGAATTATTTTAACTATATTATCTGCTATTCCATGTTCCCTCATTTTAAAAATAAACAGATAGCAGTTGCCAAATTAGCTGATTCTCTAATGGAAGGTGGTAAATTTGTCATCTGCCATACGCAATCTAGAGAGGAAATTAATAATTTTCATAGGAAAGTTTCTGAAGCGGTAAAAAATGATAACCTACCCTCAGCTGAGAAAATCGAAGAATATTATCATCATACAGGGATAGAAACCACTTCTGTAGTTAACAACGATAAAATGTTTGTCGTCATTGGCAGGAAATTGATAAGGAATACATCTTATCTTTGCAAATGAAAGAAATGAATATCTCAGACTTAGAGTTGCAGTATCAAATGCAGATGCATACACTTTATTATCAGGAAATAATTGGCGTTCTTCAAAGTTCCGAACCGAAAGTACGGAAATTTTTTTGTTTTATTGAAGGTCAATTTTGGAGGAGATGCTGTAATGAGAATTAGCCAATATCATAAAGAAATATTGCTTATTAATCATAACATACAATGTTTCCAACAGATAATAGCATCAACCACAGATCCAGATCAGAGGATGTTCTATCAAAACCTTCTAGATAGCGAAATAAGGCGGCTTAATTATTGGCAATGGTATTATCAACTAGCAAATAAGGGTTACGGGGATGAAGTTATTCCAAATCAAAGAGAATTTACCCTTGAAGAATTAGCTCAATATGATGGCTCAGGTGGCGGACTTGCCTATGTAGCGGTGAATGGTATTGTCTATGATGTTAGTTTAGAATCTACATGGGGAGGAGGAACCCATTTTAGTTTGTATTCAGGGAAAGATTTAACAGCTCAATTTGACGGTTGTCATAGTGGTAAAGTAGAGATTTTAAGAAATTTACCTATAGTAGGGGTTTTAATAGGGTAGATTGGAGGGCGGAATTTGAAGAGAGTATCGAGCCATTGCCCAGTATTAGATTCAAAAAAAAATACCGCAAGGAAGCTGATCCATTTTGCAATAGAGGAAATAAAGAGCACCCTTGAAAATAAAATGAACTTAATTTGGTTGGAAGCTACTGGTTGTTCAGGGAATATCATTTCTTTACTGAATGCAGAAAATCCAGATGTAATTTTCTTATTACAGGAAATGGTAACGTTAAAATACAATAATAGCCTTATGGCTGCAGAAGGGGAAGTGGCCTTTCAACAATTTATTGATACCCTTGAGACAGAATTTATCCTTGTTGTAGAAGGTGCAGTAGCCACCAAGGATGAAGGATTATACAATGTTCTTGCTCGTTATCAAGGGAAACTGATAACGGCTATGGAAGCTGTGAAAATGGCCGGGGAAAAGGCTAAGTATGTACTGGCAGTAGGGACTTGTGCATCTTTTGGAGGGCCATCTGCTGCAAAACCAAATCCTTCCCAAAGTTTAAGCGTGCCCCAGTTTCTGAATAGGAAAGTCATCCGAGTGCCTGGCTGTCCTAGTCATCCAGACTGGGCGATTGGAACTATAGCGAATCTCATCGCTTTTGGAGAGCCAGAATTAGATGCCCAAAATAGACCAATAATATTTTATGGCATTACCATCCATGATCGATGTCCTAGAAGGTCTTATTTTGACAAAGGTATTTTTGCAACAAAGCTAGGAGATCCAGAATGCATGTTTAAGCTGGGGTGTCGGGGGCCAGTCACCAGAACCGACTGTCCCGTGAGACAGTGGAATGGATATGTAAACTGGCCCATTGAAGACAACACTCCTTGCATAGGATGCGCTGGAGAAAGGTTTCCCGATGGCATGGAACCCTTTGTGAGATATTAAAATTTTTTTGGAGGAAGACATGGGAAGTAAAATTACAATCAATCCCATTACCCGCATTAGTGGATTTCTAGAAATTCAAGTGGAGATAGAACGAAATAAGATTATCGATGCCAAAAGCAGTGGCATGCTCTTCAGAGGTTTTGAAAAAATGCTAAGAGGCAGACTGCCTTTGGATGCTACCTATTTTACAGAAAGAATCTGTGGCATTTGTTCCACTGCTCACTCCATGGCATCTACTCTAGCATTAGAGGATATATTAGAAATACACCCCAATGAGAATGACAAGATGATCAGAGACTTTATGCATGGATGTGAATTTTTGCAAAATCATTTAAGACACTTTTACCAATATACCCTTCCGGATTTTGTAAGGGGACCTAAGGTTAAACCTCTATATATCGTTACCTATGATGATTATAGGTTGCCTCGAGAATTGAATATGAAGTTGGCCGGGCACTATCTTGAATCCTTCGAGTACAGTAGACTGGCTCATGAAATGCTAGCAGTGCTTGGAGGAAAAGCTCCCCACAACCACGGCATATTTGTGGGAGGTGTAACAGTAAATTTGGATGCGGCAAAATGGATCAAAATCAAATCCATATTAGCCGCTATTGAAGAATTTGTGACGAGTAGAATGATCCCTGATGTTAATCTAATTGCAGAATATTACCCAGATTATTTTAATAATGGGGTAGGATATAAGAATTTAATGTCCTACGGATTATTTGATAGCTATGGGGAAAAAGATTTATTTTATCTAGCACCGCAAGTGGTGATTAATGGAAAGTGGCAAGGATTTAATCCTGAAAAAATAACCGAAAATATCCATCGGGCTTGGTATGAGGCTTGGAAGGAAGAACAAAGACCAACGGAGCCAACAGTAGAAGAGAATGTATATAAGGAGGAAGCCTATAGCTGGGTCAAGGCTCCTAGATATGAAGGATATCCGATGGAGGTTGGCCCACTTGCGCGGATGTGGTTAAGTGGTAATTATAGAAGAGGAATTTCCACTATGGATCGTACCATAGCAAGAGTTTTAGAGGTGAAAAAAATAATCGAAATCATGGAAGGTTTAGTGGAGAGAGTGCAGCTAGAGCCAACTGGGCAAGGTAGATACGAATTTCCAACACAAGCCCGAGGGAGGGGGCTTATTGACACAACTAGAGGGGCCCTAGGTCATTGGCTTGCTACTGAAAAGCAAGAGATTCGAAATTATGAAATTATAACTCCCACTGCATGGAACTTATCACCTGAGGATTCTAGGGGCCTCAAGGGAGTGATTGAAAAAGCATTAATAGGCACAACAATAGCGGATTTGAAAAAGCCAGTGGAAATAGGAAGAATTGTTAGGTCTTTTGATCCCTGTGTTTCCTGTGCTACCCATGTATTATCTGACCGCTATTCACCTTTGCAGATTAGGATTGTCTAAGATGGTTGCCAAATGTATTGCCATAGGAAATAGAATCATGGGGGATGATGGCATAGGGATTGAAGTGGCAGAGAAGCTATCACCACGACTGAAGGAGGAGCAGATAGAGTTGATATTTGGAGAAACAGATATTGATTATGCTTTAGGCAAAATTGAGGATGGAGATTTACTGTTTATTATTGATTCAACTTATTTTGGTTTAAGCCCAGGAACCGTAACCTTTACGCCTATAGGTGAGGTAACCAGACAGCATCATCAAATGTATTCACAGCAGCAGCCAAGTTTAATTCATTTACTAAAGACCTATGGAAAAGAAGTTGAGGGCTTTATTATTGGAATTGAGGTGGAGAAAATTGACTTTAGTTTAGAACTCAGTGGCACATTAAAAACTAGATTTCTCTTTATATGTGAGGAAGTGTATAGGTTTATTTGCCAAAGGAGGTTTCATCATGCATGATACTTATTTATTTAATAAGATTGCCCAGTCATTAAAGGAGATTTGTGAGAAGCATAAAATAAAACGGATTGAAGAGTTTACTTTAGTCGTGAATCATCACAGTCATATTAATGAAGAGAGCTTACGAGAACATTTAAAGACCCATAATAAAAGTATGATTGGGGATGAATTGCAGATTAAAATACAACGAGAAGATATAGAGGAACAAACTGCAATAATACATAGTATCCAAGGTGAGTCTCTTGGGAGCTAGCCAGAATAAAAGAAGATATGCTATAAGGGTTTTTGGAATAGTGCAAGGGGTAGGCTACAGACCGTATATTTATAACAAAGCTAATTTTTTTAACATTAAAGGGTGGGTTAGTAATCAGGGAAGTAGTGTTGTGATGGATATAGAGGGAGAGAAAAATAATATTAAAGAATTTTTACTGCAAATAGTAAAAAAACCACCTAGTCTTGCTAGAGTAGAAAAAGTCGAAGTGTTTCTAAGATCCTGCAGGGGGTATAGGAGTTTTCAAATTAAACCCAACTTTGTTGAGGAAAAGGGTCTTGAATTTATCGGTACAGATGTAGCTACATGTCCTGATTGTCTAAATGAGATTTCCGATCCGAATAACTCTCGCTACCAATATGCTTTTACCACCTGTACAGCCTGTGGCCCTCGGTACTCGATAATTAGGGACTTACCCTATGATCGGGAAAACACAACTATGAATATTTTTCAAATGTGCCCTGACTGCAAGAGGGAATACAATGACACAACAGATAGGAGATTTCATGCTCAATCCAATTGTTGCCCAACCTGTGGACCAACTTTAAGGTTATTAACTAACCAGGGGAATGATCTGTTTTGCCATGATCCTATTGGAAAGACCATTGCTCTTCTGCAGGAGGGGAAAATAGTAGCTATTAAAGGATTAGGTGGATTTCACTTAGCTTGTGATGCTCATAATCAAGAAGCAATAAAGATTTTACGGGAAAGAAAAAATAGACCTCATAAGCCCTTTGCCATTATGGTCAAGGATATAGAAAATGCTAAGAAACTTTGTTCTATTGGTGAAGTAGAAGAGAGAATATTGTTAAGTAATAAAAGACCTATTGTGCTTTTGGAAAAAAAGGAGAACAGCATTTTACCTACAGTTGCTCCTAACATGAAAAAATTAGGAATCATGCTTCCCTACACGCCACTGCATTATCTACTTTTTAAAGAGGGAATCTCATGTCTTGTGATGACTAGTGGCAATCGAAGCAGTGCTCCAATTGAGTATGAAAATATGCAGGCAATCAAAAATCTAGGAGTGATTGCTGATTATTTTTTAATCCATAATCGAAACATCCATCTTCCGGTGGAAGATTCTGTAGTTAAGGTAGTAAACAATCAGGAAGTTGTTGTTAGAAGGGCTAGGGGATATACACCATTTATCTTGCCCATAAAAGTAAAGTGTGAAGTATTAGCCTTAGGAGCTGAAGAAAAAAGCACCTTTTGCTTTGCTCAAAGGAATCATGCATTTATGAGCCAGTATCTAGGAGACATAAAGAACTATGATACATATATCATTTATGAAAAAGCAATAAAGAACATAATGAATTTGTTGGGGTTTGTGCCTAAAATAATGGTCCATGATCTGCATGCAAGTTATTTATCTACTCAATATGCACAGAGTCAAGTTGGTAGGAAAGTAGCAGTACAACACCATCATGCCCATATGGTCAGTTGTATGGTTGAGCATAATATCTTTAGTCCTGCAATTGGGGTGATTTTTGATGGAACAGGGTTGGGGACAGACGGAAAAATGTGGGGTGGAGAATTTTTTATAGGAACCAGGAAGAACTTTATTCGGGTAGGACACTTCAAGTATGTCACCATCCAAGGAGGGGACAGAGCCATCAGGGAACCGTGGAGAATTGCTGCGAGCTATCTACACTCATTAAATTATGAGTTTGGGGATATTTTCAATGAAATTGATGCAGCAAGTCTTAATACAGTGAAACAGGCTCTAGATAAACACCTAAACTGCTATCAGACATCTAGCGTGGGAAGACTTTTTGATTGTGTGGCAGCTCTGCTGAATATACGCCGGTGTATTACCTATGATGCACAGGCAGCAATTGAACTGGAAAACATTTTAGATCCTGCGGTTGAAGAGGACTATCCTTTTGATATTGAAGAACAAAATGAGATCTATATAATAGATTATCACAAGATGCTCTTTGGTATTTTAAAAGATATAAAAAATGGATTGCCTCCTTTTTGGATTGCAGCTAAATTTCATAATGCAATAGGAAATGTAACAGTAGATTTGGTCTTGAGAATAAGTCAAAGATACGGCATGGGAAAAGTAGTATTAAGCGGAGGAGTTTTTGAAAATAACTATTTGCTTTGCCAGATAATAAAAAGGTTGAAGGAAAAAGATTTTGCTGTCTATTTTAATCAACAAGTTCCTACCGGTGACAGTGGCATTTCAGTTGGCCAATTAGCAATCGTAGCTGCGAAGGAAGGGAAGGGATGAAATGTGTATTGCAGTTCCTGGTGAAATTATAGATCTTTTCCCTCCCCAGGCCAGGGTAAAACTCATGGGAGTAGAAACAACAATCAACATACAATTAATTGAAAGTCCTAAAATTGGAGAGTACGTACTAGTCCATGGGGGATGTGCTATTGAAAAAATTAACAGAGCCTACTTTGATGATTTGTTTAATATATTTATAAGTATTATCGATGAGGATGAGAAGAAAGATGGATAAGGGTTTGGCGAGATACTTAATTAATGAAATTAATTTGATGGCCACCGAAGAAATAAAAATTATGGAAGTATGTGGCACCCACACCCAAATGATATCAAAACTAGGGTTAAGGAGTCTATTGGCTCCCAAGATAAAACTCTTATCGGGGCCGGGGTGTCCTGTTTGTGTGACTGATGAAAGATACATAGACAGAGCCATTGAAATTATAAAGAAATATGATGTTACCATAGCCACCTTTGGAGATATGATAAGGGTAGGAGGTATGGAGGGAAGCTTACTGGAGGCGAAAGGTAAAGGTAGGGATGTACGGATAATTTATTCTCCCTTGGATTTAATTAAGATGGCAGAAGAAAATAGAGACAGAAACATTGTTTTTCTAGGAATTGGTTTTGAGACCACAGCCCCTGTAATTGCTTTAACTATTAAAACTGCAGCTGAAAGAGGAATTGAGAACCTATTTTGCCTTACAGCCATCAAGCTCATGCCACCAATTTTAGATTACATTCTCAAACAGCCCAGCCATAATGTTGGTGGGCTAATTTGTCCAGGTCATGTGGCAACCATCAAAGGCTCTGACTATTTTCGGTTTATTGGCGTGGACTATTGTATCCCAGCTGCTGTCTGTGGATTTGAAGCTAGTGATATTTTAATAGGAATCCATTATTTAGTGAAGCAAATTAGGCAAAATAAAAAGGCAGCCTTTAAAAACCTATATAGAAGATATGTAAGATCTCAAGGGAACCCTATTGCAAATCAGTTAATAGAGGATGTGTTTAAGGTATCCTGTGGAGTGTGGAGAGGAATTGGTAGGGTGGAGAGCTCTACCTTAGATCTTAATGAAAAGTACGCCCGTTTCGATGCAAAGCAGGTTTTTGCTGTAGAAGAAAAGTCAATTAAAAGCACAAGCTGTGAATGCAAGGATATTTTACTGGGAAACAGGACGCCAAAGGAATGTAAGCTTTTTGCTCAGTTATGTAATCCAGTCAAACCCTATGGACCCTGCATGATTTCCTCTGAGGGAGCCTGTGCTATTGCCTATCGATATAGGGAGGAAATATAAAATGGAGCAGATAGTTACCCTTCGCCACGGAGACGGAGGGAAATATACTAACTTACTTATTAGGGATATTTTCTATAAACATTTTGATAATAAGCTGCTAGTGAATTCCCAGGATGCCTCTGTATTTGAGGTGAAGCAAGGAAAGCTAGCCTTTACAACAGACTCCTTTGTTGTAAAGCCCCTTTTCTTTCCAGGGGGAGATATTGGTAAGTTAGCTGTCTGTGGAACGATAAATGATTTAGCTACAGCAGGAGCCAAGCCCCTGTATTTAAGTTGTGGAGTTATAATCGAAGAGGGATTTGAGCTGAGTTTACTCGAAAAAATTGCTGAGTCCATGGGAGAGACCTGTAGAAAAACAGGAGTTAGTATTATCACCGGAGATACAAAGGTGGTGGAGAAGGGCTCTATCGATGGATTGTACATCAATACCTCGGGCATAGGAGTTGTACAAGGTGAATATTGCCCAAAGCCAGTTTGCGAGGGAGACAGAATTATTATAACCGGGGGAATTGCTGAGCATGGTACTGCCATCGCCAGTGAGCGATATCAGATTGAAGTGCAAGGAGATTTACAGTCTGATTGTATGTCACTCAATAAGTTAGTAGAGAGGATAGAAAAGTATATGGATAGGATCAAACTAATGAAGGATCCAACAAGAGGTGGCTTGGCAACAGCCCTAAATGAAATTGCGGAACTTTCAAGACTGGGAATTCATCTGCTAGAGGAGTGCATACCTATAAAAAAGGAAGTTGAATCGGTTAATCAACTTCTTGGCTTAGAACCTATTTATTTGGCCTGTGAGGGAAGAATGATATTAGTAGTTGACGAGAAGAAGTGCGAGACAGTATTAGAGGAAATTCGGCAATGCGATGGTTGCGAAGATGCAGCCATAATCGGAAGTTTTGTTAATAATGGGATTCGGCCCATGGTATTCATGGAAACATACATCGGTGGCAGGAGAATTATAGGCTCCCTAGAGGGCGAAATGCTACCAAGAATATGTTAATGAAGTGCTATCGTGTTTGTTAAAATAGAAATGACGGTTTTGCAAAATGTAGGTCCGCTGGTGCTAAAAAAGCATTGTATTCATATGTAGAAACCTTGGGAACAACAAAGGTGATAGCAATGAATTATATTTTGCGCGAAAAGAAGGTGGATGAACCCCGCGGGGATTGTGTACAGGCAAGGGGATCTGGTGGCACTCAGACCATTATTTTAAATTAAGGCCTTTGACTAGCGTCCGCAACACTTTTTATACTTTTTCCCACTACCACAGGGACATGGATCATTGCGCCCCACCTTCGGCTCCTCCCGTACAATGGGCTCGAGGGCAGGGGCCAAATCATCATCGGATAAATCTATGTACTTATCCATCACCGCTCGGAGCTTTCTATCTCTAAGCCGCTTCTGAAGCATCATTTTTCGCATCTGCGGACGGAGAGCAGTATCCAGAAAGTCGCTTTTGGTTTTATAAAGTTCAGGATACTTGTGCTTAATATGCAAGATAATATTTTTATAATCAGAGAAGAACTGCAGGATCATAATTTCGGTATAACCGTCATAGGCAGCAATTTCCTGAGGCTGTTGGTTGGATATGTTAGCTGGGATAAGATAATTATACAGCAGGTCACCATCTTCGGAAGCGACAATAGGATCCTCTTCAAGTGCCTCTAATTGTCTTAAAACAATGGCTTCATCGGTGACTGACTTGTTGATCTCATAGATTATGGAATCATCAGGCGCTAGCAGCTGGGCTCGGTTGGAGATCTTATCTGCTCCCATACTATAGCCACGTTGGTGCAGGTCGTTAGCCATTAAGGCTAGGTGTAAACCTAGATTTTTTGCTAGCTCCTCAGATTTCTCAGCTAACTCTTCAAGCTGATCGAGATGTAACGATAGCGCTTCAAATTCTTCCAAGTAGATATCATAGCTTATGAGGCGCAGTAGGATTCCCAGCTTACCCCACTCCTCAGCTTGCTCTTTATCTAAAGCTTCAAGTAAGGTAGCTCTGGCATTTTCGAAGTCATCTGCCTGGGAATAAGCACTGGCAAGCCCCAACCAAAAAGAAATATTGTCCGGATCTAAAGAGATGGCTTTCTTGAAAGCCTCCAGGGCTTTTCGATACCAATTTCGCTCCAGACAAGCCTTGGCATAATGACCAACAAAAGCGGCATTGTTAGGATCCAACTCAATAAGTTCTTTCAGGATCAAAGCAGCCTTCACGCAGTTACCATTTCGCAAATAAGCTTCACCCAACAGACCGCGGATCATCAGCACATTGGGGTTCCACCTCAGAGAATGCTCAAGGAGCTTGATTGCATCTTCTATAGAGCCCTCTTTCAAAGCTTTATTAGCTAGATTGAAGCTTTGCTGAGCTCCTCGGGGCATGGTGGCGATTGCATCTTCCTCCCTACGGGTTTTTTCATTGCTCAGGATCTCGTAGGCCTTTCGGATGCTCATAAATTCATCGGGATAATCATCTGGAGGGTATTTGCGCACCAGCTGAAAATAGGCTTTTTTTATCTCCCTCTCAGTGGCTTGAGGGGTGATTCCTAAAACATCATAATGGGTTTCCAAAACGCATCATCCTATCGTAGTGTACTTGACCTCTGAGCAAATTGATATCTTTTTGGATTAAGGGGTC
>ENA-UOOE01002990-UOOE01002990.1-fermentation-metagenome-genome-assembly--contig:-NODE-2990-length-11287-cov-4.344462_pt1 | contig 11287 bp, 8 predicted proteins | sample MGYA00245776_ERZ724021 | MGnify/ENA primary metagenome ERZ724021 (study PRJEB28704, sample SAMN03018321) | fermentation metagenome | biome: anthropogenic terrestrial biome; feature: soil; material...
GGTGTGTTTTGCAATATTTAATTTTCAAACATCATATTGTTCCGAGAGGCTATTTTATTAAACCTACAAAAATAAGTATACTACTTAATGCAAACTTTTTCAAGCATAATAAAACATTACCCATATTTTAGTTGAAAAGCGGCTTATCCATAGAAAATTAGAAATAATCAGGCAAACATTTATCTACATATTTCAATAATTTTTTTTAATATTTGCCAAATTATTTCCTGGGTAATTAAATTCCCAACTCATCCTTTGTTTCCTTAAATGCTCTTAATGCAAAATCTAAATCTTCTTTTGTATGGGCAGCTGATATTTGTGCCCTTATTCTTGCTTTTCCTTTAGGAACAACCGGATAATAAAATCCTATTGCATAAACCCCTTTCTCCAGCAGCCTTTCCGCCATCTTTTGGGATAATACTGCATCACCAAGCATAATTGGCACAATTGGATGTTCGCTTTCTATAATAGTTAGTCCGATTTTTTTGATTTCCTGCCTGAAGTATTTTGTATTTTCTTCAAGCTTATCTCTGTATTTTGTACTTTCTTGTAGCATTTCAAGCACCTTTAGGGATGCCCCGGCAATTGCCGGCGCCAATGTATTGGAAAATAAATACGGTCTTGAGCGCTGCCTTAATAAATCTATTATTTCTTTCCTTCCGCTGGTGTATCCTCCGCTGGCACCGCCTAATGCCTTACCTAAAGTACCTGTTAAAATATCTATTCTGTCCATTACATCTCTGTATTCATGAGTGCCTCTGCCTGTTTTCCCCATAAAACCTACCGCATGACTGTCATCAACCATTACAAGAGCTCCATATTTATCTGCCAAATCACAGATTCCCTTTAAGTCCGCAATTATTCCGTCCATTGAAAAAACACCGTCAGTTGCAATAACTTTGATTCTTGCACCGTCTTTGTCTGCTTTAATGAGCTGTTCTTCCAATGAAGCCATGTCGTTGTTTTTATATCTGTATTTTTTTGCCTTGGCAAGCCTAACACCGTCTATAATACTGGCATGGTTCAATTCATCACTTACGATTGCGTCATTTTCTGTAGTTATAGTTTCAAAAAGCCCTCCATTTGCATCAAAACACGAAGAATATAAAATAGTGTCGTCCGTTTTTAAAAATTCACTTATTTTCTGTTCAAGGCGCTTATGGATTTCCTGAGTGCCGCAGATAAATCTTACAGATGAAAGACCGTATCCCCATCTGTCATATGCTTCTTTGGCTGCTTCAATAACTTCTTTATTATCTGCAAGGCCCAAATAATTGTTTGCACACATATTAAGGACGCCATTTACCATTGTGGTGTCTATCCTGCTTCTTTGGGGAGTTGTTATTACCCTTTCATCTTTCCACAGCCCGCTGTCCTTTATATCTTTCAAAATTTCAGAATAAATTTGTTTCGTTCTTTTGTACATAAAATCATCTCCTTCTTTATTTTATTAGATTATTTTTATTTCTCAGCCCAGTTTAAAATAACTTTTCCTGATTTTCCGCTCATCATAGCTTCAAAACCTTTTTCAAATTCAGTATAGTGGTACCTGTGGGTTATAATAGGTGATATGTCAAGACCCGATTTAATCATAGCCTGCATCTTATACCAGGTTTCAAACATTTCTCTTCCATAAATTCCTTTAATACTCAGCCCGTTAAATACAAATTTGTTCCAGTCTATGGAGGTATCCGTTTCCTGAAGTCCCAGAAGTGCTATTCTTCCTCCGTGGGCCATACTGTCTATCATCTGGTTAAGGGCTGCGTCGTTGCCTGACATTTCCATTCCAACGTCAAAGCCTTCCTTCATCCCCAGTTCTCTCATCACATGGTTTATGTTTTCTTTTTTTGTATTAACCGTTCTGAAATTTCCAATTTTTTCAGCAAGTTTCAGTCTATTATCATTTATATCTGTAATAACAACGAACCTTGCTCCGGCAAATTTAGCTATTGCCGCTGCCATAATACCAATAGGCCCGGCTCCGGTAACAAGCACATCTTCTCCCAACACCCTGTAGTACAATGCCGTATGGGCTGCATTGCCAAACGGATCGAATATGCTGTAAAGTTCTTCCGGTATGGATTTGTCACAAAGCCATATGTTAGAAGCCGGCAATGTAACATATTCGGAAAATATTCCTGTTCTGTTTACGCCTACGCCTTTAGCATCTTTGCATAAATGTCGTCTCCCGGCCAAGCAGTTTCTGCACTTTCCACACACTATATGACCTTCACCGGAAACCAAATCCCCGGCATGCAAATCCTTTACACCTTTTCCTATTTCAGCAATTTCACCTACAAATTCATGGCCTATTGTCATCGGTACAGGTATTGTTTCCTGAGCCCACTTATTCCATGCGTAAATGTGAACATCCGTTCCGCATATTGCTGTCTTATGTATTTTTACAAGGACCTCGCCTTCTTTGGGAGCAGGAACATCAACTTGTTCAAGCCACAACCCAGGCTCTCTGTATTTTTTTACAAGAGCATCCATTTTAGCCATATAATACACCATCCTTTAAGAATATGAAAAACGTTTTTATATAGTATAAATAATACTATTTATTTGTTTCTATGTCAAGAGCTAAATTAGTGATTTGTTCACGTTTTATATACAAAAAATGCTATTTATTCACAGCCAAAATAAAAAAGTCAGGTTAACCTGACTTTTTTTCATAGATCTGCAGCCAATTTTTAATATTACATTATCCTTTTAGGTTTAAAATCCATGTAATCACTTGAAACACAGTGGACAGATACATTATCGAACATTCCTTCTTTAATATTTTTATGACCTTCTTCGCCGTGAAGATGGCCGTAAATACATATGTCGGACTTATATGATTTAGCAATTTCAAAAAATTCATTAGGAAGGCCGTTATTGTCAAATGGCGGATAGTGAAGCATTACAATTATAATTTTTTTGCTTTTTCGCGCAGATTCAAGTGACATTCTAAGCCTGTTAATTTCACGCAAAAATATTTTTTTATCAAATTTATCTTCTGTCTCTTCAGTACTCTCAGTAGATTCCCATCCTCTTGTACCGCAAATAACTACATTCCCATATTCGTAGCTGTTGTTTTTTAAAAACCTGATCGACTTTAAGCCTAATTTATTTAATTTGCTCGACGTTGACCACCAGTAATCATGATTTCCTTTGCCTATTATTTTCACTCCCGGAAGGCTGTCGATTTTTCGCAAATCATCAACAGCCTCATCAAGCTTTACAGCCCATGAAATATCACCCGGGATTAAAACAAGGTCATCATTTTCGACAGATGCCTTCCAGTTTTCTACTATTTTTTCTTCATGGTTAATCCAATTATCGCCAAAAATATTCATTGGTTTTTCTTTTTTGCCGTCAAAATGCAAATCGGCTATTGCAAAAATCTTCATAAATGTCCTTACAGTTTTATATAGTTAAATTTAATGTTAGTTTTTTTAGCAAGCTCTGCTTCCCGTTCCTGGCATGTGAACAGTATAATCTGTCTTCTTCCGCTCTCCTTTGCCAGCATCTCCATTGAATTCTTCAATCTTTTAGAATCATACTGAACAAAACTGTCATCAAAGATTAAAGGAATATTCTGATTCCCGCTGAGTATATTTCCAAGTGCTGCTCTCAGCGACAAATAAAGCTGATCCAATGTGCCTCCGCTTAAGCTTTCAAGTTCAATGTTCTTTTCTTTATTGTCCCTTTCAACTACAGTAATATTCATATCTTCATCCATTGCAACCTGACAATACCTTCCTCCGGTCAAATATGAGAAATTATCACTTATGGATTTTCGCAAAAGAGGCATGAAATCCCCCATTATAGAATCTGATATTTTTTTTATTTTTTCTGAAGCAATTTCAGCAACTTTTATTTTCTTTTTAAACGCATCAATTTTGTTTTCGTAAAAATCTATTTCTTCCTCTACTTCGTTAGAATTTCTTGTATTACGTTCAATTTCATCTATTTCCTGTAATATATTATCTATTTTTTTAGATAATTCAGATTTTTCTCCATTCAGTTTAAAGATGTTGATTTGATATTCCTGTTTATCAATATTTTTAACTTCATATAAATTAACATTTTTTGTTTTGTCCTTTAACTCCTGGAAGCTTTCCCCCTCTGTTATTTTTTGAAGTATGCTTTCTTTATATTTCTTGCTGTCAAGGAGTTCTGTATATTTTTTACTATATTTAACTGCTTTTTTGAAGGTGTCCGAATCATCCATATCATTTCTTTTTAAAATCATTTCAAGCCTTTTTTTCTCAAAAGAAGCATCCTTGTCAAGCTTAACAATACTTTCTCCAAACTGCTCAATGTCAGCTTTTAATTTATCAGCTTGTTCTTTGACTGAATCCTTTCTTGCATACGCATCATTGACTTCTTTGATGTTTTCAGCATTAAGCTCCCGGATATCCAAATTAGACAAAATATTTAAAAGGCTTCTTTTCAGCTGTTTATTTTCTTGCTCCAAATCATCTAATGTTTCTACATCGCAATTTATAAGTTTGTCTTTTTCTTCATACAGGTTTTTCTCAGCACTGAGCTTACTATACTTCTCAGAAGCTTCCTCAAAGCTTTTACATCCTGTATCTTCAATTGTTCCAAGCTTTTCTTCATTAAATTTATCCAATGAAATAGAAAGATCTGTAAGTTCACATTCCATTCCGTCTATTTCATTTTTTGAGTTTTTTATTCTATTGAATACCGGTATCTCAATTAATGCTAAAATTATTGCTATTATGACTGTCATAATTCCTGCAGCAACATTGGATGGATTATTAATTGCATAGTAGCGCCCAACAAAATTATCAATAACATCAGCATAATTGAAACCTGCCAGCCAAACTCCACCTATCAAGGCAGCAGCAGCCAATAAAATAAACGTAGCATTCCTGATTGACTGCGATCTGTAACTTTTCATTTTTTCACAGTCTTCATTGTCAAGAAATATATTGGTGAATTCTATTTTTCTGTTTATGTCTTCGGCCCTGCTGTAGTTGTTCAGGAAGTTGTTTATATGGTCAATATCTATATTACTTATACTTTCTTTTTCTAAACATATTTTATCTTTAAGCTTGTCTATTTTTAAAGCATTATCTTCGTATGCCGCATAATCTTTATTTAATTTTTTAATGTTGAACTCTTCTTCGATTTTATTGGCCGCATCGGACAACAAGATATTTAATTCCTTTTCTTTCTCTTTTATGCTGTCTTCTGTTCTACACCTTTGACTATATATGGTATTCAGGTTTTTTTCAATATTTAGTGCTTCCATATAATCAATGTCAGAATATTCCTTAAGTTTATCTTCCGAATAACTTGAAAGTTTTTCATTAATTTCGTCAAGTTCTTTTTTAACAGGTTCTGCTCTTAAATATTTATCTTTTTCCACCGATAGTTCATAATTTCTAAGTTCGTTGTTTAGTTCTTCAATGCGCAAATTTAATTCCTGAATTTTTCCCGAAATTTTTTTCTTTTCCATAGCTAAGAACATTACCTGTCTTCGCGCATTAAGGGAATTCTCACTTGCATTTTTTAGCTCTTTTAAGCGAAGTGTATACTGCCCCAACAGCGTGTTCCGGTTGTTTTCATCACCTGCTTCTTCTTTGACGTAATTCAGCCTTTGAAGAATTCTATCCACAGAAATCGACTCATCTTTTGTCTTGCTTAAATTTATTATTTTGTTTTTAAGCTCAGATGCAACTTCCTTTTCTGTTTTGTTCCCCAGCTGCTTGATGCTAACCGTATTAATAAAGGAAGTCTTGCTCATGTTAAAAAAATATTCGCCGGAAGATTGTATTTTATCTTCATATATCTCAGTTCTGTCCTCAAGTTTTTTAAAAACCTGGGTAGATCCTAACAGAAAATCTTTTGTAATAAGATGTTCTTCACCGGCATCATCCTTTACACTTATTGACCCTTTATATAAATTACTGTTCCAAGGCTTGTACTTGTTATATTTCAACCGTCCTGATTCATTATCATCAAAACCATAAAGAACAGCTTCTATAAAATTATGCACAGTACTTTTGCCTGCCTCGTTTTCACCATAAATAATATTAAAATTATTTTCAAAATATAACATTTTATGTATGAACTTGCCGAAAGCCTTTATATGTAATTGATTTATGTACATAACTATTTTACCACCTTTTCTTTTCGAAGAACATCAAGCCCCAGTTTAAAAGCCTGCTGCTCCAGTTTATCCTGATGATCTTCAAATTGCAGCCTGTAGCTTTCAATAATGTTAAATTCATTGTGGCTGTATGCTTTTTCTTCTGAATTCTTGTAAGTGTAATTTTCCACAAATTCTATATAATAAAAAAACTGCTTTGCTTCGTTTTCAACTTCTGCCATGGATATGTCCGTATTCACGATGCCTGTTAAATTAATCCTGACATAGTCCTTTGTGTTTGAAAATGTATCACCTGAAAATTTAATCAAATCAAGTATTTTATTAAAACTGCAGTCCTCGCTCAATTCAATATGACGTGTTACAAACTTTCTTTTTGCTAAAGGTATGAAAGAAAATTCCGTATTCTTTTTTTCAAGGTTACCCCTTATAATGCCATGTTCCCCTTCTTCACAAAATTCCATAGGTTCCGGACTGCCACAGTATGCACTGTTGTTTCTTATCTTGGCATGATTATGCCTGCCTCCCAATGCGCAGTAGTCGAATTTATTTTTAATTATATCTATATTTATCGGAAGCATTTCTGACTCTTCATCAACATCACAATACAATAACAAAACATTCACTTTGCTTTCATCAACAGAAATATCATAAACCGCCTGAGTCTTGTTATTATATTTACTGTTCCAGCTCATGGCATAAACGCATAAATCATCCTCGGGGAAATTTAATTTTGCGGCAGTTTCCGTACTTTTAACAATATATACATTTTGCGGCCATTCAATATATTCATACATGCTGTTAATACTATAGGGGTCGCTGCTTCCGGACACAATTACCACCCTTGTATCAGGAATAGTTTTAAACCTTTGTGCTATATTTTTAAGGCTTGTGTAATTAACATATTCACTTTCCGTAAAATCTCCGGCAATAAATAAATACCGTATTTTTTCACTGCCTGCAGCCTTGACTATTTTATCAAATGTATCCCATAATTCCTGCCTTCTCCTTCCCCGCTCTTTCAGGCTAAAATTTTTAATATCAAATTTTCTATCTAAATGTAAATCCGATATGTGCATAAATTTAATCTTCATGGATTCTCCCCCTTGCCCATACTCTATTTTTAAGCGGCAATCATCCAGCCGCCCGTTATTTCAAAAATCTATGCAGGCCATGACATATTTTGTTCATTTTATTAAAAACCTTGTTTTTTTATTATTTTACTACAAAAAGCTTAATCTTTCAATATTAATAAGCCATTAATCAGCAAGCTCCTTAAGTCTTTCCATATCTGTTATTTTTACCGTTGAACGATACACTTCAATAATCTTATCTTGCTGCATATTAGAAAGCTCCCTTGACAAGGAAGGTCTTTTAACATTCAAAAAATCCGCCAATTCCTGCCTCTTCATAGGAATATCAAATATCAAGGACTTAGTTTTTTTATGAATTTCCAACAGGTACACTGCAATTCTCCCTTTTAATGTTTCTGCATTCAATATGTGCATTTTTCGATTAAGCATGAAAATTTTATCTGATAAAATTCCAAGCATATTTTCAATTAAATTTTTATGAAAAATACATGCATCTACACATATATGAGAAAAAACCCTGTCCGGAAAAATAAGGGTTTTACTTTTTCCAAAACTCACCAAATCATACGGCATTTTATTACAAGACGAAAATGCAAGGGCTTCTCCGAACAGGTCGTTTTGCTCCAATGTAGCTACTATGACTCTTGCACCATTATATTTTTGAGAAATCAAATTAAGCTGCCCTTCAATCACAATGCCAATTTTTTTTATTGCATCACCTTTGTGAAATAAAATCTGGTTATCAGTAAAGTCAACAACTAAAGCCCTGCTGCATTTAAGTATCTGCTTTATTTCACTTTCGCTTATGTTGTCAAATAATTGATTGTTTTTAATTACTTTAACTATTTCATCCATTATATCCCCTGGTAACATATGTTACATGTTTGTACTTACATTTTAATATACTAAACTCTTAAAGTAAAGAACAATATTAATTAAGAAAAAAATAATCCAATATTTCTCTAAACATTATAATTAAGAATACTTTGGAAAAACAACAATATAAATATAATATCAAATCTAAATAAAAACATAAACAATTATAATTTACAGATCTTATTATTTCCAACTTCAAATGATACTTAAACTGCAATTCTTGAGATTATGTTTATTTTAACATAATAATTTATTTACAGGAGGTTCAAATGAACAACCTTTTAGCACTTCTAATTATTTCGGCCGTTTACTATATTGGTGAATTTATAGGAACAAAAACAAAGGCATGGATACCTTCCGTATTTGTAATAGCTATTTTGTTTCTTGCAGGCTACTGGACCTTTTTCCCCAACGATATTGTAGACCTTGCCGGACTTGGAGCACCTTTGGGAGGTACAATGGCTATAATGCTTTGTATAACCCATATGGGCACGATCATAAGCGTAAAACAACTGCTCGAACAGTGGAAAGTTATTGTCATAACTTTGGCCGGTTTAGCCGGTATGGTAGCAGCATGCTGGCTCATATGTATTCCTACAGTAGGAAAAGAATATGTTGTAGCAGGCCTTCCGCCATTAACAGGTGGGATTGTTGCCGCAACAATGATGAATCAGGCAGCATTGGAAAAGGGATTGACATCGGCAGCCGTACTTGCCATAGCGATGTATGTATGCCAGGGGTTTGCAGGTTATCCTCTTACGGCAATAATGCTTAAAAAGGAAGGAAAAATGCTTATTTCAAAATTCAGATTGAGCGAAAGCATAGAAGAAAGTTCATTAGCTAATATTGATGAATCCACAGGAAATATTGTAGTTGAAGAAAAAGAAAAGAAAAAGCTTATTCCTCCAACGCCCCAAAAATATGTGACAACAGCCTTTATACTTTTAAAACTTATGATAACTGCTTATATTGCCAGCATACTCGCTAAATTTACAGGAATAAACCAAGCTGTTTGGGCATTGATACTCGCTATAATTTTTACAGAAATAGGATTCTTGGATAAAGATTCCCTAAACAAAGCAAATTCCTATGGATTTTTAATGTTTGTGCTTATGGTTTATATCTTTTCAGGCCTGAAAGATGCTACTCCTGCCATGCTGCAAGAAGCAGCAGTTCCTTTAATATCAATTATAGTTGTAGGAGTTGCAGGAATGTTCCTGACATCAGCAGCTGCAGGCAAACTATTGGGAATAAGCTGGAATATGGCATTTGCTGTATCCCTAACGGCCCTTTATGGATTTCCGCCTAATTACATACTTACCGAAGAATGTGTAAATGCCTTGGCAAAAACCCATGAAGAACATGACTATCTTATGAACAATCTTATGCCTATGATGATAGTAGGAGGATTTATAACCGTAACAATCACTTCGGTTATAATTGCGGGACTTTTTATAAACATGTTATAGAAAACACAACTGCCTCGGATTTTTTCCTGTGGCAACTAAATAAAAGAGAGGGATATTATGAACATAAAACAATTGGCAGAAAGATATAATGATTATTTAATAGAGCAAAGACGATATTTCCATCAAAATCCAGAACTCAGCCTAAATGAAGTCAATACTACTTTAAAGATTGTAAAAGAACTAAAAAAATTGGATATTGAGGTAATAACATTTCCTGACTATCAAGGCTGTATCGGAATATTAAAAGGAAAAATACCTGGAAAAACAATCATGCTTAGAGCAGATATCGATGCTCTTCCGGTAAAAGAAAAAACAGGCCTTGCTTACGCCTCAGAGAACGGAAATATGCACGCATGCGGTCATGATACTCACATGACAGTATTGCTCTGTGCTGCTAAAATATTAAGCTCATTAAAGAATGAATTTGACGGCACGATAAAATTTCTCTTCCAGTCAGGTGAAGAGGTAGGCTTTGGCTCAAAATACTACGTTGAAAACGGATATTTAGATGACGTTGATGCTATTTATGGTGCACATATATGGTCATCAATAGAATCAGGAAAATTCAATCTGGAACCTGGAGAAAGAATGGCATCCTGTGACTCATTTAAGATTACAGTGGAAGGTACTTCCGCCCATGGTTCCGCTCCTCATATGGGAAATGATGCAATATATGCTGCTGCTTCTATAATAATGAATCTTCAATCTTTTGTCAGCAGAAGAAACGACCCTCTAAATTCCGCCGTAGTAACAGTAGGAACTATTACGGGGGGACAAAGGTTTAACATAATAGCAAACCATGTGGAAATGAAAGGCACTACAAGAGCCTTCAATAAGAAAACAAGAAATTTTCTCGAAAATGAACTGAGAAAAATAACAGAAAATACAGCGAAAGCACTTGGGGTAACTGCAAAATTAGAATATAATTATTTAACCGACCCTATATCAAACGACAATGAAGAATTAAACCACATAGTTAAAAATGCAGCAATCAGATTATATGGCAAAGACGTACTTGCTTCTATGCCTAAGGTTATGGGAGGTGAAGATTTCTCACATCTTGAAATCAACACTCCCGGTTTCTTTGGGTTTTTCGGATGCCGCAACGAAAAAATAGGAGCGGTTTACAACAACCACAGCGAATATTTCAAAGTAGATGAAAGTACTCTTCATATGGCCTCTGCTTTGGAAGCACAAATTGCCGTAGATTTTCTGAACAGTAAATAAAAAAAGAGAGAAAATGTTGAAAGGCGCTTCTGCCTTATCAACATTCCATCTCTATCAGATTAGTTCATCCGGTATGGTATCTTATATCCTTGCAACTCCAGATTTTCTAGCTGCCTCTGCAATTGCTTCTGCCACTGCACCTGCAACTCCTTTATCAAATGGACTGGGTATTATATTTTCTTCATTCAAATCCTTTTCTTTAATATAATCAGCTATAGCATATGCTGCAGCAAGCTTCATCTCCAAATTTATCTCTCTGGCTCTTACATTCAGGGCTCCGCGGAACACTCCTGGAAAAACTAATACATTATTTATTTGATTTGGAAAATCCGAACGTCCTGTACCAATTACCCTCGCTCCTGCTTCTTTAGCCAAATCAGGCATTATTTCCGGTACTGGATTAGCCATTGCAAGTATAACCGCATCACTGTTCATTGATTTTACCATGCCTGTTTTTACTACATCTGCAGATGTAGTAAAAACAGGCATGGTAA
>ENA-UOOE01002991-UOOE01002991.1-fermentation-metagenome-genome-assembly--contig:-NODE-2991-length-11287-cov-2.886663_pt1 | contig 11287 bp, 13 predicted proteins | sample MGYA00245776_ERZ724021 | MGnify/ENA primary metagenome ERZ724021 (study PRJEB28704, sample SAMN03018321) | fermentation metagenome | biome: anthropogenic terrestrial biome; feature: soil; material...
GCAACGACGCTGAAGTCGTTTTCGTTTTCCTTACAAGAGTTCTCTCAGAGATACTTTCAGGCTCGATGTAAAGGAAAACGAAAACGACTTCAGCGTCGTTGCGGATCTGCCCGGAATAAAGAAAGAGGAAATCAGTATTTCCGTTGATGAGGGCAGGTTGAGTATTGCTGTTAACAGAAACGAGGAAAGCGAGGATAGCAAGGACAATTACCTGCACAAGGAGAGACGCTCCTGCTCGATGACAAGAAGCATCTACCTCGGCGAGAATACCGATTCAGGTTCGATAAAAGCGAAACTTGAAGAGGGTGTTCTGACAGTTACAATACCTAAGAAAGCGAAGATCGACACAAGAGTAAATGTCGAAATTGAGTAAAAGCTTATTTTAGATTATAACAGCAAAATCGAGAAGGAGCTGTTGCAAGTAAAATTGCAACAGCTCCGCGCTTTTTTATTGGATTTGTATTATTTCTCCTTGCTTTTAAACAGTATGGACCAAATAAGTGCGAAAGAAAATGAAGCTGATATTCCCGCTGCAGTCGCTTTTAATCCTCCGTACAAAACGCCGAAAAAACCGTCCTCTTTTACAGCTTTTTCAACTCCTTTTGCAAGCAAATATCCAAAACCGGTCAAAGGTACGGTGGCTCCGGATTTTGCAAAATCAATCAATGGCTGATAAAGACCCAATGCGGTCAGCACTACACCTAAAACAACATAGGTTACGAGTATCCTTGCCGCTGTGACTTTTGTTTTATCGATGAATATTTGCGCTATAACACAAAGTGCGCCACCCACCAGAAAGCTGTATAAATAATCATTCAATTTCATAATTATGATCGTTCCTTTACTAAGAGTCAATCCCTGACAACATGAATCAGATGCGCTACGGAAGGAATGCTCTCGTTCTGGAGAGAACTGTTTCTGTTAAGGAGAGCACCTGTTCCAATTATAAGTGCATTGTTGATTTCTTTTTTTTGCATTCGCTTAAAAATATAACCTCCGAAAACGGTAGCGATACAAGCACAGCCGGAAGCGCCCGAATGCATATCCTGTTTATTCAAGTCGTAAATAAGCATTCCGCAATCGGTATATTTATCTCCGAGGTCAAGACCACAACGCTTTAACAGTTCCACTGATAATTCATGACCTTCTTTTCCGAGATCACCGGTTGCGATTATATCGAAATTTTCAGCCCTTGCGTTGCTTTCATTGAAATACCTGAGTAAAGTATCCACCGCAGCTGTGGCCATTGCTGCGCCCATGTTATTGGCATCCTTTATTCCGTTGTCGACTACTTTACCGATTACTGCTTCGCATATGCGATATGGTGTCGGCGTGTTCTGCAGCAGATAAGTGCCGCATCCGGTTACAGTGTTTTGAGAGGTAGGTGTTTTCTGACTACCGTATTCGAGAGGAAAACGATATTGCCTCTCCGCAGTACAGAAATGTGAGGAGGAGACTACCGCCGCATTATCGACAAAACCCCCGTTTATAAAGGAACAGGCGACGATAGAGGCCTCTATTATTGTTGAGCAGGCTCCGTAAAGACCCAAAAACGGAATTTGTGTACCGGCTACACCAAAGCTCGTGGCGACGCATTGATTAAGGAGGTCGCCGCCGAGCAGCAACGAGATATCTTCAGGTTTTTTGCCGGTTTTTTTAAACAAAAGATTTAACGACCGTCTGACCAATTCGCTTTCAGCTTTTTCAAATGTTTTCTGGCCGAAATATATATCTTCGTCATACATATCAAAGTAATCCTTTAAGGGACCTTCAAGCTCATTTTTCCCAACATGTGTTGCGGTATCTGCAATAAAAACATTTTCGTACTGTAAAACGCTGTTTTTCATATCCCTCCGCTCCTATAAATAAAAAAATAAATAATTCCGTAAATAATAGAGGCGACTGTGCCATAAACTATTACGGGACCTGCAATAACGAACATCTGGGAAGCAACGCCCGTTATAAAGCCCTCGCTTTTGGCATCGATGGCGGGAGCGGTGACTGCATTAGAAAATCCAGTTATGGGAACAAGAGTGCCGGCACCCGCATGTTTTGCTATTTTGTCAAACCAGCCGATTCCTGTAAATAATCCGGCTAAAAAAATCAAGGTAACCGATGAGAGAGTTGATGCGACAAGCTCCTCTTCTCCGAGAAAAACGTACAAATCCCTAAAACCTTGCCCTAAGCAGCAGATAAACCCGCCGAATATGAAGGCTTTTATACAATTGACTACGCTGTTGGATTTTTTTGCACGGTTTCCCGCATACTCGATATACTCTTTCTTATTCATGTGCATATCCGTTTCTCCGGCGGTACTGTATTTTTTCCGCAAATCAATTGCCGCCGGTCAAATGATTCACGCAAAGAATAATTGTGTGTAGAAAACATAAATAGCCACAATTCGATGCTTTTGATGAATATTTTTGTCATTTAATCGATTTTTATACTCTATGTATTGACAAGTCGGCGATATTGAATATAATAATCATTAGTCATAAAAAAGAGGAGATTGATGAGATGGGTAAGTTTCATCCAGCTGAAAGATACGATAAGCCGGATAGTTTCAGAACTATTATCAAGCAGAGTGCAGAAAAATACGCAAGCAAACCGTTATTTAAATATATTAAAAAAAACAATGATATAGGTGAGGTATCTTTCACCCAGTTTTATAACGACGTAAGAGCGGTGGGCACCGCCGCATTAAGCATGGGGCTAACCGACAAGCGTTTTGCAATCTTGGCGGAGAGCCGCCCCGAATGGGTTGAAGCTTATGTTACCGCTCTCTGTATAGGCGGAATCGCTATCCCCCTCGATAAGGAATTAATGCCCGACCAGCTTTTTAATTTCATTGAACTCGCGGAGACTGAGGTGCTTTTCTATTCCGGCGAATATGAGGATAGAGTACGGGAAATGGCTCCCGGGCTGCCCAATGTAAAGTATTTCGTATGTTTTGACTCTACTACGGGAAGAAATGATGATAGATTCAGAAATTACGAGGACATCTGTGCCAACGGACGCAGGTTGCTCTTCGAGGGGAACAATTCATACGATAAAATCAGGGTTGACACCTCAAAACTATGTGCTATAATTTTTACCTCCGGCACTACCGGAACAAGCAAAGGAGTAATGCTCTCTCAGGATAATATACTATATTGCATATACTCGTCCGCAAACATGGTTGATTTTAGTGAGAATGATGTTTTATTCTCGGTTCTGCCACTTAATCATACCTATGAGCTCTCCTGCGGTGTCCTTACTCCGATTTTTATAGGTGCTACCGTCTGCTTTAATAACAGCTTAAAATACTTCCTTAAAAATATAAAAATATTTAAACCGACCGGAATGACCGTTGTTCCTCTGTTTATAACGACTATTTACAAGAAGATTATGGAGGAAGTCAAAAAGAAGGGCAGGGAGCGTCTTTTCAAAGGTGCAGTTACCGTAACAAAGAACCTGCGTAAAGTAGGCATCGATTTTAGAAGCCTTGCCTTTAGTGAGGTGCAAAAGTCGCTGGGCGGAAATTTAAAAAAGATTATCTCCGGCGGTGCCGCTTTGGAATCCTCTCTTGAGGAGAGGTTTGAGGAGTTCGGAATACAGATTTCCGAGGGATATGGTATAACAGAGTGTTCGCCTCTCGTTTCCGTTAATCCCTATACCCATTACAAGCCCGGCTCGGTGGGAATACCGATAAGAGGCTGTCATGTTAAGATTATCGTAGAGGATGAGTTCTGTAACGAATCCGATGCATTACCCGGTGAAATCGGCGAGATTTGTATTAAAGGGCCGCAGGTTATGCTCGGTTATTACAAGAATCCGGATGCCACCGCAGACGCTTTCAACAAAGAGGGCTTCTTTAAGAGCGGTGATTACGGTTATATGGATGAGGACGGTTATATTTACATTACCGGCAGAAAGAAGAATATAATAATTTTACAGAACGGAAAGAACGTTTATCCTGAGGAGATAGAGGAATATCTCTACAAGCTTGATATCATCAGCGAATGTGTGGTTGTGGGTAAGGAGCTTGAGAGCGGTGAAATTATGCTCACGGCGATTATTTATCCCGATTACAGTAAGTTCGAGGGACTTGACGAGTCCGCTATAATAGAGATTATGAAAGCGGAGGTTCTAAAGATTAACAAACAACTTCCGATTTTCAAGCAGATAAGAAATATCGAGCTTAAGAAAAACGAGTTTGAGAAGACCACCACAAAAAAAATAATCCGACATAAAATATAAAACAATAAGAGGTAACCGTTATGTTTGAAAAACTGAAAAATCTACTTGTTGAGGAGATGAGCATCAACCCTAAGGATATTACATCCGAGGCGGAATTGATTAATGACTTAGGGTTTAATTCACTTGAACTTGCCGATTTGGTCGTTTTGTGCGAGGACAGATTCGATGTGGTATTCGAGGAAAGCGACTTGCCCGGACTTGTGACGATTGGTGATGTGGTAAATTATCTTGAAAACTATGATCAGGAATAATCTGTAATGTAAATAAACAGCCTGCATTTTAATGATGCGGGTTTTTGTTTGCTCATTTTTTCCTTAATTTACCGGTCGCTCGGTCACATATAATATATATCTGTATTATAGAATGAAATAAGACATATCTTTAGGAGAACCATATATGAAAAAACCTGAAAAAACTCTTGTATTATTACCGGAAAAATGTCCCCGAAACCATTCATGCTCAGCTGTAAAGGCTTGTCCCGCCGGAGCACTGACACAGATCGAACATTTACCGCCCGTCGTGGATGTCAGTAAATGCACAAAATGCGGTAAGTGTACCCGTCGCTGTCCAAAGGGCGTTTTTGTTATAAAATAAAAAAGCATATAAAAAACGCCTGCTTCAGGCGCTTTTTATATAAATACTTTCTTTACAGCGGCACACATTTTTTTTTGAGTATTAGGTTTTTATAACGTGATTCCACATCAATCATTATACTGCTCCATGAAATTGGAATTGTTTTCTGGGCATTCAAGCCGACTTGATTTGCTTTAGGCAGGGACGAACTTATACATTCAGCGATGGATTTCGGAGTGTTATCGCATAAAAAACCATTGTAATCGTGGGTAATTCCCTCGGCAGCACACGAGTTTCTGAGCAGTAGCGAGGGCGTTCCTGCCGCTGCAGCTTCGCGGACTACCATAGGGGCATTATCGTACAAGGAAGGGAATATAAACAGATCTGCTTGTGCATACAGGCTCATAAGAAGCTCTCTGTCCGATATATGCCCGGTGAACAGACATCTGCTGCTTAAACCGAGATTATTTACAAACTCCTTTATCTCCTCCTCGTCCGATCCTTTGCCCGCAAACACCATTTTAAAATCGGATTCCGATGATGAATATATTTTTAAAGCCTCTATAATGTGCTTTATATTCTTTTTCCAATCCTGCTGACCTACGAACAAAAAAATCCTGTCGTTTCTTAGCCCGAACCGTTCTTTTGCGGCGTTTTCGCCTCCGGGGGCGGGATGCCAGGAATTTGTTCCGTTGGGCATGATCTGTATATCTTTTTTATATCCATATTCCCTCAGAACATCTGAAGTGGAATTATTGACTGCCCAGATCTCGTCACAGTCATTATAAAAATCTACGATATAACGGATACCGGTTTTTGCCAGCAGCTTGCTGTGAGTCTTACTGTAGAAATCGTCATAGTACTTTGTATGAAATGTGCTCACCAAAGGGACATTCTGTTTTTTTGCAATCCGCAAAGCCTCTCGTCCGGCGGAAAACGGGCTGTGCGCGTGTATTATATCAAAGCTGGTTTTCTTTATGCTTTTTCTGTAAGGTATATCTATTATAGGAACTCCCGCACGGTATATCCCATTTGCGAGTCTTATACTCATATAATGAAATGTGGGAAAATCATGCGTATCAGAGTAATTCGGGATTTTGGGTGAGATATAATAGCATCGGTGATTTAGCTTTGTCAGCTCCTCTGTGTAGCTCTTGACCACCATGCCCACACCGTCGGTTTCGGGAGGGTAAACATCACAAAATTGTCCTATATGCATGTCAACAGTCCTTTATGATTACTATGCAGAACTAATACCATAAAATATTCTGCTATGTTAATGATGTTTATCGGGATGAATAAAAACAAAGCTGCTTAAGTAAAACGAATTATATCGATGAATCAATTCGAATGCGTATAAGTTATCTTTACTCTTTGTTTTAAAAGACAAATTATCTCGTAATTAATAGTGCCTAAAATCCCGGCTAATACATCAATATCCTGAGTGTTTTCAAAAATTATCACTTCATCACCCGGGGCACATTTAATTCCACTGACATCTGCGACGCAGAGATCCATACAGATTTTTCCGAGAATTTTAGCTTTTTTTCCTCCTATTTTCACATATGCCTTTTCGCTGAGTGCACGGGAAAATCCATCAGCATAACCGATGGAAATAACAGCGCTTGTAATATCTCTGTTTGCTGTTAAGGTGCAGCCGTAACTTATGCTGTCACCTTTTTTCAGCTTTGAAACGGAGGCGATACGACTCTTTAGTGTCATGCAGGGAAGCAGGTTTTGATCCTTGATTTCAGGTGAGGGCAAAAGGCCATAAAGGATTATGCCCGCCCTGACCATATCAAGCCTCATCTCAGGAAATTTGAGTATAGCGGCGCTGTTGCAACAATGTCTGATACCCACATTGATATTTGCGGCTTTTATTTCATCGAGCAGGGCGCAAAAGACAGCGAACTGTTTTTCGGTAAAAAGAGGTGACGGGTTGTCCGAATCGGCGAAATGAGTAAAGATACCCTCGATTTTTATGTCTGGTAGCCCGGATATCGCGGCTATGTCCTTTTTTACCGAAGGGATATCCGACTCATTATGACAGTATATACCAAGCCTTGACATACCTGTGTCAACCTTGAGATGAATCCTCGCCCCGCCGCCTTCGGAGAGCCTGACACAGTATTCGCGAGAACCTGCAGTCTGAATCAGATTATGCTCGCGAATCGTCGGAGCACATTCGCTATCCGTTATCCCGAGTATAAGAATATCACTCTTTATACCATAATTCCTGAGTGCAATCGCCTCCTCAAGACAAGCGACAGCGAAAAAATCAACACCTGCTTTTTCAAGAGTTTTGCAAACCCTGAGCGCTCCGTGACCGTATGCATCCGCTTTGACAACTGCCATTACGCGACAGTTATCGCCCACAAGGGTTTTTATATATTTATAATTATGCTCAATATTGTCGAGGTTTATAACCGCCTCAACTCTGTTTTTCATCATGTCTGAATAGTACTTACGGACAGTATTCGGTATGAAAAAAGCTGCCCGTTTGCCTCCGCTATTATTTTTGTGATAATCTTTTGTTCAACATCATAATACACCAAAACGGTAACGCCGTCAATAGAGAACAGAAGTACATTCTGATCGTTTTTTATCTGTCTGCTGCATGTTTCGCTCATAGTAATCGCATTCAGGGCAAGACTGAGCGAGTCAACCGCCAAAACGCTGCAGCTGTCTAACTTCGATTCAATCCCATCATATTGCGCCAGATATCCGTCTTTGTTCTTTTTTACGGATAAAAGTCGCAGTGTTTCCGGCTCTGTAAATGTGAACAGCGTTTCTTCCTCATAAGCGTTTAGCTTGAAACGCACGGTTGTTTCCTGCTCGACCTCCGCGGATATACATACTGGGTACTTAAGCATATTTTTTACATCATTGAAATCCGTTTGGTTCGGGAAACAGGAGCAAAACAAAAATAAAAATATAAAAACCAGAGCTGAAACCGCAATTCTTTTCAAAAACCGCACCTCATTTTATAAGTTGCGTCAGCCCAAAAGAACTCCTATCTGCTCAGGCAGGTCACGCGGGAGCATTCCGTGTTCACCGTATCTTGGAATAAGGATATCCGCCGCCGCTCCGTGCAGATATACTCCAAGTACTGCCGCATCAGCACAAGAATAGCCCTGAGCACATAACGATGCGATGAGTCCGGCAAGTACATCTCCGCTTCCGCCCTTTGCAAGTCCGCTGTTACCGGTCGTATTGATAACAACGCTGCCGTCGAGCAGAGCGATGACGGTATTTTTCCCCTTTAGAACAAGAATACAGTTGTTTTCAACAGCAAACGAGGAGGCTACCCCGACTCGGTCGTATTCGACGTAAGCGACATCTTTGCCTATAAGACGGCTCATCTCACCCGGATGCGGTGTGAGTATCTTTTCGCAACGCATATTTTTTAATACATTTATATTCGCAGAAAGATAATTTATTCCGTCTGCATCAATGACAGTCTTTTTTTCAAATGAAGGCAGCAGCTCTTTCAATAAGGTATCGTTCTCCCTGCCCAGACCACAGCCGACAAGATAAGCAGCGCCATCCTGATCAAGAATTTCTTCCGGCTTTATGAACACAACCTCAAAAAGACTGTTTTTAAGAACCATCTGGGTATATTCATCCGCAGCGAGCTTCAGCAACCCCACACCGCTTCTGAGCGCAGCCATCGAAGAGAGATAGGCCGCACCCGTCATATTTCTTGTCCCGCAGAGAGAAACAAGTGTACCAAAAGTACCCTTGTTTAATAATAGTATTACTTACTGTTTTTATTTTATCATATCATTTTTTATTTTTCAACAGCAGCTGCTTATATCACCGATAATAGTACCCGCTTCATCCGTTGCTGGAAGAACAAAAATACCGTTCTCATAAATAGGCAGTATATAATTATATATATACTTATATCCGAACAAACCGAATACATCGCCCTCGCCGTCGGATATGAGAGTCCTTAAGCTGAACGCTTCGGGTACCGAACCGGTAAATGAATTCACGCTATTTCTGATATTTACAAATGAAATGCTGTTTCTTATGTAATGGAACGCCTCGGTCAACCCAGAGTAAATAAAATTCATATTAAGTCTGGATTCGTCAATCGGCCTTACAAACCCCACCTCAACTCCGTTTATTGTATATGCGTTATTATTATTATGCTCTCACCGTCGCGTGTGTCGGGAGAAGCATCCATGATTTCGGCAGTATCCTCAGCATCCTCATCGTCGGAATCATCGATAATAAGATTCACGCTGCCGACCTCGTCAAAGCAACAGTTTAAAAAATAGACCCTTCTGTTGTCGTTTCCTGACAGGGCGAGATAACGGCAGTTAACAAAATCATAATGCAGCTTTCTGTAATTTCTTATACCTTCCTTTATTTCGAGCAGATTTCCGTGCTTGTCGAAGCAGAACAGGCAGTTTGTTATGCCATCGCAGGCAACTATTTTATCTTTACTTATCGTACAGGAAACAGCGGCAAGACGATTAGGCAGAACAAATGAAACGGGTATAAAATCAAACATAAGCAATCCTCTTCTCCAGCGGTTTGATTTTTCCGATTTATGAGCTTCACCGTAAACCGCATGGGAAAAGGTGAAGCGGTTATTTAGCAAAACATTAAATGCTTTATATTTCATTATATTTAAAGTATGTAAATAATGCCACAAATTACAAAATGCGGTTGATTTATTTTTCTGATCAGCTATAATATATCTAAGGAATATTCTTGTGTTATTACCGCATGGGATAAGAGCTGTTTTCACTTCTCACACATACAGTACGGAAAGGAATTGATTTGTTTTATGTACAAAAATCTTAAAGAAAATTATCCGCTTTATGAAGTAAGGCAGATTGACAGCCTGCGTGAGCTTGTTGATTCCGGAGCGCAGCTTTTCGGTGAAAAAGCGGCTTTTAAGTATAAGGACAAAGGTGAGGTTGTTTCCATATCGTATAATCAGTTCAAAGACGAGGTCGATTCCTTCGGTACTGCGTTGTATGATATGGGACTCGACGGCAAGCACATCGCTATTATCGGGGATAACAGTTATAGCTGGGTGTTATCATATCTCACCGTATTGAATTCTTCGGGCGTTGTTGTTCCGATTGACAAAGAGCTATCTTCCGAGGATATTCTTTATATATTGACATCGGGTGATTGCGATGTGCTGATATATGGGAGCGGTAACACCGAAAAAAAGATACTCGAAATTAAGGAAAACCTAAAAAACATAACACATTTTATAAGTATGGCAGAGCTGCCGTCCTATGATGAAAAGCATTATTATATGGGCGATCTCGTCAAGAAGGGGAGTCAGCTGCTTAAGAACGGCGACAAGCGTTATATTTCCATTGTACCTGACAACAATGTGATGAAAGAGCTTTTATTTACCTCCGGCACAACGGGAAAGAGCAAAGGGGTAATGCTAAATGCGGAATCATTATTGTTTAATATAATAAACTCACAGAAGCTCATGCAGATTACGGATACCTGCCTGTCTATACTCCCTCTTAAAAATTATACAGAGGCATTTGGGATAAGGCTGAGGAGACCGGCAAGGCAAAGATGCTTACCAAGCTGATTAAATTCAGCAATGCAATGCTCGGAATGGGAATAGATCTACGGAAGCAACTTTTTAAGAGTGTAACCTCTATTTTCGGAGGACGGTTAAAGACAATTATTTGTGGAGGAGCTCCTCTCAAGCCCCAGATGACGGAGTTTTTCGATAGCATCGGCATAACCCTCATCAATGGCTATGGTATTACCGAGTGCGGTCCGTTGATTTCCATAAACCGCCCAAATTATCATAATTATGAAGCGGTCGGTGTTTTAATGCCCGGTATGAAAATTATGATTGATAGACCAAATGAGGACGGCGAGGGTGAGATTTGCGTAAAAGGGCCGAACATTATGCTCGGATATTACAAAAACGAGGAAGCAACCGCTGAGGTTTTCACCGATGGTTGGTTCCATACAGGGGATGTGGGCAGAATTGATGAGAATGGCTTTATCTTCCTGACAGGGCGAAAAAAGAATATTATAATACTAAAAAACGGTAAGAATATTTACCCTGAGGAGATTGAGGAAAAGCTCTCGGTTATGAGCGAGATTATCGGCGAGGTAATCGTCAAGGCAGTCAAGGACGATGAGGATAATGAGAGAATGCTCGGCGTCGAGATTTTCCCCGATTATGAGCGTGCAAAACAGCTCGGTGTGGAGGATGTTGAAGCAGAGGTAAGAAAGGTAATTTCTGCATACAACGAGAGGGAAGCCGGGTATAAGATGATAAAAAGGATAATCTTCAGAACCGAGGAATTTGAAAAAACAACGACAAAGAAAATTAAGCGTAAGTACAGCTGATAAAACCACGATGGAGGAAACAACAGATGCTGCTAAAAAGAATCGGCGTTTTTTTGCTGACAATATGCTTTTTTATTATCGAAAGCAGCATGATTCCGATAATAAAAAAGCATATTGT
>ENA-UOOE01002995-UOOE01002995.1-fermentation-metagenome-genome-assembly--contig:-NODE-2995-length-11265-cov-12.852007_pt1 | contig 11265 bp, 9 predicted proteins | sample MGYA00245776_ERZ724021 | MGnify/ENA primary metagenome ERZ724021 (study PRJEB28704, sample SAMN03018321) | fermentation metagenome | biome: anthropogenic terrestrial biome; feature: soil; material...
AGGGGGGTGAGCCCCCCTCCCCTATCCACCCCCTAATGGCGAATCCTCCACGGTCCACTGCATCCGGCTTTCCCGGTGTCCTGGCGATTCTATCCTCCGGGGAAAGTCCGGAGGGCGCACTCCTCCCCGTTGCCCTCATCCGGGAAAAATTCGCAAATTCTTATCGCCGCCCCTCCTGCAGCCTCTTGATCGTATCCCGGAGCGCAATCGCCCGTTCGAAATCCAGGCGTTCCGCAGCGTCCCGCATCTCGGCCTCGAGCTCGATGACCACGTTCGGGATCTCCGATCTCGGGACGTGCTTTATATCGGTGATATCGACTTCCTTCTCCTGGATAGGCTTCTTGATCGTCTGCGGCGTGATGCCGTGCCGGGCGTTGTATTCGAGCTGCATCGTGCGCCGCCGCCCGGTCTCGGCAAGCGCCTTCTTGATAGAGTCGGTCATCGTATCGGCGTAGAGCACGACCTTCGCGTTTGCGTTCCGGGCGGCCCGCCCGATGGTCTGGATCAGGCTCCTGGCGTCGCGGAGGAACCCCTCCTTATCGGCGTCGAGAATCCCCACGAACCCGACCTCCGGGATGTCGAGGCCCTCCCGCAGGAGGTTGATCCCGACAAGGACGTCGTATTTGCCGAGGCGGAGCTGACGGATGATCTCGGTCCGCTCGAGGGTATCGATCTCGGAATGAAGGTAGCGGGTCTTGATCCCCTGGTCGGCAAGGTATTCCGAGAGTTCTTCAGCGAGCCGTTTTGTGAGCGTCGTCAGCAGCACCCGGTCGCCGCGGTCGATGGTGGCGCGGATCTCGGCGATAACGTTCGGGATCTGGCCCTCGATCGGCCGGACCTCGACCGCCGGGTCCACGAGCCCCGTCGGCCGGATGATCTGCTCCGCGACGCTTGAACGCCGGAGTTCGTAGTCCCCGGGGGTCGCCGAGACGAAGATGACGTTTCGCATGTAGCCCGAGAACTCGTCGAACTTCAGCGGCCGGTTGTCGAACGCCGACGGGAGCCGGAACCCGTAGTCCACGAGGGACTTCTTCCGCGAGTAGTCGCCGTGGTACATGCCGCGGACCTGGGGCAGGGTCTGGTGGCTCTCGTCGATCACCATCAGGAAGTCCTCCGGGAAGTAGTCCAGCAGGCAGTACGGCTTCTCCCCGGCCTTTCTTCCGTCGAAGTGGCGGGAGTAGTTCTCGATTCCCTTGCAGGTCCCGGTCTCCCGGATCATATCGACGTCGTAGAGGGTCCGCTGCCGCAGACGGTGCGCCTCGATCATGCCGAGGCCCGGGAGCCATTCTTCGAGTTCCTGCTCGATGGAGGCTATCGCCCGCTCCTTCTCCTCCTCCGGGACGACGAAGTGCCGGGCCGGGTAGACGAAGAAATAGTCCATCGACTCAAGCCGCCGGCCGGAGACCTTATCGATCTCGCTTATCCGGTCGACCTCGTCTCCGAAGAGCTCGATACGGATGATGTTGTTGAAGTAGCCGGGGACAAGGTCGATGGTGTCGCCGCGAGCCCGGAACCGGCCTGGTGCAAGTTCCATCTCGTTTCGCTCGAACTGGATATCGACGAGGTGCCGGATGATATCGTCCCGCCGCATCCGGTCCCGGACCTTCACCTCGAACCCCATCCCCCGGAAGTTCGCGGGGTTCCCGAGGCCGTAGATGCAGGAGACCGAGGCGACCACGATGGTGTCGGGGCGGGAGAGCAGCGATGCCGTGGCCGCAAGCCGCATCTGCTCGATCTTCGGGTTGATCTGGGCGTCTTTTTCGATGTAGAGGTCGCGCTTTGCAATGTAGGACTCTGGCTGGTAGTAGTCGTAGTAGGAGACGAAGTACTCCACCCGGTTCTCCGGGAAGAACGACCGAAACTCGTTGTAGAGCTGGGCCGCGAGGGTCTTGTTGTGCGCGATGACAAGGGTGGGCTTCTGGACCGCCTCGACGACGTTTGCTATCGTGAAGGTCTTTCCCGACCCCGTGACGCCGAGGAGGGTCTGGAACCGCTCGCCGCGCGAAAGCCCGGCGGTGAGTTGCCGGATCGCTTCGGGCTGCGAGCCCCGGGGCGCAAAGTCTGCCTTAAGTTGAAATGCCGTCATGGTCTCACCGTCTTCTTCCGGAGGGTTCTGTGGTAGGTGATCGCGAACCGGTGCGCCTCGTCGCGGATCTCCTGGATGAAGAGTGACGCCTTCTCATGCCGGTCAAGCGGCAGGGGCCACGAGAAGCCCGGCACGAAGACTTCCTCCTCGCGCTTGGCGATGGCCGCAATCGGAGCCTTGATCCCGAGTTCTTCGAGCACCGCACAGGCCGCCGCAAGCTGCCCCTTCCCGCCGTCGATGAGGATCAGGTCGGGGAGGTCGCCGCCCTCCTTCTGCAGCCGCGTATAGCGCCGGCGGACCACCTCGGCGATGGCGGCGAAGTCGTCGACGCCTTCGACCGTCCGTATCCGGAACCGCCGGTAGTTCCGCTTATCGGGCTTCCCCCGGAGGAACCGGACCATCGAACCCACCATTGCCGTCCCGGAGAGGTGGGAGATATCGAAGCACTCGATCGCGACGGGAAGAGACGGGAGGTGCAGGCGGCGTTTCAGTTCGTCCAGTTTGATCCGGTCGCCGAAGAAGGCGATCTCGACGTTCTTTCGGACAAGGTCGAGCAGGTTCTTCTTCTCTCCCCGTTGCGGAACGACCACCCGGACCCTGCCGCCCCGGAGGTGGGAGAGGTAGGCCACGACCGCATCGTCCACGGGCGTAGGCAGGATCACCTCCTCCGGGGGGTCGTGGTCCGCGTAGTAGCGGGCGAGGAACTCCTCGAGGAACCCGTCCGTCTCGTCGAAAGTATACTCGTGCTTCCCCGAGAGCGTTCCCCGGTCGACGTTGAAGAGCATGAGGGAGACGGTCCCTTCGCTTGCGATATAGTTGACGATATCCTCATTATACGCCTTCTGCCGGTCCACATGCTGGCGCTCCCGCAGCCCCTCGAGGGCCGCGATCTGGTCGCGGCGTTCCATCGCCCGCTCGTACTCCTGCCGCTTTGCGGAAGCCGTCATCTCCTCACGGAGCGTCCGGATGAGCCCGGCGATATCCCCCTTCAGGACCGCCTCGGCCCTCCGGACCCGCTCCCGGTAGTCGTCTTCGCCGATGGCCCCGGTGCAGGGGGCGCTGCACGAGCCGATGTGGGCCCGGAGACATGCCCGCCGGGGGAGGCGCCTGCAGGAGCGGAGGCCGAAGAGCGATTTCAAGAGGCGGAGAAGGTCGTCGCGCTCCCGCGCGGAGACGAACGGGCCGTAGTACCGGCCGTTTCCATCGGGCCCCCGGGCGACGTGGACCCGCGGGTAGGGCTCGTCGGTGACGTGGATGTAGGCGTAACTCTTCGCGTCCTTGAGGTCGATGTTGTACTTCGGCTGGTGCTTCTTGATCAGCGTGTTCTCAAGAATGAACGCCTCGACCTCGGTGTCGGTGACGATGAAGTCGAGCCCGGCGATGGCGGCGACGAGGCTCTGGGTCTTCGGGTCGAGGTCGTGCCGGGAGAAGTAACTCGAGACCCGACGTTTCAGGTTCTTTGCCTTTCCGACGTAGATGATGGTGCCCTCATCGTCGGAGAAGAGGTAGCACCCGGGTTCGGCAGGGAGACTCTGGAGGTCGATCATGGTTTCTTGAGTATCTCTTTCAGGAACGCCCCGGTGTAACTCTCATCGACCGCCGCCACCTCCTCCGGAGTTCCCGTCGCGACGATCTCGCCGCCGGCGTCCCCGCCTTCGGGGCCGAGGTCGATGATGTAGTCGGCGGACTTGATGACGTCCAGGTTGTGCTCGATCACCACCATCGTGTTCCCCCGGGCCACCAGGTCGTCGAGGACCGCGATCAGGTTCTTCACGTCGTGGAAATGGAGGCCGGTCGTCGGTTCGTCGAGGAGGTAGATCGTCTTCCCCGTGGCCCGCTTTGAGAGTTCGCGGGTCAGTTTGATCCGCTGCGCTTCGCCGCCCGAGAGGGTGGTGGAACTCTGGCCGAGTTTGATGTAGCCGAGCCCCACCCGCACAAGCGTCTCGAGCCGGTTTCTGATGGAGGGGACGTTCTCGAAGAGGGCAAGCGCCTCCTCGACGCTCATGTCCAGGACATCGGCGATGGACCGGCCCCGGTACTTCACCTCCAGGGTCTCGTGGTTGTAGCGGGCCCCCTTGCACTCCTCGCACTCGACGTAGACGTCGGGGAGGAAGTTCATCTCGATCTTGATGAGCCCTTCGCCCTGGCAGGCCTCGCACCGCCCGCCTTTGGTGTTGAACGAGAACCGGCCGGGCTTGTAGCCCCGGACCTTCGCCTCTTTCGTCTCGGCAAAGACCTTCCTGATATCGTCGAAGACCTTGGTGTAGGTCGCCGGGTTCGAGCGCGGCGTCCGCCCGATTGGGCTCTGGTCGATGACGATCACCCGGTCGATCTCAGCGTCGAGCGCAAGGTCCTCGTACTCCGCCGGAGTCTCCTTTGAGTAATACAGCCGTTGCATCAGCGCCCGGTAGAGCGTCTCGTAGATGAGCGTGGACTTTCCCGACCCTGAGACCCCGGTGACGACCGTCAGGACGCCTATGGGGATGGCGACATCGATACTTTTTAAGTTGTTTCCCCGGCAGCCCGTAAGGCGGATGAACCGGTCGCTCCGTCGGCGGGAGGCGGGGACCTCGATCTTGAGGTCGCCGGAGAGATACCGGCCCGTGATCGAGGCCGGGTTTCTCGCGATGGCGTCGGGCGGCCCTTCGGCGACGACGTCGCCGCCGTGAAGCCCGGCCCCCGGGCCCATGTCCACGACCCAGTCGGCGCTCCGGATCGTCTCCTCGTCGTGCTCCACCACGACGAGGGTGTTGCCGAGGTCGCGGAGGTGCTGCAGGGTCTCGAGGAGTTTCCGGTTATCCCGCTGGTGCAGCCCGATGGAGGGTTCGTCGAGGACGTAGAGGACTCCCGTCAGGTTCGACCCGATCTGCGTTGCAAGGCGTATCCTCTGCGCTTCCCCGCCCGAGAGGCTCCCGGCGCTCCGCGAGAGGGTCAGGTAGCCGACCCCGACCTGGTCCAGGAACTCAAGCCGGGCGATGATCTCTTTTAAAACCTGCTTTGCAATCTCGCGCTGGCTCGCCGTGAGGTCCAGGGTCCGGAAGAACGCGAGCGCATCCGTGATGGAGAGGTCGGTGACCTCGACGATGGACCTCCCCGCCACCTTCACGGCGAGCACCTTCTCTTTGAGCCGTTTGCCCCCGCACTTCGGGCAGGGGAGGACCCGCATGAATTTTTCGAGCTCGTGGCGGCGGTACTCAGACTGCGTCTGGCGGTAGAGCCGCTCGGACTGCGGGACGAGGCCCTCCCATGCTCCGGAATGCGACCACGCGTCCCCGTTCTTCATCTGCATGGAGATGCGAAGCTGCTCCGGCGACCCGAACATCAGCGCCTGATACTGCCGTTCGGTGAGGTCCTTGATCGGCGTTAAGACCGAGAACCCGAAGTGCTTTGCGACGGCGCTGAGGTACTGGTTGCGGTAGCCGTCGAGGAAGTTCCGGTAGAGCGCGACGGCGCCGTCGGCGATGGACTTGGTCCGGTCCGGGATGATCAGGTCGGGGTCGAACTCCATCCTGATGCCGAGGCCGTTGCACGCCTCACAGGCGCCGAACGGGCTGTTGAAGGAGAACATCCGGGGCTGGAGTTCCTCGAACGCGATCCCGCAGACCGGGCAGGCCATGAGCGACGAGCAGGTCTCCTCGCGCCCATCGGCGTCGACGGCGATGACGAGGCCCCCGGACTTTGCAAGGGCGTTCTCGATCGCTTCAACGAGTCTCGAGCGCTCGTCGACGGACAGCCGGTCGACGACCACCTCGATGTCGTGCTTCCGGTAGCGGTCGAGGGCGATCTCCTCGTCGGTCCGCCGGGTCTCGCCGTCGACCCGGACCCGGGTATAGCCTTCACGGTCGAGGTCTTTGAAGAGTTGCTGGTAGGTCCCCTTCTTCTGCCGGACGACCGGGGCGAGGATGGTGACGGTCCCGGTCATGACGGAGGCGATACGATCGGCAATCCTCTCCGGCGACTGGGCCTCGATGGGGATGTGGTGCTCCGGGCAGAACGGCGTCCCTATCCGGGCAAAGAGAAGCCGGAGGTAGTCGTAGATCTCGGTGACCGTGCCGACGGTGCTCCGGGGATTTTTGGACGTCGTCTTCTGCTCGATGGAGATGGCGGGCGAGAGTCCGTCGATGCTGTCGACGTCCGGTTTTCGCATCAGTCCGAGGAACTGCCGTGCGTAGGCGGAGAGCGACTCCACGTAGCGCCGCTGCCCTTCGGCGTAGATGGTGTCGAATGCAAGCGTGGATTTTCCCGACCCGGATACGCCGGTGAGGACGATGAGCCGGTCTCGCGGGAGTTCGACGGTGATGTCGTTGAGGTTGTGCTCCCGCGCCCCCTTGATGACGATCTTCTTCATTGGTGCGTGCTGGATCTGTTTGTATTCTTACCTCATAGCCGTTTGCCGACCCCTACTTTTAAATGGAATGGATGACGCGAGACCCGAACCAGGCCCGCCTTACGAAGGAGAGAGAAAGCGAGAGTGTTGTGAGGCGGTGGTGATTACCACGCCTCAGGATACGCCATATTCGTATAGATGTCTTCGAGCCGGGCCTTGTGTCCCTTCTCCATGTTTGCGAGCTGCTCAAAGACCATCTTCTGTCCTGCATCCGCAGAGGCTGCGGCAAGCCGGGTATACATCTGGGCCGCCTCCAGTTCCTTCTTGATGGCGAGGAGCAGACCGTCGAGCGGCTTCATGTCGACCGAGAGCGCAGGCTCGTCCATGGCGTCGGTGACCTTGTAGTCGCGGGCCGCTATAAAGTGCATCTCTTTAGCGCCGCGGACCAGCAGGCCCTGCAGGTACTCCCGGTGGCCCTTCTCTTCGTTGGCCAGGTCAAGGAAGAGCGTCTTCAGGCTTGCATCCTTTACCCTCTCGGACACCGACTTGTAGAAGGTGTACGACTCAACTTCGCTATCGATAGCGAATGTAATGATCTTCTGGAAGTCTTCGGAATCCATAGCTGATTTCTCCTTGTTCTTTCTGCAGCCTTCCGGTTTGAGGAGGGGCCACATAATTTGTTCGTATATGGGTGAACAATAAAGTATTGCCGGTTTGGCATATATGTTTTCTCTTTTGATCCCTGCAGGAAATCCAGATAGGAGGACTCCGGCAATCGGGTTCCGATGGATACCCCGTTAAATGGCGGGATCTGAGTAAGAGGAGGTATCATGGCATTGTTTTCAGTGCCGGGGCCGTTCGCAGGGAGACCGATTCGCCCCGATAGAACCGATCGGATCACGTCGGTTTTTTGCCCTTTCCCGTCCAACTTTTCATCCGGAGGATCGGGGCAGTGGAGAGAAGGAGCACGGATGCTTCCCCGCGGGTCGTCGAGGTCGTGCAGGACCGGCACGGGGAGCGGATCGAGATATTCGACCCCCCGTTTTACCGGAAGGAGTTTGAGGACGCATACCGGTTCATCATCGATGAATATCGGGTAGCACCAAAGGAGATCGGCCTCTTCCTCCCCTGCAGCGTGCGGAAACCCTACAGCCAGAGCCCGAGCCACAAACTCTTCCGGCGGATAATCGACGGCGTCCTGGACCCAGAAGACTACCATATCGTCATATTCGGCACCTGCGGGACCGTCCCCGCGGAACTCGAGTGCATGTACCCTTACCAGAACTACCACTACATGCTCGGCAAGACCACGGACGAGCGTATCCGGCGGGATTTCCACCGGATCGAGGTCTACCGGCTGACGGGCTACCTCGAGAAGACACGGGACACCTACCGGCAACGGCTCGCCTACTGCATCGGGCCGTTCCGGAAGGCAATGGTGGAAGCGTCGGAGAAGACCGGGGTCGCCGTCGACCTGCTCCCCTCCGACCCGATGATCGAGCGGCTCTACGATATCGACTGCCCGTTCCCGGAGGGCAGCCTCTCGATGCAGGGCTACATCGATGAGTTCCGGGAGGGGCTCGTGCGACTCGCCGGGGCGGCGCGGCGGGGTAGGGAGGGACCTCCCGACGGGATGCCGCCGGGGAGTTGAGAAACATGCCCCTCTTCCCGCACCCGGGCGGTTCCGCGAGATCGTCGGGATACGGCTTCACTTCGGCTTATAATACCCCCACTTCTCCAGCGCCTCCCTGAGTTCCGGAGCCTTCTTTGCCTTCTCGTCGAGGGTCTCGCCGTCCTTCCAGGCTTCCATCGCCTGCATGACGGCCTTTGCACCCGCCCGCGTGCCCTTCGGGTGGCCGTGGATGCCGCCGCTGACGAGGAGGACGAGTTCGGTGCCGTAGATATCGAGCACGTCCGGAACCAGGCCGGGGTGGAGCCCGCCCGACGAGACGGGAAACGCGCTCTTGATCGCGCCCCAGTCCTGGTCGAGGGCCATGTGCTCCACCGCATTCGTATGCTTCTCCCGGAGCACATCGGCAAGCACGGTGGCCTCCGCCCGCGTGCCGACCAGTTTTCCGACCGCGGTCCCGGTGTGGATCTGCGAGACGCCGATAAGGCGCATGATCTTCGCGAGGAACTGCATCGTGATCCCGTGCTTTGCGTCCCGGTCGAAGGCCGCATGCATCGCCCGGTGGGCGTGGATGGCAAGCCCGAGGTCGGAACAGTAGTCCCGAAGGGTCGCAACGGCGGAGGTTCCGGCGACCACGACGTCGATCATCGCGTAGTTCCAGCCGTTGTCCGCAAGCATCTGCGCCCGCTTCTTCATCGTCTCCGTCTCGGCCGTGATGTTGATGAACGCGGACTTCACGTCGCCGGTCTCCCGCTCGGCCCGGTCCCGCATCTTCGTCATTGCCCGAACACGGTCCTCGAACCGGTTGAACGAGAGGGACGTCAGGTTCTCGTCGTCCTTCACGAAGTCGAACCCACCCATCCAGGTCTCGTACGCGACCTGTGCATGCTCTTCCGCCGTGAAGCCGACCTTGGGCTTCGGGACCGCTCCCGTGAGCGGTCTGCCGTGCACTTTCATCATGTCCCGGATGCCCTCCATTCCGAAGTGCGGTCCCGCAAAATGCCGGATGTATTCGGCCGGAAGTGCGGCATCGATCAGCCGGAGGTCGCTAAGCGCTTTCATGCCGAAGACATTCCCGGCGATGCCGCTCAGGAGCTGGGCAGCGTTCCCCTCCTCCCAGAGGCCGAGGGGATAGGCGATCTTGACGTAGTTCCCCTCGATCGAGAACGCCTTCGCCTGGAGGTCCCGCATCCGGGGCGGCATGGTAAAGAGCGTGGTCCAGGTCCCGGTCGAACTCTCCGAGGCGACCCTCCCGACCGCCTCCTCCTTGCTGATCCCCGCTGCCGGTTCGAAGTAGTAAAGGGCTACAAGTTCGTCCGGGCCGGGGGTGTGGTCAAGGTCAACAAACTCATTGTACCAGTCAATCGCCATAGTCTCACCTCTGAAAGGATGGGTGCCCGGGTAGAAAAACCTTCCATTCGGGGTAGAGCAGCCGCCGGGTTTATCTGTCTCTGCGCGAGGAAGAGATCGGAAGGTGCAGCATGGATAACTCCACCGAAGATCTGCGGTCTCTCTTCGACTACGACGCAGGGAAACCGGTTGATGTCAGGATGACCGGTACCGACGCGGCGATCCGCGACCTGGAGTACCGGGCCGCCCCGGAGCGATGGGTCCGCGCCTACCTGGTGAAGCCGGTCCCCGGTCCGTCTCAATCCGCCGCCGTCATCTTCCTCCACCCGGCGCCGGGGAGCCGGACCACGTTTCTCGGCGAAGCCATGACCCTTGCCAGGATGGGGGCGGTCTCCCTGCTGGTCGACGCTCCCTGGGCCGGCGACGGGGCCGCGGCCTGGGGCCGGGCTCTTGCGGACCCGGAAGGCGCCGTGCGGGAGCACCTGCAGACGGTGATCGGCCTCCGCCGGGGGATCGATCTCCTCGCAGCGCGGCCGGATATCGACCCGGACCGGATCGGGTTTGTGGGCCATAGCATGGGTGCGCTCATAGGTGCGGTGCTCGCCGGCGTCGAGGAGCGGCTCGCGGCCGCCGTCCTGATGGCGGGCACCGGGAGGTTTGCCGATGTCGCCGTCCTGAACATGCCCGCCCTCCGGGGCGAGAACCTCGCGCGGTATCGCCGGACGCTCGCGGAGATCGATCCGGCCGCCTGGGTCGGCCGGGCCGCCCCCACCGCTCTCCTCTTTGAGTCCGGCCTCCGGGATGAGTTCGTCACCGAGGAGCAGTCCCGTGAGTTCTTCGAGCGGGCGGGGAGCCCGAAGTCGCTCAAGTGGTACGACGCGGGCCACAGCCTGAACGATGAAGCCCGCCGCGACCGTATCGCGTGGCTGGGTGAACACCTCTCGTTAGACGGACGGGGCACGGCCGGTACCGCAGCCCACGATATTACGAATGAAAAAATATATCATAATTGGTAAAATTATTATAGATCAAACTCATACTGATATGTGGCCAGGCATCACCCGTGGCAGGACCATGCCTGGACCCGAGCCTCTCTCTGGCGTGTTACTGCACGTCCCTCAGAATACCACACATTTTTTTACCGACCGACCGACCCCTCCGGGACGAATTACTCCGGAATCTCGTTCAAGACCTTCTCGATCCGGTCCACCTTTGCCTCGATCCGGTCCAGCGACTGCCGCAGAGCCTGCAGTTCGGCATCGGCACCCTTCCGGCCCGCCATACTCGCCACCTGCCCCTCGATCCACTCCTTGAGCCGCACAATAATGATGAAGAGCAGCGTCAGGACAGCAAGCTGTATGATAACAAAGAAGGACCCGGCGAGCATGGTATTCCAGAACTCTGAACCGCCAATTGCGCCGGCGAGAAGGCTGATCACGAGCAGTGCGATGACGGCGCCCCACAGCGCCTTCAGAAAGAGTTTCCATCGTTCCTGTTGCATCTTACGACCTCTTCAATGACAGAATCACGTTCAGGTCCAGCTCAAGCTCGAACGGCACCGCCCGGTAGCACCTCCGGAGGTACGGCGGTTCGTCCGACGACCTGCTGATCCCCTCCGCGAGCCCGAACTTTTCGAGCTGCCGCAGGTATATCGCGACCAGCGGCCGCGATAGTCCGAGTTCTTCGGCGATCTCGCGGGCGTACTTCTCCTCGGTCGCGATTGCCCGGAGTATGGCGAGCCGCTGCTCGTTCCCGAGCAGAGAAAAGAGGCGCGCAAGTTCGGGAAGGGTACTGAAAGATAATGTCAACAGATGTTTGTTATTTTTTACACATATGAACGTTACGATAGAGGATCACGTAATTGCCGGCAAT
>ENA-UOOE01002996-UOOE01002996.1-fermentation-metagenome-genome-assembly--contig:-NODE-2996-length-11265-cov-7.854505_pt1 | contig 11265 bp, 4 predicted proteins | sample MGYA00245776_ERZ724021 | MGnify/ENA primary metagenome ERZ724021 (study PRJEB28704, sample SAMN03018321) | fermentation metagenome | biome: anthropogenic terrestrial biome; feature: soil; material...
TTGTAAAAAGGAGCAAAAGAATCAAATTTGTTAAATTTAAATTTGACGGTTCATTGCTGAGAAGGGCGATTCCTATCGGTGCAGCGGATTTTATAACTGAATTATCCACTGGATTTGTTATTTTTCTCTTTAACAGGACAATACTTAAATATATCGGAGAAACAGGAATAGTAACATATACAATAATAATGTATATAAACAGCCTTGTAATAATGACAATGGCAGGAATATCCCAGGGAACCCAACCCTTGGTAAGCTTCTATCACGGGAGGGATGACAAAGCAGCTTATTCATATTTTCTGAAAAAAGCATTTAAGACGGTAGGTATTGTTTCATTGGCAATAAGTGTTTCATGCGCGCTTTTTGCAGAACAAATAAGCGGAGTTTTTATCAGAAGCCATGAGGCTGAAATATTGGAATATTCGGTTAAGGCAATTAGATTATATGCACCGGCATTTTTGATATTAGGGTTTAATATAGTATTTTCAGGATTCTATGCCGCAATTGAAAAGCCTTTGTACTCAATGATAATTTCCGTAGGCAGGGGATTTGTGGTCATAACATTTTCAATGTATTTTATGACTCGATTATTTGGTGAAAACGGCATATGGCTGACATCATTTGCATCAGAAGCGATTTGTTTAATAATAGCAGCAATCATATTTACTAAATTTTACTACAAGGATTTGTTCGACGATATTCTTGAGGAAGAAACGGGTATATATGAAGGGGAATAAACCAAGGGTGTCAAGGGGACGGGGTTGTTGTCATAAAATTCGTCCATGTGTCAAGGGGACGGGGTTGTTGTCATAAAATTCGCCCATGGAGTGCCGTGGAATTTTAAGGTCCGTCCCCAAAATTCCCCAAAATTCCTAAGGCCAAATGTCTGCCGGATCAACCCCGTATATTTGAACTATTTCAAACAGGTCGCTGTTTGCTATGTCTTTTGGTGTAACAAGCCAAGAGCCGTCATAATCAACATCATATCCGAACTGCATCAAAGGGTACCAGGCAACGTGAGAACATTGTGTGCTTTTAATGTTGTCGGGAGACGGATTCTTTTTGCTTGTTAAACCTACGGTAAGCCCGTAGGGGATATCAAGCAGATTATTTTTTGCAAATTCAGCTATTTCATCTAAAGTTTCCTGAGAGGTATCCTTTAATTTAAGCATCATAAATGAGGGATAAACTCTCCATTTGTTAATATCCTGAAGTTCTGTATCAGTTCCTAAAATTACTGCTTCAAGTGTTTCCTGATTTTTAGCATCCGTTACAATTCCTGCGTGACCATGCCTCCAGCCTAAAGAGTGGGTAGCCTTTGTTACCAATACATATCCGTTTTCATACGGAGCAAGGTTAAACCCGTACATCAGATTACCTTCATTATTTACAATTGACTCCTGGCTTGTAATTATTCCGATTTTGTCACAGGATACATTGCTGTCTTTAAAAAACATTTCCTGAAATTTAAGTATCTTTTCTTTGCCGGAAGCTTTGTCCTTTAATATTTCATCAACAGCTGTCTTGCCAAGACCTGTCTGATAGAATACTTCTTTATAATCTTTGTCGTCTAATGAGTCCTTTTTTAGTATAGCGGTGATGTCTGTTTTCTCATAATCGGGACGGATAAAACCCATAGGCTCGATGATTTCTTCCAATATGGATATAGCTGCAATTATGGCAATTATTATTAAAGATGTTATAAGAATCTTTTTATGTTTTAAATTGGTTAATTTATATTTAATCATTATGTTATCCTTTTTAATTTATTTTATTTACCCTCATAGACTGACAAAATTCGGGGACATTCCTCTTACCCTCATAGAGTGACAAAACGCGGGGACATTCCTCTTACCCTCGAAGACTGATAAAACTCGGGGACATTCCTCTTACCCTCATAGACTGACCCTAAATCAGAGGTGTGTCCCCATACCTAAATCGGTGTGTCCCCATACCTAAATCGGTGTGTCCCCATACCTAAATCAGTGTGTCCCCATACCTTATTATATAAATATTAAGCAAAAATTTCAATGGTAATGCCATAATTTTTATGTTACAATATATCATATTAAATTTCGGAGGATTCAAATGAACAAATATAAAAGAATGGATAGAATGAAGAGAGTCATTTGCTTTGTTTTGGCAGGCGGAATGGTTTTAACCGCTCTAATGAGTTTGGTGGGATATTTATTATAGTATGATAGGGCATACATGGAAGTTTTGAGGCAATGCCGAGCAAAAACCGTCGTAATGACAAATAATGCATAAATAAAACACAATACAATGGGTGAAATATGGAGTACTTTGATTATTTGAAAAATATTAATGGGATGAAATTAAACAAACAGCAGATGGATGCCGCTTCCTTTGACAAGGGGAATGCGTTGGTGCTTTCCACCGCGGGTTCCGGTAAAACTACCGTTATTATTGCAAGGGTCGGAAGGCTTTTGTTTGAAAATAAATGTGGCAAAAAAATTCTTACCATTACATTTTCGAAGATGGCAGCCAATGACATGAAGGAAAGATTTGAATCGTGTTTTGGGTGCAAGTATGAAGCAAAAACTGAATTTTCAACTATTCATGCCTTTTCTTATAAAATTGTAAGAAATTTTTACAGAAGAAAGGGCATTAATTTTGGTCTGCTTACAAATAATTATCAGGTGCTTTCGGAAATACTTAAAAATCATTATTCAAAGTCATATTTCAGCTATATTAGCGAGGAGGAAATTGAAAATTTATCTTCTGCCATTGGACTTGTAAACAACATGATGATTTTACCCGGAGAATATAAGGACTACGGAATTGAAATCAAAGGATTTGATAAGCTTTACAATGATTATAAAATGTATAAGTCCGAAAACCGACTTATTGATTTTGACGATATGCTTAGCCTATCATATAAAATATTATCAAACTCGGACAATTACAGGGAGCAGCTGATAAATCAATTTGATTTTGTTCAAATTGATGAAATGCAGGACACATCCAAAATTCAACATGAAATAATCAGGCTGATAACCAACGACAATTTGTTTATGGTAGGAGATGACGATCAGGCGATTTATTCCTTTAGGGGAAGCGACCCGGATTTTATGCTGAATTTTAAGGAAGTTTACCGGGACGGCGAAATCTTTTATTTAGACAACAATTACAGATCTGACAAATATATAGTGGAGGGTGCCAAAAACTTCATTGAAACCAATGTAAACAGATACAAAAAAGCTATAAAAACAGAGAATAAAATGGAAAATGAAATTAATATAATTAAGGTAAAAAGCAGGGCTGAGCAGGCAAAATTAATTACGGAAGCAATTGCAAAGACAAAAGAAGATAATAAAACAACAGGGATTCTGTTCAGGTACAATATGTCTGGCATGATATTGGCAAACAGTTTTCATGAAAATAATATCGATTTTTATGTCAAGGAAGACAAAACCCGGTTTTTCAGCAGTGCAGTGCTCTACGATATTCTTGCTTTTTTAAATTTGGCTCTTAATCCAAAGGACAGAGATGCATTTGCTAAAATATATTACAAAAGCTATACCTATTTTTCAAAAGGTATGTGTAAAATGGTCATAGATAGCAAAGAAGATAAAAGCGTTTTTGATATCTTGTACGGATACAGGCATTTTGACTATTATGTTTACGACAAAATACAGCAGTTTAAAACGGATATTAATTATTTAAACAAGCTAAAGCCATACAACGCAATCAGATTCATTAAATTTGATTTGGAATATATCAATTATTTAGAAAGAATGCATGAAGAGGGAAGAAACAGTCTGTCCAATTCTCTTCACATATTGGAGATTTTGGAGGAAATAGGCTCGTATTGCAATAATATTAATGAATTTATAATCAAAATCAACAATCTGAGAGATGTAATCAAAAGATCCTCGGAGAAAAAGGAGGCAAGAATTGCATTGACTACAATCCACAGTTCCAAGGGCTTGGAATACGACAATGTATATATTATTGATAATTTAGATGAATTAAATGTGGATAAGAGGAATATATCGGATGAAGAATACGAAAAAAGATTAGAGGAAGAGCGAAGGATTTTTTATGTTGGCATGACCAGAGCTAAAAACAACTTAAACATAATAATACCAGGGGAGCCTTCCGAATTTGTCAATGAATTGGTTTTAGCCAATAAAAAGCAGCATTGAGTATTAATAATGCGCGAATACGTATAATTATTCCACCGGAGAATAAACTCAAAACCTCTGTAAGGTGGGAGTATAGACAAAAAGCCATCAAAAAATTAGCAAATTGAAAATAAATTGTTGAAATTTGTTTCAATTACATATATAATAATTGTAAGGGTATTTAATGGGGGGAAATTATGAGACTTTACATTACAACATTAGGGGAGTTTGATATTAAAGCAGACGGTCAGTCAATACTGAGAGATTCAAATCGTATGTATAAAATTTACAGACTTTTTGAGTATTTTTTAACATTTAGAAATAAAAAATTATTGCCGGAGACCATTATTGATAATTTGTTGTCTTACAGTGAATCTGATGATCCTAAAAACATGCTCCGAACACAAATCTTTCGTCTCAGAAAAATAATCAATTCTTTTGTTCCCAAAAATGATGATGCATCAAAATTCTTAAATTTAAATTTTTCGAATGGATATTACAGTCTTGAAATAGGTGAAAATACTGTAATAGATATTGATGAATTTGAAAGCTTTATACAAAAGGGTGACAGAGAGAGGGAATATGATATTAATAGTGCCATAAACAATTATCAAAATGCCATTAATATTTATAAAGGACTATATTTATCTGACAACTCCTATGAAGTGTGGTTAGTGCCTACAAGAAATTACTATCAAAGATTGTATATAAAAACATTATACAAATTCATAGAGATGTTAAAGAAAAATGAAGAAAATGAAAGAATTATATCTCTATGCGAGGAAACATTGCTGATTGAGCCTTTTGAAGAAAACATACATATTGAATTGATGGAAGCGCTTTTAAAAGTCGGTCAAAATAAATCTGCAATGAATCATTACGATTATGCATTGAATATGCTTGAAAAAGAATTCGATGCAAAGCCATCTCAAAGATTTACCTCTTATATTAAAAAAATACAAAACAACTCTTCGCGTAAGAGCGATTTGGATATTTCGGCAATTAAGAAAAACTTAGAGGAGGAGCCTGTGGCAGGCGCGATGTACTGCAGCCTTGAATATTTTAAATTTCTTTTTAATATTCAAAAAAGAAAATCTCAAAGAAATAATCAAAATGACTATCTTTGTATTATAACCATTAATCGTAATGAAGAAAGCTATAATGAGTCTAATGAGTTAAACAAGGGCATAAGCGATGTGGTTTCTTCCTTGGGGAGGTCTTTAAGAAAAGGCGATGTTTTTACTTCCTGGAACGAGAATCAGATTTTAATAATGCTCCATGATGTAAGTAAAAGCGGCATAGAAACAATAGAAAATAGACTTTTATATAATCTTGTGAAATTGACTAAAATAAGCAGGAATGAAATAAGCATGATTTTCCAGCCCTTGCTCTTGGAAGATACGGTATTATAACTGTAAAAAGATCACATAAGTGGTCTTTTTTTTGCGGCATTTTTTACCTCTGTAATCAAGATGTAATTAAAAAGTAATTAAAATTAAACTAATGAATAATAGAAATGTAATTATTGAGGGCTATAATACAATTAAAAAGATTGTAAAGTTATCAAATAACAGTGAGGTGATAAAGTGGAATACCCTTCAAAATATGATTTTTATCTGAAATTCAAACCAATATACAACAAGGACGGCAACTTTATTGATTATATATTGAATTATGTCAGCGACTCTTTCACCGAATCTGTTGGAATTAGTCCGGAACTGATTTTAGGTAAAAATTTTTCGGAAATAGTAGTAGACTTTGATGTATTCGGGTTTAAGGAATTTTATTTTAATATTATTCCAAAGACTAAGCTTAAGTATGAACTACACATAAAGGATTTGGAAAGATGGTATCTTGTAAGTGCATTTACCGTTATGAGCAATTCTGAGGAGGAGCTGATAATATACTATATAAATACAACTGATATTAAACAGCAGGAAAACTCTTTATTAAGCTGTGACACAGAAAATAATATATATTATCTGAATGACAGGGATAAACTGCTGTACAAGGATAAACTGACCGGACTATACAATAAAAATTTCTTTGAAGAAGAGCTCTCAAGGCTTGACACAAAGAGACAGCTGCCCATAAGCCTCATAATGGGAGATATAAACGGTCTTAAATTAATTAACGATGCGTTTGGGCACAGCATGGGTGACAGGGTTCTGAATAGAGCAGCGGAAATAATGACTGATTCATTCAGGGATGAAGATATAATAAGCAGGGTAGGCGGTGATGAGTTTATTATTTTACTTCCTATAACTACGGAAGATACTGCCTTGAAAATTGTGGAGAGAGTAAAAAGAAGATGTGAACTAAATCCTTTGGATTATATAAAAATTAATATAAGCTTTGGAGTAGCAACAAAGCTATCCGAAGACGAGGATATAAATAAAATATACAAAAAAGCAGAAGACAGGATGTATTTTAATAAGCTGAAGGAAAGCAAGGAAGCCAAGCTATCAATGATTAACTTCTTAAAAAACAGACTTGAAAAAATTACTTACGAAACCAAATCTCATTATGACAGGCTTAAAGAGCTTACCGCCATGATGGCGGATGCATTGAATTTATCGGAAACAGAAAAGGAAGAGCTGAGGCTTCTGTGCGAATTCCATGATATCGGCAAAATCGGAGTATCGAAGAATATTCTTCAAAAAGAAGGCAAATTGAGCAATGAAGAATGGGAGAATGTAAAAAGACACAGTGAAATAGGCTACTATATAGCAAAAGAAGTTAAACACGCATCTTCAATTGATGAATTGATTCTGATACACCATGAACGATGGGATGGAAACGGATACCCGGGGCTTCTGAAAAATGACGAAATACCATTGGTTGCAAGAATATTTGCAATAGCGGATGCTTATGATGTGATGGTTAACGACAGACCTTTCAAAACAAAAATGACAAAAAAAGCAGCCCTGAAAGAAATTCAGGAACAGTCAGGCAGCCAGTTTGATCCGAAACTTGCGGAAATATTTATAAATATAATAGAAAAAGAAGAACAAGTAGTATAATACTTTTATGAATATTTATGTTTATGAACACTTTTCCGTGGTATATATACTGTATATTTACTTCTTAAAGAAGAACCAAAAAAACTTAATATCGGCAAACCTGTTGAAAGATGGGGACGCAAAGCTATGAAGTCTAAAGCAATCAATGCTATGACAGTTCGGCTGCAAAATAAAATTCAAATTATTTTGCAGCTTTTTTAGTAGGTAAAACATGCCATACGTACCGTAACCATTATTCGACCATAGGGAGTGACAAATAGCTGTAGATCATTTGCATTGAACGCCAAATTTATGTAAGTAATAATGAACAAATAAAATTGAGCGGGAAACCGCGTAATCACAAATTTCGTTAGTAACAACTGCCCTTTCAAGGCGTCAAGTTGTTTCTATATATAGAATTATTAATAACAGGAAATAGAAAGGGGGTGTATTTAAACAAATGATTATTGATAATTTGTTAAAGGACAATATAAATAGCAAAAAAGAAGCAAAAATATTGAAGAAAGGAGGACAAATCATGAATAAAAATCTGTTTAAAAAAGTAATTTGTTTTGTAATTGCGTTGATGATGGTGATGCCGAATATGCCGGCGACAGTTTTTGCAGAAGAAATACCTGTAACACAAGCTGAAGAGCCGAATGTAGATAATGAGGTGCAACGAGAGGAACCACCAATTGATGAAACAGTAGAGGAGCCACCGGTAGAGGAGCCACCAGTTGAGGAACCGCCGGTTGAAGAACCACCGGTTGAAGGACCACCAGTTGAGGAACCACCAGTAGAGGAACCACCGGTTGAGGAGCCACCAGTTGAGGAACCGCCGGTTGAAGAACCACCAGTTGAGGAACCGCCGGTTGAAGAACCACCGGTAGAGGAACCACCGGTAGAGGAACCACCCATTGAGGAGCCACTTGCTGAGGAACAAGCTGTGGCAGGTCCATTATCTTTAACAGCAGCTGTTGACGGAGTTGATATTACGGTTTCCGGTATGGAAGGGGTACTTCCTGAAGATACGACTATTTCGGTAGTACAAATCCCTGAAGATGAAGCAAAAGTTTATATTGAAGCTTTGAAGGATGATATAGGGATTTCTTTAAGTAATTACTTTGTTCTTGATATAACATTACTAGATGTTGATGGTAATGAGGTACAACCAAACGGGGAAGTTACTGTTGATTTCGATAATGTTGGATTTGCAGGTGAGGACAAGGATGTTTCTGTATACCACATTGAACCTGGATTCCAGGTACAAGAATCTTCAAAGAATTTAAATAAGGCAAAGCGTCAAAACAAAAACGGTTTAACTGAAAGAATGTCTTTCAATGACATGTCAGCTAAATTTAATGGCGGAAAAGTATCATTTAATACAAATCATTTTTCTATTTATATCGTTGGAGAAAATGATCATTCTGCAACATATGAATTCTATGATGGCGGTAGTTTAGATGGCGGTAGTTTAGTAGATACGCAGATTGTTTTTAAAAACGGCACACTGTTAGAACCACCAACTCCGGGTGCACAACCAGGTAAGAAGTTCATTGGTTGGTTTATTGAAGGCAGTGAAACTGCTATAAACTTTAATGAAACTATATCGGTAATAGAAACAAGTACAATAAGAGTTGAAGCAAGATATGAGTATGTTTGGTATGTTTACTTTATGTATGACAGTACAGATAACAATGTAGACGATGGTGATATTATTGCCACTAAGGAAGTTGCACATAATGCGACTACCAATGCTGACGATGTTCCTTTGGTAGTTAATATACCTGGGAAAGCTTTTTCTCACTGGTCAACAGGTATTAACGGCACAGAAGCATTTAATTTCAACACCCAAATTATGCAAGACACTACATTGTATGCCGTACTGGCTGACCGATGGACAGTGACGTTTGATACTAATGGCGGAACAACAGTATTGCCTAAATATGTTGTGCAAGGTGGTAAATTAGGTGAAACTACAACTCCGATTCGGGCTGGATACACATTCCATGGATGGAATACTGCGGCAGATGGAACAGGCGACGATTATAATTCATCATCTATTGTAAACGACAGTATTACACTGTATGCTATTTGGCAGCCTGATTCTGTAAATTATACCGTTGCTTATTGGCTTGAAAACGCAAATGATAGCAACTATTCATTTAAAGAAATTGTTTCGAAGACAGGAACAACAAATACAACGGCAATCTATGATATTAAAACATATGATGGATTCCACCTTAATACGACTAAAACAGATGCTAATAATGTTACTATATTAGGTGACGGTACAGCTGTTAAGCATGTGTATTATGACCGAGATACCTATACACTGACCTTTAAACGGAAAGGTAATAGTAATACGTTAAGGATGTTTAACAATATTAAACAAGGGGCGGACACTTCACCTCAGTGGAATATAGCTGTTGCTGCATACCCAACATACACGTGGTATGTTAGCAATGACTCTAATAACAATATAGCGTACTCTTTGGCACCTGATATGCCAAACTCAGATCTTACAGTATATGGGAAAGCTGCTGGAAACACCGAGTATGCCATTTACTATTTAGAAGATGCAACTGGCATCCAGGTTCATACTCCTTATTTCTTTACAGGGGACGGAGGGCTTTATTTAACACAAGAAGATTATATTGCATATCCAGGGTTTACTGTAAAATCAAAGCCTAATGACGGCTCTCAAAACTCACACTATAATGATAATACTGGAAAACGCGAGTGGAAAATTTACTATACAAGGAATAAATACAGCATCACATTCCAAAAAAATGACTCAACCGGAAATGCGGTTGTTGCAGAAATTCCTTATCAGGCTGATATTTCAAACAAGGCGTTAAGCGATTATACGGTTGATGTTACAACTCGTAGCGATGGTTATATTTTTAAGGGCTGGTATGAAGATGAGACAACGTTAGGAGACCCATTTATATTTGCAGAAAAAACTATGCCGCCGAACAATATGATTCTATATGCCAAGTGGTCACCGCCTGTTCATACAGTGAAGTATTATTTATCTCCGGGTACTGGCAGTACATTTAAAACAATAACTAATATTCCTCATGGTGATAAAATAACAGTAGGTCAGTTGATAGGAAAGGAAATACCATCCGGACTTACAGAAAACAACTTTTTAGATTGGTATTGGTATGTGGACGGAGTGTTTGTACCATATGATTTCAATTTGCCTATAAATAACGACTCGGTAGTACTATATCCTGTTTGGGATACATTGAGCTACACAGTCTCATATGATGCAAATGTTGGAACAGGCACAGCACCTATTGACAGTAATACATATAAGTTAGGTGCAAAGGCAACAGTTTTGGGGTCGACAAGTATCACGCCACCGACCGGAAAAGTGTTTATTGGATGGAATACTGAATCTAATGGTAGCGGGATAAATTATTATCCTAATGATGAAATTACCATTGCCGGAAATATAACATTATACGCACAATGGGGAGATCAAGTTCCAAACACTCAGTTGACGTATTACGGCAATGGCGGAAAGACTGGTACAGATGGAGAAACTATCCATATTTCTTTAAAAAACAATGAAACTCATGTAGTGAAACTGGGAAACACTTTCACACTTGAAGGATATGAGTTTATCGGATGGAATACAAAGGCTGATGGCAGCGGAATTTCTATTAGTCCAGGAGAAAGCATAGTTGTTGACAATGAATCATCAATTCCAAATGAACTACATTGTCAATGGGCAAAAAAGATAACTGTAACTGCGAATGATCAAAATAAAGCTTATGGCGATGTATTTACTTTTGCAGGTACAGAATATACTGTAACTGGAGAATTTTTGCCGGGAGATAGCATAACATCAATTACGTTGACAAGCACCGGTGCTCCGGCATCTGCAGCTATAGGAACATACACTATAGTGCCAAGTAATGCAGTTATCAAAAACTCGGTAAATCAAGTTGTAACCAATAAATATAAGATTACTTATAAAAATGGAACGTTGACAGTGAATCAGAAGCTAATAACTTTTACGGCAACCAAGGCATGGGTAGACGGACCAAAACCATTAGATGAAGTAAGATTCCAGCTTTACAGAAACATAGCAGGCGGAACTA
>ENA-UOOE01002997-UOOE01002997.1-fermentation-metagenome-genome-assembly--contig:-NODE-2997-length-11265-cov-4.927832_pt1 | contig 11265 bp, 13 predicted proteins | sample MGYA00245776_ERZ724021 | MGnify/ENA primary metagenome ERZ724021 (study PRJEB28704, sample SAMN03018321) | fermentation metagenome | biome: anthropogenic terrestrial biome; feature: soil; material...
TTGTCGAGCGACAGTACACTTTTTGTCGAGCGACAGTACACTTTTTGTCGAGCGAGATTACCAAGATTTAGCATCGTAATAGCAGGTAGACAGTAGATTTTCTGCTATCGGTTTCTTGGCATAAAGTACTGAAGGTTACTGAATGTACTGTACCTGCGCCCGGCCCCGCCTTGAAGCGGGCCGGGCCTTTTGTTTTCATGACTTTAGCAATGCTTTTCCTCTTATAGGCAAAAGCAAAGACCCCACAGCGCGACAACTTGGGAACGGTTTGAGAAAGGGTTTAAAGATGGAAGACGGCACCTTTGAACGAATTAAGGGCAATATCTCTCTCACGGCGTTCTGTGATTCTCACGGTATGGAGAAGCGCGGACGCGATACCTACGTCTGTCCGGCCTGTGGCAGCGGTAACGGTAAGAGCAGCACGGCGGCCTTCAAGGTCTTTGACGATAGCCGCTGGACCTGCTTCTCTTGTCGTAGAGCCGGCGACGTGTTCGACCTCGCGGGCATCCTGAACGGCACGGAGGACAGGAACGAGCAGCTAGAGGCCGTCTCCTCATGGGCCGGTCTCGAAGGCAGAGAAGGCCGTGGCGCGGCGCAGACCTATCTTCACGTTCCCAAGCCGGCAGCACCGACCACGGCCCCGGACTACACGGCGGGACGCGAGAGGGAACGTGCCTTCATCAAGGCCAGCCAGTCCCACATCATGGACCCGGCGGCCATGTCCTACCTACAGGGGCGCGGCGTCACGCCCGAGCTCGCGAAGTCCTGGAACCTCGGGTACGACCCGGCCTCTAAGCGGATAGTCATCCCCTTCCCCGGCTCTGACTGGTACCACGTTGACCGCGACATAACCGGCACGTCGGACCACAAGTACAGCAAGCCCCAGTCCGCGAAGGTTGGGCCTCAACCCGTCTGGAACGAGGCGGCCATGGACGAGCCCGCCTACTTCATCGTTGAGGGTCCGCTGGACGCCCTCGCGGTGCAGGCTTGCGGGTATCCGTCCGTTGCCCTGTGTTCCACAGGTGACCGCAAATACGTCGATGTCGCCAAGAGGCACAGGGGCATGGCGATTCTCATGCTCGACAACGACGAGCCAGGGCGGAACGGCCAGGCACGGCTCTCCGCCGACCTGAGAAGCGTGGGTGTAGAGGTTCACGAGGTTGTCTGTAAGGAGCCTAGAGACTATCTAGGAAAAGACGCCTTCGAGGCGTTCGGTTCAAAGCATACGGCCTTTACCGACCTTCTCGATAGTGAGATCTATCAGGCTCGCAAGGAGGTGGACGAGAGGCAGAACGAGAGATACCGCAAGACGTTCAATGACCTCAGGGTGCTCGACCCCGTGGACGTGGTTGGTGACCTGTTCCTGCTCAGCCATCCGCGCGAGCACATACCGACCGGGCTCGCGGGCGTCGATGAGGCCCTAGGTGGCGGGTTGCGATGCGGTGACCTCATCACCCTCGGGGCCTTGTCCTCCACGGGAAAGACCACCCTTGCCGTGCAGTTCGCCGACACCATAGCGGCGTCAGGTCGCCCGGTCCTGTTCGTGACCATCGAGCAGAGCGCGGAGGAGATTGTCTCGAAGAGCGTGAGCAGGCTCGTCAGGGAGATACCGCGTCATAACGGCGGGTGGCTCACCATATCCAGCGACAAGATGACGTCCCCGGCGGAGCGCGAGCGCTGGCAGCGCGAGGACCACGACAAGGCGGAGGCGTTCGGGGTCGCGTGCGCCCGCTACGGGGACGAGATAGCGCCGCACCTCAACATCATGGAGGGCATACGGCAGCCCTCGGTGGAGGACGTGCGCTATGTCGCCGAGATGATGGGCGACCACGACGAGGGCGGCAGGGTCCCCGTCGTGTTCATCGACTACCTACAGCTCATGGCGTCACCGGACGAGCACCTGAGCGACAAGCAGGCGGCGGATCGCAACGTGATGGACCTCAGGCACATGGCGCGTGACCTCAAGACGTGCGTGTTCGTCATATCCAGCCTCAACCGCTCGAGCTACTCGGGGGGCGTGAGCATGGACGCCTTCAAGGAGTCAGGAGCCATAGAGTACGGTTCCGACGTCCTCCTCGGGCTCCAACCTCGCGGCATGGATGACAGGCTCGAGGAGACGACGGAGAACAAGCAGCGGATGGAAGCCAGGAAGATGGTCAAGGCGTTCAAGTCGCGCAGCAGCCGAGAGGCCGAGTTACTGGTCCTCAAGAACCGCAGCGGCGGCCTACCTGACCATGGCGTGCCTCTCGCCTATGACGCCATGTCGAACCTCTTCACGGATGACGACACAAAACCCGTAGGCGGCAGAGCGCCGCTCATCTGACCTCCCTCTATAGGCATCACGGCAGGGCGCGGGTCTCATGGCCTAGCGCCCTGTCTGCTACCCATAGGGGGGTTAAATCTTCAGAGTCTGAAATCTGGAACTCCGTTAGCCCCCGACAGTCTTCTCTCTCCCCGTCTGCCAAGGGGGGGTCGAGCGCACGCGCGCGTAGGCCGTCATGTTCCCGGTACCCTCGGTTGTGGCTGTGGGGCGCGTAGTGGCCGCTGACAGGCATATAGCGCACGTCTTGGGCAACTACACGAGAGATAGGCATACAAGGCCTTAAAACGGCTTAAAAATGCTTGTAGCGGACACATGACGCCCCCGGCGCTAGTAAACCCCTTCTGTGACGCGCATAGAGGGACCGGTGGCCAAATCTCGACACCTCGGTTTTTCCCCCGTTTTTAACCTGTTTTTTGTCGTTTCTGGCACATAACCCCTGCTAGACATGCCCCCCATGTGGGCGAAACCACATATAGGCAGGGAGACCGGCGCATGGGGGTAACTTTTGTCGCGTGGATAGCACCGAAAGGGGGTAGTCCCCCCGTTCTCATGGCCGACTTCGGCGAGCCTTGACGAGCCCCGCAGGTTCGCAAGAGACGCCTTTTGTGTGTCCACAAAAGGCAGCGGCCCTCCCGGGGAGCCTATCGGCACCCCGCCCCGTCCGCTTCGTGGGGCTCTGCCCCACACCTGGCACGGTCGCGCGGCGACGTGGGAGGAGTTTCGCGGTGACCCTGAGCTCGTGGTCATAGACGGCGGAAAGAGCCGCAGGTAGGAGGCCCGCCGTGAGGCGAAATGAGGCCCTGAGACGAGCGACCCGCTGCACTTGTCCGGGGCCGTCCGTTTCAGGGCCTTATATGGCCTCTCACGAGGCCCGCGTTTTCGCTACCTGTTCGATTTCGCGAGGTTGCAGTCCCGGCAGAGCATCTGGCAGTTCTCGGGGACGGTGCGGCCGCCCTTGCTCCACGGCGTGATGTGGTCGGCCTGCATCTCCTCGAACTCGAAGTGCTTTCCGCAGTACGGGCACACGCCCTTCTGGCGCTCGTATGCGGCGCGCGCGTCGCGCTTGTCGAAGGCGCGGATGCTGAGCTTGCGCTCGTTGCCGGTGAGCAGGTACTCGTAGACGCCCTTCTTGCTCGTCACGTCGTCGTCGGCCATGAGGCGCGATACCTCGGCCTCAAGTTTCTTGGGGTCGAGATCTGAGCGCCCGTGGTGGTCGTTGTAGAGGAGCCCCCACTCGATGCCCTTCATCTCGCGCCGGTACTTCGGGAATATCGCCTGAACCCAGTCGATGACGCTGCGGAAGTAGCTCCAGAGGCCTTGGGCCGTCGGCTCGCTGGCGTGCTTGGCCATGTATCCCTCTATGGTCTCGCCGTCGATGGCGGCGGCCCACCTGATGGCCGTCTCAAGGAACTCCTGACGTATCGAGGAGCCTGTGAGGTAGTCGCCCGCGAGCTGCTGGGCTGCGCATCCGGTCTTCGAGAAGTACCTTTTGGCGTCTGACACCCATGAACCGGCGTAGACGGCGTTCCGCAGCTCCTGCTCGGTCAGCCGCTCGCCCGCGATGTTCACGATGCGGAACCACTTCAGCTTCTCGGACGGCTCGCCCTCGCACTGGTAGACGTCGAGCCGGTAGGAGAGGATGCGCTCGCGCTCGTCGCTCGTGAGGTTGTCGAAGTAGCGGTCGTCAACGGAGAACTCGCCGTCGACGTAGCGGCAGATTGAGACGGTCCGCTGCTGGCCGTCCAGCACCTCGAATGTGTCCTCACCGTCCTCGTTCACGCCAGTCTTCGCCCAGTACATGACGTTGAGGGGAAAGCCGTTCATCACGGTACGGATGACCTCGTCTCGCTGGGCGGGCTTGTAGACGAACTCGCGCTGGTACGGAGGCCTGATGTCGAGCCGACCGAAATACCCGGTCACGCCCTCCTCGGCGTCGTCCCAGTAGTCCTCAACGAGGTCGCGGATGGGAATCTCGCACTTGGTGATGTTCATCGCTGCGGCTCCTCGGGGTGAAGGTTCCTAATCACGATGCGGGCGTATGGGCGCTTGAAAGAGCCGTCAGGCGCCTGGTATTCGAGCTTCGTGCGTCCCTCGTGGTTCCTCGTTATGCCTATCTCCTTGGCGAGGTCCCCCTCGCCGAGCCCGACTATTTCGAACTGGTCGGGGTTGTGCTGGTTCATGAAGGTGATGGGCACGCCCATGTTGCCGGGGTAGTCGCACGGGATGTCGGATGCCCTGGCGACGTCGATGCCGTCGAAGTTGGTATAGGAGGGATAGTCCTCCGGCCTGTAGCGCCGGAACAGAATCGTCTCCTCGTGACGTTTCTTGATGTCGAGGTTGGTGAGCCAGCAGATGTTCCCCATCGACCTCCACTTCTGCCCGCTCTCGTCCTGCCAGTATCGCGTCTCCCTCGGCTCGTAGTCCTCCGGCACGCAGAAGGCCATGTCCCCGGAATTGTACCCGAGCCACACCCTGTTCTCTTTGAGTAGTGGAAAGATTTCCTTGTACGTGATTGCGTTCTGGTTGCCGATTATCACGAACTTCTTGTCATGCGAAATGAGCGTCGATACGTATTCCCTAAACAGGGAGAACGGGGGGTTTGTCACAACGACGTCGGCCTCATCAAGTAAAGCTAGGCACTCTTCACTTCTAAAATCCCCGTCACCGCTTAGTCGGACTAGCTCGTTTTCTCCGTTCTTAAACAGCTCGGCCACGTCCAGCATGTCGATGCCGCCCTCGCCGCTTGTGTCGCGAACCGATGTAACAACAGCCTTATAGGGCGTCCGGCGCTCATCTTCAGTATCATCGCCGAAGAGCGGTAGCTGCGTGCCCGTAATGGGAGACCCCGAGTAGCAGGTCGCCACGAGCCTCCTGAGCCTGAGCTTGTTGAAGTTGAGCGCGAAGTACTTGAAGAAGTTCGACTCGTAGGGGTCGTCGCAGTTGCACAGCACGGTCTTGCCCTTGAAGTGGGGGCGGTAGTGTCTTAGCTCGTTCTCGATGTCGGCGAGCTGCGTGTAAAACTCGTCTTGCTTGGCGTCCTTTGCTTTTCCTAGTGCAGCGTTCTTTGCCATTTTCCATCCTTATGTATATACACTCTATATAGAATTTATATAGAGTGTATATACAATCTATATACTATCCCGGTTCATGCGCATTTCCAGTCCCTCGATGATGAGGCGGGAGACCGTCATGTTGTGGTCGGCGGCATAGGCGTTGATGGCCTGCTTCTGCTCGTCGGTCACCCAGAACGTCACGCACTTGCCCTTCTTGCGTGTCGTCGAGTCTCCCTTGTGGCGCGTGTCCTGGTTGCCCATCAGCGTCTCGCTTGGCTTTGACGCGGCCATGCGCCTGACCGGCCTCTTAGTCGCCATTCTCCAGCCCCTCCTTTGCCTCCTCGTAGACCGCCTCGTACCCGAAGAGGTCGTCGCCGAACGAGTTTCCGAAGAAGTTCTTCAGCGCCTCGCGGTTCGGTATCTGGGCGTCGAAGTAGCTCGCGTTCTTGTCCTCTAGCTCGCTCATGGACTGCTTGAGCGTGAGCGTGCGCGCCACGGTGCGCGTCATGAGGATGGCGTAGTAGACGTCCCTCTCCGAGAGCGTCTCGGCCGTCTCGAACGCCTTGACCATGTCGGCGGGCCCCGTGGTGGTCGGCACGATCACTAGGTCGGCCACGCGCATTGCCTCGTCCATGACGTGACCGTTGGGCGGGCAGTCGATGATGACCCACTCGTCCGGGTCGCCCTTGTACTTCCTCCCTGCCGTGCGCACGGTCGCGATGTTGGCAGAAACGACCTCGAACGGGAGCGGATCACCGTTCTCCTCGGCGACCATGGCCCACAGGCTCGCGCTCGACTGCGGGTCGGTGTCGTATACCTCGACGCGCTTCCCGTCGCGCTGGGCGGCGGTGGCTAGCGCCATGGCGGTGGTCGTCTTCCCGACACCGCCCTTGAGGTTGATTATCGAGATAATCACGGCATCCCCTTTCTATAGCTATATAGAGTGTATATACATTCTATATAGCTATGTCGTCAAGCTCGCTGGCTACGAGCTCGCTGGTTTCAGGCGCTTCGTCCAGACCCATGAGGACGCTTCGGTAGAGGTCGCGGTTGTCCCTCATTATCCTATCGACCTCGCCCGCGCCGGATAGCCCCATGTAGGTCGCCACCTCGGCGAACGACTTCCACGGCCACGCAGCGCTGATGCAGGACGGGGGTGCTCAATAAGTTGCCCGGCACTCTTGCGATATCTGCTCAGAAACTGATGCGATTTCTGCTCAAGTGCTATTGACTCAACACAGCGCCGCGGGCGCCGGCCACGACTTCTCCGCGGCCGGCCCCGGCGAGCTGGGAAGAGTCATGCCAAGCATCATCAGAAAGTGTGATTTTGAAGTTCCCCTCGCTGGGATAGCCCTATTGCCGCTAGGGGTGCTTCGAGGGGGCAGGGAGGGGATACCCGCCTATGGCCACGAGATGGAGGGTACGCAAACTTGCAACCCTTTTCGAGCCTTGTCACGTGTTGCCGGAGACTGTCCCGCGCACCTCGTGCCTGTGGAGGACGGGTCACCATGCCTAATTGGCAGGTCTGCACGAGGCACGCGAAGGGGTCTAGGAGCGCTTGTAGATCCTGCTCCTATGGGCCACATCGACCACGAGCACGACGAGTTCCCCGTCCTCTATGTCGCACACGATGCGGTAGTCACCGACCCGGTAGCGCCACAGGCCCGCGAACCCGCCCGTGAGCGCCTTGCCGCGAGAGCGCGGGTCATCGAGCGCCGATACCGTCTCAAGCTCCTGCGCGATCCTTCTCGCCACCGGCTTGTCTAGCGCCCGCATGGCTTTCGTCGCGGCGCTTGAGAGCTTAATCGTCCAGGCCACAGAGCCTCTTCACCTCATCGAGCGTGTAGGTCTTGAGCTTCCCGGCGCGGTAGTCCTCGACCTGCTTCAACAGCCCGTAGGTGTATTCGAGACTGTCTATGGACTCCGTGAGCGCCTTCTTGTAGAAGTACGACGCACTGCGGCCCGTCTCGTCGGCGAGCCTCTTGTAGCGGTCCTCGACCTCGGCGGGCATCCTCAGCGTGGTTGGCATGGTTCCTCCGATTCATGTAGTCACATGTATTCTCTCGTAGTCACGTTACCACACATATACCCAGAAAGCGACCGATTCTAAGGCGTTCTAAGGCCCTGTAACATGGGACTATCGCCAAATACCAACCGGCGGATATACAAGACGGCACACGGCGAATGAACGGCATCATCTACCAGGCCTTACGCCTATAGGAAAGAAATCTGGAAATTTTCCTTTCCCATCTTTCTAACGTGGTACATAGTGGTACACTATGGGACGTAAGCAAGACCGCGACGAACTGGACGGGCTCGGGCCTGTGGGCTTCGAGCGTGTAAGCGTGTTCGACAACGACTAGGAGGCACCCCATGGCCACGGCAGAGATCAGGCGGGCAGACGAGCTCTCACGCCCCGTGGAGGCGGCAGACGTGATAGCGGCCTACCTCGCGGAGCTTGACGCCACGCCCAAGACCCGGGATGTGTACCGGCGGGCACTGGCCAGGTTCGCCTCTTGGCTGGACGCCAGGGGCCTTCCCATCAACCAGACCACCCGCGCCCACGTCGTGGCCTATAAGAAGGAGCTGGAAGCCACCAGGAGCGCAGCCACGGTGAACCTCTACCTCGTGGCCGTCCGTGGCCTCTACGGGTGGCTGGACGCGAACGGGGCCTATCCGAACGTTGCCCGTGACGTGAGGGGCGTTCGCAAGCACGCGGCGCTAGGTCATGACGCCCTCACGATAGAGCAGGCCAAGGCCGTCCTCTCAGACCACGGCAGCGGTGAGGAGGCGGCGCGAGACTACGCGATGGTCAACCTCATGGCCAGGCGCGGGCTACGCACGATAGAGGTAGCGCGGGCAGACGTGGGCGACATTCGGCAGATGGCCGGTCAGTCCGTCCTCTACGTACAGGGCAAGGGCCACGCCTCCAAGGATGACTTCATCATCTTGGGTGATGAGTGTCTACAGCCCATACGCGACTACCTCGCCTCTCGTGGCCACGTCTCGGATGACGCCCCGCTCTTCGCCTCCATGGGGAACCGCAACCATGGCGGCCGCATGACCACCAGGACCGTGAGCCGCGTCGTGAAGGAAGCATACGCACGGCAGGGAATCTCAGACCCCCACATCACGGCACACAGCCTCAGGCACACGGCCGTGACACTCTCACTCGTGGGTGGTGCATCCCTACAGGAGGCCCAGGCCATGGCCAGGCACGCCAACATCTCCACGACGCTCATATACGCGCACAACCTCAAGCGGATGGAAGCGGGGGCGGAGAGGAGCGTAGACAAGGTTCTCGCGGGGTAGCGTGTGCCACGTTTGAATCACGATGGAGCACAAAACCAGGAAGTGGTGTGATTCGACGTAACACGCTGTCTAACTGGTAATACAGATAAATTCGCGGGATTGTGTGCCACAGAACAGCTGGAAAGAATCACACTTACGAAACGACGTATCACGCGACGGGAGGGGCATAGATGGCCAAGGTACATCGCAGTTACAGGCTCGAAGAGGAGACCGTCTCGCGCGTTGACGCCTACGCAAGCGCCCACGGCATCAAACAGACGGAGGCCGTCGAACTGCTCCTCACGTCTGCCCTAGGCGGCGATAGAGAGGACAGAGCGGACGCGGAGAACGCCTCTGACGTGACCGAAATCCTACATGGGAACCTCGCCGATCTCAGACGGTACGCTGACACTCTCACGGCACAGCTCGAAGAGAAGGACAGACAGATAGCGAAGAAGGATGTTCAGATCGAGGCGTTGAACAACATCGCCGACCACGCGCAGGCCCTACAAGCGGCGGACAAGCACCTCGCGGCGGCGTCGGAAGACTCGAAGCCCGGCCACAAGTGGTTCGGGCGTTGGTTCCAGAAGGGAGCCGAGCAATGAGCCAGTACATGACGAGCGCGGAGGTCGCAAGCCTCTACCGCGTTGACAGGCGAACGGTCTACAGGTGGGTCAAGGCGGGCAAGCTCCACCCTGCGAGGGCGGGACGCTCGAACCTCTTCGACCGCGAGGAGGTGGAGACGTTCGTATCCGGCCACGTGCGCCCCGAGGTGCAGAGGATCGGGCGGGCCATGGAAGCGGCGCGCAACCGGGCAGGCTTGCCCCTTGAGGACGCGGCAAGGGCGGCGGGCATCTCGACCGACAGGCTGAGGGAGGTGGAGGGCGGACAGGCAGACGTGCGGGCCTCCGTACTACTGAAGCTCTCGGACGCCTACGGGTGCCCCGTGGACGCCCTCATAGGCTCGCAGACGCTCAATGTCGGTTAATTGGGGATAGCAGACATAGGAATGGGGCTAGAGATGGCCGATAAAGAAGAGATGAGAGAGGAATACGCCTCAAAGGCGTTCGCTGATGCTCTCTCAAAACACGTGAAGGTTGACTTTGAGCACACCTTCATTAAAGGGTTCATATCTTTCACAACCACCGACGACCTGCACCTCACCACCGGCTACACGATGCACGAGGGCCTATACCTCCTCGATGTCCGTGACAAGGGCGACAAAATCCCAATAGAAGAGTTCGTACACCTAAAGGTGTTCGCAGTGGCCTATGACGAAGAGAAGATGCTTGAGTTCGTCAAGAAGGCCGAGAAGGCGAATGGCAGCAACGAACCCGTGACACAAGAGGGAGCGCTGAAATTGGTACCAGCGACAATCGACGGAAAGCCCGTTGAGTTCGGAATCCTCCCAGGCCTTTACGCGATACAGGACGCCAAGAAGGAAGACAAGCAGAAGCTCACGGAAGCCATGTTCGGCAGCATCACGGAGGACAAGCAGCCCAAAAAAGATGAACTCCGCAAGTTTGAAAAAGCAACGGCACTCATGAAGCCCGACAATCACTCATCTATGAACACGAAACTATCTCAGTACATCAACGACGCGCGCCTGTTTGACGAATTCGGTATTGAACTCGACGTGGCAAGCAGCCTAGAGAAGAAAGCTGGAAAAGCGGTTACGGTACCGGTCAAGTTCATTAGCCCTGAAAAGGTGTCACTTACGAAGTTTGATCGGGAGGTCATAGACGCAGTAGGTACGATTTGGGACTTGCAACATACCGAATGCGGCGAACCACTAACGAAACCTCTCGCGGTAACAACACGCGACATAGCAAGAATTGGCTTAGGCGTCGAAAGACCATCAAAGACCCTTTGCAATGCAATAAACGGATGTATAGACAAGCTCTCTGTCGTCAAGGGAGAAATCCGTTTCGAGAGTCAGGCTCGAGGGAAGAAATTAAAGAACTTCTATGGCGAGGAAGCCAAAGAAGGCTATCTCAAAAAGTACATAATCGCCGCTAACGAGGCTGGACTTATTACAAGAAACGGCCACGAAACCGAAGGGTGGTCAATACTCGAAATGCCGTTGCTGTACGCATACGCACAACTAACCGGCGAGATGGTCACCTATCCGAATAAGCTTCTCACCTCTCTATCAGAAGCAGGATCGGTGACACCAAAGACGATTGTCATACGTGGTGAATTGCTTAGACGAATAAACCAAATGGAACGACACCCTGACTTCTCAAGGAGAATCAGGTACTATCCGGACCCAAACAAACCTAAAAGACGCGGATTCATGGAGCTGTGCGAGGTAGATACGTCACAGTCTAGAACCGTAGAAAGGGCAGCCGACTATATCAAGAGTGCCCTCGAGGTCTTAAAGAAGAACAGTGAAATCAAGGACTACCATGAGAATACCCAGGGCAGTTCCCATAAGCGTGTTGGCGTCGATATCATCCTCAACAAGCTTCCTAAAAAGGGTTACCAGATAAAAAGATAGCCTATAAAAAGGCACAGAGACATACCAGGAAATGAGACACATATTGTCGAGCGACAGTACACTTTTTGTCGAGCGACAGTACACTTTTTGTCGAGCGA
>ENA-UOOE01002998-UOOE01002998.1-fermentation-metagenome-genome-assembly--contig:-NODE-2998-length-11264-cov-3.563476_pt1 | contig 11264 bp, 9 predicted proteins | sample MGYA00245776_ERZ724021 | MGnify/ENA primary metagenome ERZ724021 (study PRJEB28704, sample SAMN03018321) | fermentation metagenome | biome: anthropogenic terrestrial biome; feature: soil; material...
TGTAGAGAATAATTATCAGCGTTTAGTAAAGCTACCTGTGGATTTCGAGGCTAGGGCAGTGAGGTTTGTGCCTGAGGCTACCTGGGGCGCAGAGGATGTGCATGTTTTCTCTTGGGATCTACGCTGATCTTGTGGCGATTTGAAGAGTTTCTCAAAAAGTGTAAAGCAAGGGTTGTTCATAGTAACCTTTTTTGCTGAGAGGAGAGAAGAATAATAGAACTGCGCAGTATTTATTGTCCAGCTCACTTTGGAAACTATTACCACGCTGCCCACGGTTTGGAGCTAAAACAGTATTTTTCCCAATTGAAAGGGTGGGGGACCAATGGCATCGGTACCTGGTTTGATCCTGCAGGCTCTGTAGATCCCTTCTCCACCGATCCCCTCTACAGATGGGCTCGGGCAAGGCCAATTGAAGAATGGAACCGCAAGCGAGATCTGCTTATAGTTGCCCAAAAAGAAGGTTTGGCCACTACTTTATGCATAACCCCAAACGTTGTCTATATAGATCAGCTCCAAAGTGAGCTTGCAGCTGAGGCAAATCGAGGGGAATATATAGGCCCAAACCTTTGCCCCTCAAACCCCGAGGCCAGGCGCATTATTTTGAGAAACTGCGAAAATATGTTCCGCTTTCTGGCAGAGGGTGGAGTAAAGCTCAATTATATCCTGGCAGCCTTGCGGGATTTCGGTGGCTGCGGCTGCAGCGACTGTGAGCCGTGGATGAATACTTTTTTGGAGCTATGGGAGGAGATTAGCCCCTTGATGCTAAAGTATCACCCGGAAACTAAAGTACAGTTCTGCACCTGGTGGGTGAGCCCTGAGGAGATGATGTTTCTCACAGAATATCTTGAGATAAAGCAGCCCCCATGGGTGGATGGGGTCAATGCATCTATGGGCTATGATATTGAGCTTCCGGAATTTAGCTTACCTCCTGGCTACAGAAAAACAGCCTTTTTTCACATTTCCTATGCTAGCGGTCATAGCGATAAATACGGTGTAAAGGGAGCGGTTGTAGCCCCGAAGCGTCTGGAGGAGATCTGCCGCCGCCTGAGCAGCTCAGGTTATCAGGGGTATCAGGCTTACTCTGAGGGTATTTTCGAAGATCTAAATAAATTTTTAGTCTCCCGTCTCGGTGAAGACGCCACTCAAGATGCCAAAGAGCTTGTGCGTGAGTATTGCCGTAGCCAATTTAGTACATCTCCTCAGGATACAGATCTGCTTGTAGAGGCAATCTATGCTATGGAAGATCTTCAAAATGAGGATGGAGAGAAGCTAGCGTGTATCTTCGGGGGAATTGGCCGAAAATATAATCTTGCGGATAACTGGCGTTATGCTATGCTTGAGGTTAGAGCCCAGGTGGCAAAACTGGAGCATGAGATAGGTACCGAACAGGAGTGGGAGAAGGCTATAACGGAATTGAAACCTCATGATCAAGGAGAATATATTTTACGTTTAGAAAAGTTGATCGAGGAGCGCAAAAAAATCCTCGTTCATCTTGAAAGGAATGTTTATAGGGTAGGAGTGCAAAATCACGTAATGATAATTGACTATGATTATCAGCCCTTTGTCCGTTGGCGCGAAAATAGATCTCAGGATAAACTACAAAATATAGGTGGGGAATTTGAAGTTTGACTGTAATTTCTTATTGGGATGAATGTATTCACTAACTAGTTTTATTCTAGCCCCCGTTTCGGGGGCTTTATATTTGTTCACCTCCGCTGTTGTATGTATAAAAAGAAGCTTTTTTGGGAAAATACCACCACGGAAAACCTCTCTCTTTTAATGGAGAAGTGAAAGTTGAAGCTACATTCGCTTTGCGATTTTTAAGATGGAGAGCGCTGATCCAAAAGACAATTACATATCTTTGACAACCACCAAGCATTCGGCTATAATGTAACTGTGATATAGATTGGCCGAAGGGGGAGTTGTGAAATGAATTACATTAAACGCAATCTGGAAAAGATAGTTATTGAGCTTTCAGAGCAATATCCTGTAATTTTAATCACAGGACCTCGACAGGTAGGAAAAACCACAATGCTTCAAAAATTAATGGAAGGAACAAATAGAACTTATGTTTCTTTGGATGATTTAAATAATAGAGCATTGGCAAAGTCTGATCCAGCAATGTTTTTTCAAATACATGAAACACCAATCCTTATTGATGAAGTTCAGTATGCACCTGAGCTTTTTACCTATATTAAAATAATGGTAGATAAAAACCGTGTGCCAGGTGAATTTTGGTTGACAGGATCGCAAATGTTTAAGCTCATGGATGGAGTTCAAGAATCTCTTGCCGGACGTGTTGCCGTTCTAAATCTCTCGTCCCTTTCTCAAAATGAAATATATAGTTCTTGCGAAAATGTTCCTTTTACTATAGATTTGAGGGTGCTGAAAGAAAGGCAGAAATTTATTAAAGCTGCAACTACACCTGAGATCTTTCGGAGAATATTTACAGGTGGAATGCCAGCTATAGTAAGTGGTAAATACAGGGACAGCAATATTTTTTATTCCAGTTATATTTCTACTTATCTTGAAAGGGATGTAAAAGAACTCTCGGGGACAATTGATTCATTGAAATTCTTGAAATTCATTACGGCAGTGGCAGCACGCACAAGTCAAGTGGTGAATTATGCTGATATTGCCCAAGATGCTGATATGAATCAAGTAACAGTTAAAAAATGGCTTTCAATTTTAGAAACGTTAGGGATCATATTTTATCTGCATCCCTATTCAAATAATACCCTAAAAAGGACAATTAAGACACCAAAGTTATACTTTGATGATACAGGCCTTTGTGCCTATCTGACAAAATGGAGCAGTCCCCAAACACTTGAAAGCGGTGCCATGAATGGAGCTATGCTAGAGAATTATGTGGTCAGTGAGATCTTCAAAAGCTATCAGAATTCAGCTAAAACTCCCTTCATATATTATTATCGGGATAAGGATATGAAGGAGATAGATTTACTCATCGAAGCTGATGGGAAGTTATCTCCGATTGAAATTAAAAAGACTGCATCACCAACTCCACAACTAATCCGTGTATTTAAAACACTAGATAAGGGAAATGTCAAGCGTGGAAACGGTGCGGTGCTTTGTATGAAAGAGAAACTAATGGCGCTTGATCGTCAGAACTATATAATTCCAATTAGTCTTATATAAGTTTCTGGGATATAAGATTCTGCCGGTTCAGGCATGACAATTAAAAAGTGCGGAAATTACGTAGAATCATCGGAGGAGGGCGCTTTGTGAATGCAAAAAGTCTTACGCCCTACCGGAAAGAGATAGTCCTGATCTAGCTGTGAAGATATCTTTAAATAACCTTGATAAAGCTGAAGGTCTTTGGCCTCTATATTTGCTATGGATGTTGGAGAGTTTTGTGGAAACATCTTTTTAGCTCAGGTGGTGTTGGTTGCAATGCGTTTCTTGGCCCCCGTTTCGGGGCCTTTTTATTTTGCAATAGAACTGTATCGATTTTGCAGAATTGTCAGTGACGTAGAAAAACATGTGTTATAATAGAAGGGAAGCAATTTTTAAATAGGAGTGATGAGGTTGAAAACCAAAGCTTTTGGGACATTCACAAGAAAAGGTGGATATTGCTATAGAACTTCTGCCTTCATCCAGTGGGGAGATTCAACCGAATCAATAGGGGCAACGCTATTGCTATACCCCGGCGATGCTAAATTAATAGATCCCAATACTGACTCAGGAGAAATAACCTTTGATCAAACATTGGAACAGCTAAAAGACTTAGTGGAGAGAATCTATGATCAAAACAAGGAAATGAATGGCCGCTTTCAGATCTATAATCTCTTTCCTCTCACCTTGGCTAATGCACCAGAGGAGAGCGGGGAAAAAGCATTGCTGGAAATCTTTAGCAAACTATATAAAAGCGGAGAATCATTAATCACGAAGCCAAACGTAAGTGTTGAAGACTTGAAAAAGCACCCCTGGATCTTAGTAGGCTGGGGTTCCCAGAACGAACACGGAAATTTAGATTATCTAAGATATGATTGGCGAAACCTGATCCGCAAAGCAAAAATCAGAGTTTTAGGTCGCCAATCAGATGATAACAAATGGAATTATGATCACCCAAACCAACGTGGTAAAAAGAAACGAGCCGACTGGGAGCAAGATATCGTCGATCAATATCAAACGAATGATGACGAACAAAAAAAGGAGGGATCAATATGGACATAAATATCAGCAATCTGGAGCGAGTGCGCGGCGGGATCTGGGGCGTGGCCACTGGCGACGCCCTAGGCGCCACAGTGGAATTCATGGACAGAGACGAAATTAAAGCCAAACACGGAGTGCTGCGCGAGATCATCGGTGGCGGTTGGATGGGGCTCCAGGCAGGAGAGTGGACCGACGATACAGAAATGACCCTAGCTGTGGCCGAGGGGATCTTCGAAGACAAAGAGCAACCTATAGGGCCCATAGGTAAACGCTTTTTAGAGTGGCAAGCAGGTGAACCCAGGGATATTGGTTATACAGTGGCGGCTTCTATCGGTGCCTATAAGATTTCAGGCGACTGGCACAAGGGAGCCTTTGCCGTTCATGAATTAGATGGCCAAACCGCAGGCAACGGCTCCTTGATGCGAACTTTGCCTGTAGCCTTCGCCTACAAGACCCCAGAGGAAATCTACATGCGGGCAATTGAAATCTCCCGTATGACCCATTGGGATCTTCAGGCAGGACTTTGCTGCGCTTACTATTGTATTCTAGCCAGAGAAATGCTCCAGAAAGAACCCCTTGTGGCTATGGAAATTGCCTGGAATAAAGTAGACTCACTAACCCAGGGTAAAGACCGCAGATCATTAAAATCACTTATGGATATCGATCTCCACCAGCCCCAAAAGGTCCTCGAACTTACAGAAGATGAACTGCTCCCAGACGGTTACGTGATTTCCAGTTTCCAATGCGCACTTTGGGCCTTCCTTACCCATGATAACTTCCAAGAAACAATAGTGGGGGCTGCAAACCTCGGGGGAGATGCAGACACAATCGCTGCCATCGCCGGAGGCCTTGCCGGCACCTACTGGGGATTTGAAGCCATCCCCCAAAACTGGCGGAATAAATTTGCTGAAGCACAACAGAGGAGATTGGATCGGGCAGCTAAAGGGTTGTGGCAGCTAGCAGTAGCTTCTCTAGATTAAAATCAATAGAAGTTGAAAAGAAGATTTCTCCCAAAAAGGGTTGGAGGTAGGGGTTACCTCCAATCCTTTTTACATGGTACAGGCTTGACAGAGGAAATAAATTTTTTCTCTTTGAAGAATACTATCACTACTGCGGGGATTTTTGCTAAATGGAGGGGAGCCTGATGGCGCAATGGCCGCAAGCTTTTCGGGGAGAAAAGTGGAAAGAGCAAATTGATGTGCGGGACTTCATCATCAACAACTACACTCTCTATGAAGGAGATAGTAGCTTTTTAGCTAGACCAACTGAGAGGACAAAGAGTTTGTGGGCAAAATGCCAGGACTTAATTCGGGCCGAACACGACCGGGGTGGCGTCCTGAGTATCGATGCAGAAAAAGCCTCAACTATTACATCTCACAGACCCGGTTATATCGAGCGAGATCTAGAAATAATTGTAGGCCTGCAGACAGAAGCCCCCCTGAGGCGAGCAATCAATCCCTTCGGTGGGATCCGGATGGTGGAGCTGGCCTGCCGCGAGTACGGGGCTGAGCTTAATCCGGGAGTCTGCGAAACTTTTAATAAATATCGCACCACCCACAATGAAGGAGTTTATTCCGTTTATACGGAAGAAATGCGGACCCTGCGCCGTAGTGGTTTAATTACTGGGCTGCCAGATGCTTATGGTCGCGGACGAATAATCGGTGATTACCGCAAGGTCGCTCTCTATGGAGTGGATCGTCTGCTTGAGGAGAAGGAAGCAGATTTGCGCTCAGGGCCACTTCTTAAGATTACAGTTGAAACCATTCAATTACGGGAAGAAGTACGCCACCAGATCCGAGCTCTTTTAGAATTGAAGGAAATGGCCGCAAGCTACGGCTTTGACATTAGCAAACCAGCTCAAAATGCTCGGGAGGCAGTTCAGTGGCTCTATTTTGGCTACTTAGCTGCGATCAAACAACAAAACGGTGCAGCCATGTCTTTGGGCAGAACCAGCACCTTTTTGGATATATATATCCAGCGGGAGCTTGAAGAGGGAACCTTGACGGAAGAGGCAGCCCAAGAGCTGATGGACGACTTTGTAATCAAGCTAAGGCTAGCTAGGCAATTGCGAACCCGCTCCTATGATGAACTTTTCTCAGGCGATCCACTTTGGGTCACCGAAGCCATAGGCGGCATGAGTATAGAGGATAAGCCATTGGTGACAAAGAACAGTTTTCGCCTTCTGCACACGCTGCAAAACCTCGGGCCCTCCCCTGAACCAAATCTAACGGTTCTCTGGTCAGAGGCCCTACCTCGGTCTTTTAAGACCTTTGCCGCCCAAATCTCTATCAAAACAAGTTCCATTCAGTATGAAAATGATGATTTAATGCGTCCGCTCTTTGGGGATGATTATGCCATCGCCTGTTGCGTGTCAGCGATGCAGGTGGGGAGGCAAATGCAGTTTTTTGGAGCCCGTTCCAATTTGCCCAAGGCTTTACTTCTAACCCTCAATGGGGGTAGGGATGAAATCAGCGGCGTACAAGTTGCCCCAAGTTTTTATCAGGCAAAGGTTAATGATCCACTGGAGTTCGACTCGGTTTGGGCAGCTTATGAACAAACCCTCAATTGGCTAGCAGGAAAATATGTAGATACCATGAATGTCATTCACTATATGCACGATAAATATGCTTATGAAAGCCTGCAAATGGCCTTGCATAGCACCCAGGTTGGCCGGTTTATGGCATTCGGTATCGCAGGGCTATCTGTGGTGGCAGATTCTCTAAGCGCGATAAAATACGCTCGCGTCACACCGGTTATCGGCGAGGGGGATCTAATTGTGGATTACAAAATTGGGGGTGATTTTCCGAAGTTCGGTAACAACGACAAAAGGGTAGATTCTCTGGCAGTGAAGACAGTCACCCTTTTCCACGCGCAGTTACAGCAACATCCCGCATACCGGGATGCTCAACATACCCTGTCTATCCTTACCATTACAAGCAATGTAGTGTATGGTAAACATACTGGCAATACTCCAGACGGAAGAAAAAGAGGGGAACCCTTTGCTCCTGGGGCTAATCCGATGCATGGTCGGGATAGCCACGGAGCATTGGCTTCTATGGCATCAGTTGCGGAAATACCATATGAGCATGCATTAGATGGTATCTCGTATACCTTTTCCATCACGCCTAGGGCTTTGGGGAAGACCCAAGAGGCACGGATTGCCAATCTCACAGCCATCTTAGATGGGTATTTTAGCAAGCAGGGTCATCATATGAACGTCAATGTCTTCGAGCGCGAAGTCTTGCTCGATGCCATGGAACATCCGGAAAAGTATCCCCAGCTTACGATTCGAGTTTCTGGCTATGCTGTTAATTTCATTAAATTAACTAAAGAACAGCAAGAAGAGGTGATTTCCAGGACGATTTTCAATTAGGAGGGTGGCTAGAGGGGAAATGGTAAATGCGCAGAGAGTCGGTTCGCTTCATTCCATCGAAACATTGGGTACTGTGGATGGTGGGGGAATCCGTTTTGTGATTTTTTTGCAAGGCTGCGCTATGCGCTGTGAGTTTTGCCACAACCCCGATACCTGGCTCAAAAATGGGCAACAGATAACAGTGGCAGAGCTAATGGCGCAGATTTTGGATTATAGGGTTTATTACGAAGCCTCAGGCGGAGGAGTTACAGTTTCTGGTGGTGAACCATTACTGCAATCGGATTTTGTGATGGCCCTTTTTTCTGAGTGTGGGCGTGAGGGGATTCATCGGGTTTTGGATACCTCAGGTTACTGCCGACATGGAAAGTTTCAGCATGTGCTTGGAGAAACAGAGCGAGTTTTATTTTCCATTAAGGTAATCAACAACCAAAAGCATATCGCATTAACGAGTGTTGGCAATGAGATGATCTTAGCAAATCTACACTTGGCCGCAGCCAGTTCCACTGAGCTGGTTATTCGATATGTCTTAATTCCTGGAATCAATGACCAAGATCATGATCTTCGCGATTTAATTGGTGTAATCCGGGATTTGGGTAGCAATCTAGAGGTGGATGTGCTTCCCTATCACCGGATGGGAATTGCAAAATGGGAACAACTTGGTTTAGAATACAGCCTGAAAGGGATCCCAGAACCAACTCCTCTGGAAATCGAGCAGGTTCGCAATCGGCTCGCTGATGCTCAGATTAAGCTAACTAGGTATTCTTAACTCCAAATACGAAATACCAGTTTGGTTCGTGATTACGGAAGATTACCCATTGCCCGGTGCACATGCTCTTTTAAAAATAGCCACGTGCTCTCTGCCATTTCTTCTGGGCGAAAAGATGTATCTATAATACTCTTACTGCCGAGAAATTCATACCAAACAGCACCTAAAATATATCGTCCCTCTGGTATAGAGGCATGATAAGTATCTCTATGTAGATTTTTAAAACCCTTTTTCAGCAACTGCTGGAATACCCAGCCCGAGGGGATGATTCTGCAATGACCAATTGACCTTGCAGCCTCAAGATAGGCTCTTTGAAGATCTGCGAACATCTCCTCTTGCGTTCGGTACCCTGCCATCTCCCTGAGCCTCTCTGAACCTTCTTCGTAGGCCCATGTTTGATGGAGCACAATTTCTCCAGAGGGGGCTTGTTTTTTTAAAAACTCTGCTAAATCGGTTAAATATGGCTGATAGGTTGCCCAATCGCCACTACTTTGGCTAACCTGTTGCAACGTTATATAATCCCACTTTTCCCTTTGCAAAGCATCTTGGATCGAGATTAGCTCTCCAGTTGACTCTCCATTAATCTGTAGTTCGTACTCCGAGAGTTGATTTGTTACGTTGTACCAATGCCGCTCCAGTGAACAGCCGCCAATATATAAATTGACTGTCAACAAATCAACTCCAGCAGATTGCGCTATTTGGTGCAGATAAGCAGTTGCATCCTGGGAAAAGCTGTTGCCTATAGAAAGTATTTTGATCATCTCAACCACGCTCCTTGTGATAGTGAAATGAGGATTTAAGCCGGGGTAGCGGAGATTCTGTAGATGGCTCGCACTTCAGTCTAAAATTGTTTTGTCAAAAATGAACTTGGAGGGAACCATATTGCCATTATAGCAGAATCTAATTGTAGATGCACTACAATTCCCAATAATATTCTTTGACCGCCTCAATGCAAGGGGCCAGAGCGAGAATATGCAGGTGGATTGCAGAAAAATAGACCAGATGTTCTGCTGTAGTCTAGAGGAGGAAAAGCTTTCAAAAAGGGTGGTTCATTAATTTTTTTGTTTTTGGGTTTGTGTTTTGGGGGTAAAGTTTGATAGAATAAGAGGAGAAGGATAAAAGACTTTGGAATTGAATAATATAACTGAGAAGTAGGCGAAAAAGGAGTTGACTTCTATGTCAGCGAGCTGGGATAAACGTAAACGAGCAAATATATTCTTAGTAGTGATCATTTTGGCCAGTACCGTCTTAGGTGGCATGGTGGCAGATTTCATCAAGCACAGACAAAGACCAAGTGAACAGCCGCGGCTTGAACTATCTAATCCTGGCAAGATTCCCTTAGGCGACCAGGACACAATAGTAGATGTTGTGACGAAGATGGGGCCTGCTGTTGCCCTGATTAATACCAGGCGTGATGAGGTGATCTACGATTGGTTCCTCAGGCCCACCATGCGCAAAGCCGAAGGATTGGGCTCAGGCGTCATTTTCGATAGCCGGGGCTATATTCTCACCAACAATCACGTGGTGGCAGATGCTACGGAAATTAAGGTTACCTTGCCTGATAAACGCACCTTCACTGGCAAAAAAATCGGTGGAGATGCACTCACAGACATCGCAGTGGTGAAAATCAACGCTCCTAATTTGCCAGTGGCTCCATTGGCAGACTCAGACAAAATTCGGGTGGGAGAGACAGTGGTAGCCATAGGTAACCCCTACGGCTTCGACAATACTGTTACAGCTGGTGTGATCAGCGCCCTGGAGCGCAGCCTCACAGATCCTGAGGAGAACATCTATCTTGAGAACTTAATTCAAACAGATGCTTCCATTAACCCTGGCAATAGCGGCGGACCCCTTCTAAATCTCAAAGGAGAGGTTGTGGGAATTAATACTGCCATTATCCCCCAGGCCCAGGGCATAGGGTTTGCTATCCCAGCGAATAGAGCCAAAAAGGCAGCAGAAGAGCTGATTAAATTCGGTAAGGTGATCCGCTTGGGCATCATGGGGACGCCTCTATCAAAGGAGACAGCTGCTGCCATCTCTAAACAATTGGAACAACCTCTTGCAGTAAACCAGGGTATCTTTATTACCCAAGTGGTACCAGACAGTCCTGCAAGTAAAGCTGGACTGAAAACAGGTGACATCATTACAGCTATTGATGGCAAAAAGCTCACCAAAATGGAGGAACTTCAGACTGTAGTACAGAAAGTTGGCTTTGGTGGCAAATTTAAACTTACCGTCAATAGGCAAGGCAAAAAGTTAGAGCTTAGAGTGGTGATAAAATAATGGCAAACAAATCCCTAACTAGAATGACCAGGCAACGAATGGCAATCTTAAATGTCCTGCGTAGCACAACCAGCCACCCCACAGCTGATTGGGTCTATGCGCATGTTCGTGGTACCCTGCCCAAAATAAGCCTTGGTACTGTCTATCGGAACCTGAATTTACTCCGAGATGCAGGCGAAATCCAAGAGCTCACCTACGGCAGCAATTTCAGTAGGTTCGATGGTAATCCCACCGAACACCCCCATTTCCATTGCACCTCCTGCCAGCGGGTCTATGACTTGGATTTCGATGCAGAGACAGAACTGGCCCAAAGGGCAGAGAAAATAAGTGGATTTAAGGTAGAGCGCACACGCCTAGAATTTGAGGGAGTGTGCGCAGACTGCCTAAATAGTAAGAAAAGAGAATGAATTTAAGGAGGATTTTCATGCCTAAAAAACAGTTAGTGAACCCCTCCCTGTTGGCAGCCCAGGCCATCGCGCCCAGCCCTGCCAATTTATTGGTGGCAGTGGATGGTGAGGGCAGACCCAACGCGATGACCATCTCCTGGGGCTTTATCGGTGAGATGTGGCACAAGCCTATTTTCATAGCGGCAGTGAGACCTAGCCGCTATACATATCAGCTTTTAGAGGAAACACCGGAATTCACAGTCAATGTGGCATATCCCCAGCT
>ENA-UOOE01003002-UOOE01003002.1-fermentation-metagenome-genome-assembly--contig:-NODE-3002-length-11259-cov-6.742681_pt1 | contig 11259 bp, 18 predicted proteins | sample MGYA00245776_ERZ724021 | MGnify/ENA primary metagenome ERZ724021 (study PRJEB28704, sample SAMN03018321) | fermentation metagenome | biome: anthropogenic terrestrial biome; feature: soil; material...
TGAATAGGATTGTTTATGATATCACATCAAAGCCGCCGGCTACTATTGAGTGGGAGTAAATAAAATAACGCCGGAAACCCGCATGATTGCTGGGTTTCCGGCGTTTTGTTTTATCTCTTGACTCTATTTTGACTCTATTTCAATATTTTCATCATCTATTTTTGTGTTTTTATCAGAAACAACACGGTTGCTGTCTGCAAGCATTAGCTTTGCCTTTTCGTACTTTTCTAATAGGCTATAATAAACTACCTCAAATAGCTCTTTCGACTCATAATCTTCCCGTTTGACCGACTTAAGGGCAGAATGAAATACAGACCAATTTGCAATGCGTTGATTTAGTTCGGCATTGGAAAAATACAATTTTATGGTTTGAGGGATCATATTTCCGTCCTTATCTTTTTCCCCATCAAATTCAATTTCAAAGTTTTTTTCAAGTAAAAAAAGCAAAGACATCACCCTTGCAGGAGTATCAACAGAAAAGTCGGAAAAAATAAACTCATCTATACCCAAAGCATTCGCAATAGCTGATAATTGCGAGGGCTTTGGGTTTCTTGTTTCCGCTTCATATTTACGAATCGCACCTTCACTCACACCTGAAAGCTGGGCAAGTTTTTTTTGTGAAAAACCTCTTAAGGTGCGATAGTATTTTATTTTGTCACCAGTGTTCATCGTTTTCACCTCGTTACTATTGTATCATTCAATGTCAATTTTATCAAGAGAAAGCATTGACAAGACCCAAATGTAACGCTATACTTATTATAAGTCACAAATGTAACTATAAATTTAAAAAACATGATACATATGTATCAACGAGGGAAAGGAGAACGCTGATATGAAAGAAAACGAAAAACTCTATTTGAATGCAAATGAAGTTGCAACCTTGTTAGGTGTCAGTTTAGGAACGAGCTATCGCTTGATACGTAGACTGAACAATGAATTGGAAGATAAAGGTTACATCACTTTTGCAGGGAAACTTCCTAAAAAATATTTAGAAGAACGATATTTTGGCGGCGTAGCAAATGTAAAATATGGGGGGAGGAATTAGTGAAAGCTCAAAAAGAACCTAAAACCGGAAAATGGAAAATTCAATATTATTATACGGATTGGCAGGGCAATCGTAAAAAATCAACAAAGAGAGGGTTTTCAACGAAAAGAGAAGCCGAGGAATGGTTACGGAAGTTTCTTGTAACAGAGCAGGCGGATTTTAATATGCTGTTTGAGGACTTTTTGAAGATTTATTATGCGGATATGGAAACACGGTTGCGTGAGCATACCATGAGGACGAAAAAATACATTATAGACCTAAAGGTACTTCCCTATTTTGGAAAGCTGAAAATGAATGAAATCACAGCCCCCCATATTCGGAAGTGGCAGAACGAGCTTATTAAACAGGGGTATGCACAGACTTACCTCAAAACGATTAACAATCAAGTGGCGGCACTTTTCAACTATGCCGTGAAATATTACGACTTGCCCAGTAATCCGTGCAGAAAGGCAGGGAGTATGGGAAAAAGCAATGCAGAGGAAATGCACTTTTGGACACGGGAGGAATTTTCAAAATTCATTGACTCCGTAATGGACAAGCACCAATCCTATATGGCATTTATGATGTTGTACTGGACGGGTATACGCCTTGGAGAATTGCTTGCACTGACTGTTGATGATGTGGACTTTGAAAAGCGTACCATTCGTATATCAAAATCATATCAGCGTATCAGTTGAAGAGACATTATTACAGAGCCGAAAACGCCTAAAAGTAAGAGGGTTATCACCATTCCCCAGTTTCTTGTACTCGACCTACAAGACTACATAGATAGTATGTACGGAGCACAGAAAGAGGATAGGCTTTTTCCTATTACAAAATATTACTTGGAGCATGAAATGCAACGAGGAATTAAAGAAAGTGGGCTAAAGCGTATTCGGCTCCACGATTTAAGGCATAGTCATGCTTCCATGTTGGTGGAAATGAGCTTTTCTCCATTGGAGATTGCTGACCGATTGGGGCATGAGAAAATCGAAACGACCTTAAACACATACTCTCACCTATATCCTAATAAGCAGGAAAAGTTGGCAGATAGGCTTGATACAGAGTATCAGGAGGGCTTGAAATGAGTGGATTAGACAAGAATAGGCTAAGAAATCAAACCATATGTTTTCGGGCAACACCCGAAGAACGCCAACAAATTGAAGGCCGTATCACAGTGAGCGGTATGCCGAAAGGTCAATATTATATACAGTCTTTGCTACACCAACAAATCAACATCATAGTTGGGAAGTATCAAAGTGACCGCTTAAGCCTTGAAATTCGCCGCTTAAGGGAACGATTGGACGAGCCGACACATATAGACCCTTGCGAGATAAATCAGGTCTTAACGGACTGTAAAGCCCTTTTAGAGCAACTTGCAGAGATTATGGAGAATAACAGGCAGGAAGAAAAAATAACAATTGAGGATTTTGCAACGGAAAAATAAAAGCCCTTGTATCTGCAAATACAAGAACCTTCCTGCCGTGATTGATATTCTCTTTACACACAGATATTTTATCACGGCGGGTCTCCGATTGCAATAAGAATATGGAGGTCTGACATGGAAAACAAAGTAAAAATCATCAGCATGGACACAGTAGAAGCAGAGGAAATAAAGTGGCTTTGGAAGCCGTATATCCCATTTGGAAAATTAACTATTATTCAAGGCGACCCCGGTGAGGGGAAAACAACCTTTGCTTTGCACATTGCCGCCCTGCTTTCACAGGGAAAAGGATTTGATGGGGATACAGAACCTTTTGAGCCTGTCAATGTGATTTATCAGACAGCGGAAGATGGGCTTGCAGATACAGTAAAGCCCCGACTTGTTACGGCGGGTGCAGACTGTTCGATGGTAAAGGTTATAGATGATACTGAGAAAGCATTAAGTATGGTCGATGAACGTCTTGAAATAGCAATAAGAGAAACAAAAGCAAAGTTATTGATACTTGACCCACTGCAAGCGTATTTAGGTGACAGAGTTGATATGAACAGAGCAAATGAGGTCAGAAATAACACAAAAAAATTGGCGGCTTTAGCGGAGCGTTCCGGATGTGCAATTATTCTAATCGGGCATCTGAACAAAGGTAGTGGAGCAAAGGCAGCGTATAGAGGGATTGGTGCAGTTGATTTCTTTGCGATTGCTCGCAGTGTTTTATTGGTGGCGAGAGTGCCTAACGATAGCTCAATAAGAGCTATTGCACAAATTAAAAATAACCTTGATATTGAAGGTGAAACCATGGCGTTTCAATTAGATGAAAAGGGGTTTACATGGATAGGCGAGTATGATATATCCGCAGATGAGCTTCTTGCAGGGTACTCCAACAATGATAAGCATAAAGCAGCGAAAGATTTTTTGAAAAAAGTGTTGGCTAATGGGCAGATGGTTTCGGCTTCCTCAATCTTTGCACAGGCAAAGACAATCGGCGTATCGAAGCGAACCATAGAAAATGTAAAGCAGGAGTTGGGAATTAAGTCTATTAAAGACGGGGCTTCATGGATTTGGAGGATGGATTAAAAAAGAAGAACGCAACACCGCAAGAAAATAACACACCATTTGCGGTGTTGCGTTGTTCATTTACTCCCCGCCGCAGGCGACTGATTTTTCCTTTTATTGCTCAAAAAAGAAAGCGGTAAAGGGGAAAATAAGGCGGCGGTGCGGGAGTAGAATATGCGCTTTGCGAAAATGATAAAGCGGAGGTATGGAGGATTACATTATGGCCGAAATATTAAGAGGTAGGTTAGGATTCAATTCGAGTAACAAAAGGTATGGGCTTCTAATAGCTGACCTTTGGGAAGATACTGGTTTTCATTGTGGCGAGTGCATGGAAGTATTTGTTGATGATGATTGGGTTCAAACACGCATGGAATTTTCGTGGGAACGGCAAGAATGGTATCTTGTCGGTACTCCATACAGTGGAGACTTGGAATACATACAGGCAAGAATTAAAGCGTAAGGATTATAATTTCATCGAACGGAAGAAACCTTGTTTTAGTTACTTAGCAAGCATAGGGAAATGTACAGACATTCTGTCTGAAATTTCCCGCTTGTTAGTGGGGCAAAGCCCCCTAAGACCCCCATTCTAAATAACAAAAAATATGAAGCTTTTTTCTTTGGCAATTATCTAAACTTTTTATCACCGTGATAACAAAAATTATTCAAGGAGGAATCGAAAATGAACGCACCTTTCAGAAACAGAGATAGGCGATTTACAGTCTATCTACTTGAAGAAGAAATGGCAATTTTAGAAGCTAAAAAAGATGAAGCTGGCATGACAAAATCAGATTATATTCGTAATATGATTTTATTTGGAGCGGCACATGAACGGACAATTTTTTCTAAAAACGACGCTGAAAAAATGATATACGAAATAAACCAAATAGGAAATAATTTGAATCAAATTGCCTATCGGGCAAACAGCAGTAAAAATATAGACCAACATGATTTTATTTCAATGTATGAAAGCTATATGCAGTTGCTCTCAGCCTATGATAATTTTGTGCGTGAAAATCTTGATAAATGTCGAGCATGAAAGTAAGAGGGTAAACCTCAACTTACCTAAAATCAGCCTTGCAAATTTCAAATAAGAAATGCAAGGCTGATTCACTTCTCTTTTATAGCATTAATCCAAAATATTACTGTCTAAAATCAAACAATTTAACAACTGGAACATCAAGAGCTTTTGCAATGCTGAAAATAACATCAAGGGATACAGCACAATCATTATTTTCAATGCGGGACATATGTGTACGGCTTATATCAACCTCATCAGCAAGTTGCATTTGAGACAATCCACGTTCTTTGCGATAGTACGCAATATTCAATCCTAACTTTCTATATTCCTCATAATGTTTTCGTTTCATACGCTATTTACCTCCAAGTATAGCGTATGAAATTTTTGAGATTAAATCGACAACGTGAAAAGTATCTTATGTTATAATACAAGTTGCAAATATGGCTTTGAGCGTGATATAATCATCTTCAAAGATTACAGTTTGGAGGGATTTAAGATGGCAGATTACAAAAAGATGTATCTTCTTCTTTGCAAAGCGGTTTCGGATTCGTTAGATATATTATCAGAGGGTTATGATACCCGATCAATAAATTCTGTTCAGTTTTGGCTTAAAGAAGCTATGATTAGAGCGGAATACGTCTATATGTCAACCGCAGAAAGTGAGTGTGAGGAGGAGCGAGATGAATAATGCAGGAGCTAAAATATTAAAAGTTATATTGTTTATTGGGGTGTTTGCCTACTTACAATACTACGACGTAAATCGTGGAGCATTTACAATAAATTCCGTGACGGCTGGAATTATGATGGCTTCTGCCGCTTATCTGTTAGCTTCTTTATTTGGCATCGTGCTGTCGCTTTCAAGGAATTATCTTATAGCGATAGTGGGAACGGTGGTACTGGCACTATTCTTAGCATTTAAGCTTGATGAGATCATTGCAAAAACCTCTTGGCTGACAGAGGGGCGTGCTGCTGCCCTTTTGGGAGTGTTTGCGATAATTTGCCTTGTAGGAGACATTTGGACGGTTAAGAAGTCACTGGCGGCTTCTGATATGGGCAAGGTAGATAACTCTATTATGCCCCCAAATGATAACGACCCTAATGTGACTATGCGTAACAACATGAAAGCAAATCCTCAATCGGTTTTGAACCTTTCCAATATGCTTGAAAAACAGTGGGGGCGTAAGCCTACCTATGAGGAAGTCATGGATTACATAGACCACTTGGCAGTACCAGAAGATGATTTGAAATAGAGATTGAGAGAATGGGATTTTTTAGGTATAATATTTATATAGCTATTTCACCGTGAAGATTAAGTGTCATACAGATGTATGACAACGTAGTGTACTACATACGGAGAATGAAAAATGGTTTGGGAGGTGTTTGCAATGAATAATGGAGAAAATGATAATCTTTATCCGGAGATACCGCCATTATTTGAAATAAAAGAAAGGCGTAGAATGACCGTAGGGGAGCTTGTTTCTGTCTTAAAAGAGTACCCACTTGATAGTGTAATCCACATCAATATTTCTAATAAGTTGAACAGATTTTTAGAGATTAAAGATATCTCACCGATAACAGAAATGGGTGTGAACAAAGTACACCCTGTTTTGAATATTGATAAAATAGAAATCATCGAAAAATAATATTGAAAATGATGGCTTTAAGTAAATGATGGAGGTATACAGATGGCGGATAAACACAAATTTGATGTAAATGAGGAATTCAATAATCTTATAAAGAAAAATGATTCTGCTAAGGAAGCGAGTGAGAAAGCTTTTACGGCTATACTTGATAAGCCAGAGCTTGTCTATGGGATAGTTAGGGAGTATAGCAATGGCACTACTCTTTGGTTTGAGCCTATTACAGATGAATTAGACGGGTTTGTATTGAGAAAATCGGGTGGTTCAATACAAAGTGTTTTCAGTGAGGATAGAGACGTTTACATAGCAGATATGAATGATCCCAATATTATTGCTGTTTATGAACAGAAAAGGCAAGACTAATGTTTGTTTTGGGGTATGGGTATTGTATTGGCAATACAATACACCATCCTTTTATTTGAGATATAAAGCACCTCGTACTTATTTTCCCCTTTATTGCTTAAATAGAAAATCTTTGGTAAATGGCAAGTATGGACTCCAAAAGACAGATTTTCGGAAGGAGATTGAGAGGAATAACGTAACAACCATAGGAGAAAAATAATGATATATTTTACTTCTGATTTACACTTCTATCATGAAAATGTAATCAAGCACGCAAACCGTCCCTTTTCAAGTATGGAAGAAATGAATCAGGTATTGATAAACAACTGGAATAAAAAGGTTAGCACTTCTGATGAAATTTATATATTGGGCGATATAACTATGAAAGGCTCTACATATACCAAAGGGGTATTGGAACAACTGAATGGACGCAAATATTTGATAAAGGGCAACCATGACAGGTTCGCAGACCAAGAAACCTTTGATAAAGGTGCTTTTGTATGGATTAAAGATTATTATGAGCTAAATTATCAAAATGAACGGTTTATCTTGTTTCACTACCCCATAGAAGAGTGGAATCACTTTTTCAGAGGTTCTATCCATTTACACGGACACCAACATAATCTTGCAGATTATAATTATCAGAACCTTGAAAGGGGATTGCGACGATTTGATGTGGGTGTAGACGTAAATAATATGTCTCCTGTAAGCATAGATGATATAGTGGCATTTTTCGATAATAAAAGCATGAGAGGGAATTTTAATAAATCTGAATTTATCGACTTGTGATATTGACTGTGATTCATGCTAATTGAATTATAGGCGATATGTTGATTTTAACGATGATTTATTTTATAGCTATTATTAAGAAAGGAGATTGTTTATGGCAAGTTCAACTGAACGAATAGGCGTGCATCATTGTGGAGAAATTGCTGAACGTAATAATTGGATGTTTCGAGAGCAACCAGTTGATGATGTCGGTATTGATGCTCATATGGAGTTAATCGAATCGTCGGGCAAACCAAAGCAGCTTCTTGCATTGCAAATAAAATCTGGTGCAAGTTGGTTTAAAGAGAAAAAAGATGATTATATAATTTTTAGAAAAATTAATAAAAGACAGTACAATTATTGGACCATGAATTCTTTACCTTGTATTTTGGTTTTATATAATCCTGATGATGAAATGTGTATTTGGCAAAAGTTAACGACGGAAACTATTGAAAGAACTAATGATGGGAAAGGAAAGGGCTTTTTTGTTAAAGTTCCTTTAACTCAAATTTTCTTGAATGCTTTGTCAAATGAAAAACTTTTTTCTTTTACAAATTTGCCAGAACATATTACAAATTACAACTTTTTGCTGTCTCAAAAGAAATTCATGCAAATCATTCAAGATGGTGGCGAAATTAAACTGCATTCAACGGAATGGGTAAACAAGAGTAGCGGCAGAGGAGACACGGAGTTAATTGTGGATGACGGAAAAAGTATCGAAAAGTATTCATATCCGTATTGGTTTCCGTTTACACCGTATACTGAGGTTTTTCCACGACTATTCCCTTGGGCAGATTTTTCAGCTGACGAAGATTTTTTTGAGGAAAATGACGAATTTTTTAGGCATGAATACCACTGTTATTATGATAAAGAGGATGATGAATGGTTACTTGTGGGAGATACATATGAAGAATATCGTAGAAAATTAAACCCAATGCGTAGTATTGACCATTCAGGAGAAGTTGCTGAATATATGATGGTACTTAGCTTAAATGAGTTGGGCAGGTCATTTTTGAATGTAGATAAATTTGTTTCACAAAATCGACCTTATGCTGATACAAGACCAAAAGGAGAATGAAATATTAGGGAGAGAGATATATGAAAAAAATTAAACTCAATGAGAATTTAGAAAAAAAAACTTCAATTGATGAATACAAACTTGATCCTACTGAAAAGTATGTGATTGACATTGAAGAAGAAATGGAATTTCAAATAGCGACGATGATGTCATTTCAGATAATGGGACCTCCTCCTGCACTTAAGAATTACCATGCATGGTTATTTGAAAATGATTTCAATGTAGATGCACCAAATCCGACAAATGAAGTTGTCGCTCGCTATTATGGTGTTAAACCACTTTGGAAAACTGCTTATTCACAAGGTATTGTTGTAATGGCTGAGAATGATAGCGACTATTTCATTGTTATGGAATGTAGTAGCAAGAATAAGGGATATAAGCATGTAAAAGTCATTCTTACCATGGGTGGTTGTATGTAAAATAGCTATGCACATGGTAACTTGTTCAAAATGCGATGGTATTATTACCTTGCATGATAGAGAATGCAGCGAATGTCAGCAGAAAACAGATTAAGACAAATTCCAATTTATCGAGGAATTAGATAAAGTGGCAAATTAGAAATTCACGACTTGACAGGGAAAAATAATCGTGTTGTGGTTTGAAAGGTACGTAAGAAGTGTATTGTATTGGCAACGTAATACACTGCCTTTTAATCACATTATTGTGACTCTATTTTGACTCTAAAAATATTGAGAAAGCACCATTTCTTAAGATATAATGATGTTAAGAAATAAAAATGCTATGAAAATACAGCCCTTGATACGGAAGAGAAACAACCATGAGAAGAGTGGGAGTAAGGTGCATATTTCTGCCTGTTAGCAAAATACAGGAATAGTATAGTTCTTGGATAATTTTTGATTCAATGAGGATTTATTTTTAGAATAAGATTATATTTAGCTTTTTAAATATATCGTGTTGGTGTAAAAATGCTACCAACACGGTATATATTTATGTGAGATAATCACAAAATAATTTGAGTAGTAGATAAACACAATATAGTATAGTTCAGATTATTAGGCTTCGGTTAATTTTTGATACATTTTCATTAATTCAGCCACACATTCTAAAGAGGAACCTCCCCGGGACTTAAGAACGGATCCAGCACAGCGAAAAGAGCATTATTGATAATCCCGCTTAAGTCAGAACAGGGAAAGAAATGTGCAGTAGTCGCATGATTTCCTTCTGTGTTTCATAGACCCGCTCAGCGATGAAATCACAGAAAGGTTCAGACTTACCTTTATTCTGGTATTGGCGAATAGTATCGTTATATTCCGTTCGGAGCATTGGAGGAATAATAGCCAGCTGGTAACCGTCCTGAATGAGTGCAAGGTTCATAATGAGGCGGGAAGCCCTTCCATTCCCATCAATAAATGGGTGGATACTTACAAATTTAAGATGGAGCAGTGCAGCAAAAGTTAAAGGATGATAATTGCTTCTTTCGTTTTCAATCCAGGAGTCTAGCTCTGCCATAATCTCCTCCAGTTCGTCAGGATGCGGAAATACATAATCCGTTCCAGAGACCATAATTGGTTCCTTTCTCCAAACGCCAGCATTATCCTCGTCAATTTCTTTGAAGAACAGACGATGCATAGCTTTTATATTAGCCGCTGAAATGCGCTTCTCACCTATTAAAGTAAACATGAAATTATAAGCCTTCCCGTGACCAACCGTTTCGTAGAAATCCCGGAGAGGTCGACCAGCAACTGTCAGGCCGTCTTCAAGTACCACCTTTGTCTCGCTTATGGTGAGGGTATTACCCTCGATGGCGTTACTTGACCAGGTAAGACCTATACGGTAATAATCTTTTAATTGCTCTAACATGTGACCTTCAAAAGGGCGTACTGCACTTATAGCCTCGTGGCAGCGGTCGACTTTTTCAATTATCTTCATTCAGCGGCACCACCCTCCACAAATACTTTTATAAGAATCTATATTATTCATACATGACCTCCAATCAATTAATATTCTACCTTCTCGCCATTTGGTAATTCAAATGTACCTACATATTTACAGCCCGACACCTCGGCGATTTTCTTTAGTTCATCAACGGTGAAACTCTCTCGCTTCATTTTCTGGCTGAAGGCCTGCGGACTTCTTCCGAATAGCCTAGCAAGCTCGGACACGCTTATATTCAGTTTTACACATAAAATTTTCAGCTGTTCAGATACTGACATGTAACCACTCCTTTCAGTATTCTCATTATAAACGAAATTATTTAATAAATCAACATAAACATTTCTGTCATATTGAAAAACGTTAAGTATTTCATTGACTGCATAAACAGTTACATTTATAATATAAACAAATAGGAATAAAGAGGAGGAAACGATATGAACGCAAAAGAAATTCAAGACGCTTTACTAATTTATGTAATTGTTGAGGATATCATATAATTTAACAGCTTCAAATGAATTTTTTTAAAAAAATAAATTTTGTTGAAATTTCAATAAAGTTTCTATTTTAACCGCTCTGAGGTGCTCAAAAAATGTCATTTCAGGAGCTTTTAACGTCATTTCAGCTATGGTTTTTATATGCATTTCCGGAGGTGCTTTTGAGACCATTCTCCTAATTACTTTTAAGACAGTATGCTTGATTTAATATATGCACAAGCAGGACAAGTGCCACACTAAGTTAATTTTCACGCGGTATTGCATATTGCGGAAGTATTTTATAAGGGCGCTGCTCTCAGGATAACAAATCGGCTGTAAATTGTAGCAAATTTCATGCGTTCGTCCTCCGGGATAAAGTATAGCTTTTTCTATACAGGAAAAAATGGTATGATAACGATACCGAACGGGATTGTAAAGACCGTTTAAGTGAAGCCGCCCCAAATTGCGATTATCTATATATAAAAGAATTGCAATTATCAAGGGCAACATCAACTACCTTGCTGTC
>ENA-UOOE01003003-UOOE01003003.1-fermentation-metagenome-genome-assembly--contig:-NODE-3003-length-11256-cov-6.301669_pt1 | contig 11256 bp, 9 predicted proteins | sample MGYA00245776_ERZ724021 | MGnify/ENA primary metagenome ERZ724021 (study PRJEB28704, sample SAMN03018321) | fermentation metagenome | biome: anthropogenic terrestrial biome; feature: soil; material...
AATTCATCTAAACTTAGTGGGAGAAACAAATCCCACTAAGTAAGATTCATTGATATAAAAAGTAGCTTACTAAATATTATACAGATTGTTAAAATGTATAAAATAAAATTTAATGTTAGAGGTAAAATAAATGAAATATTTTAATGAAAGTATTCAATCTTTATTAGATCAATTAAATGTTAATAAAGAAACAGGATTGGAAAATTCAATTATAAAAGAACGTGCTAATAAATATGGTAAAAATGAGTTTTCCTATAAGGAAGAGGGTGGCATATTTGATGATATTAAAGATGCCATATTAGAACCAATGATGATTATTCTTTTAGTAGCAGCGTTGATCAGTGGGATTATTGGAGAATATTACGATGCTATTGGTATTGTATGTGCAGTAGCAATAGGAATAACAATTGGGATTATTACTGAAGGAAAATCTAAAAAAGCTGCCGAAGCTTTAGCTAAAATGACAGAAGACATAGTTGTAAAGGTACTTAGAAATGGTAATGTAACACAAGTTAGTAAAAGTGAATTAGTACCAGGGGATGTAGTTTATCTTGAAACAGGAGATATGATACCAGCAGATGGAAGATTTATTGAAACAATAGATTTAAAAGTTAGAGAAGATATGTTAACTGGAGAATCAGATGACGTAAAAAAAGATGCTAAAGCTATAATTAGCATGGAAGAAATAGAGGTAAATGGTATTAAGAAAGTTCAGGATCCAATCCCAGCTAAGCAAATTAATATGGGATTTGGAGGAACTTTAATTGCTTATGGTAAAGCTGTTATGGTTGTAACTGGTATTGGTGATAATACTGAAATGGGTAAAATAGCTCAAACACTTCAAATGGAAGAAGAACAGACTCCACTTCAAATAAAGTTAGGTAATTTAGGAGGAACAATTGCTAAGATATCTAGTGCTATAGCATCATTACTATTTATGTTTATGGTAGTGAAAATGATTTTAGCTAATACATTGAAGGTAGATACGTCAGGAATAATACCATTCTTAGATTCAATAGATCCTGTAAAGACAGCATTTGTTGTATGTATTGCTTTAATAGTGGCTGCTGTACCAGAAGGTTTGCCAACTATGATTAATATGACACTAGCAATTACTATGCAAAAAATGGCTAAAATCAATGCTTTGGTTACAAAAAAGGAAGCTTGTGAAACTATAGGTTCTGTCAGTGTGATTTGTTCAGATAAAACAGGAACTTTAACACAAAACAAAATGACTGTAGAAAATCTTTATTTAAACGGAAAATTTGTTGAAAGTAAAAAAGATATAGATGATTACTTTATAAAAAATTGTCTTGTGAATTCAACTGCCCATATTAGTCTTGAAGGTGGTAAATATAATTATTTAGGCAATTCAACAGAGTGTGCATTACTTTCATATTTAGAGGATTATGATTATAAAAAGGAAAGAAGAGAAAGTGAAGTTATTCATCAGGTTCCTTTTAATTCTAAAAATAAGTTTATGGCAACAATTATGAAGATTAAAGGCAACAATGTATCACTTGTAAAGGGAGCTCCAGAAATAGTATTATCAAGTTCTACTAGTGAAGTTATAGATGGAAGATTTGTTAAATTAACAGAAGATAGAAAAAATGAAATAATTAAAGAGATACAAAAATTACAAGCAAAATCTATGAGAATATTAGGTTTTGGATTTAGAAATATAGAAGATGTAGAAGCAGAGGTTGCTGTTACAGGTGAAACAAGTATTTTAACCCCAGAAATATCAAATATCAATAATGGATTAGTGTTTAGTGGATTTGCTGCTATAAGAGATCCATTAAGACCAGATGTTGTTGAAGCTATTACAATAGCTAAAAATGCTGGTGTTGAAACTAAGATGTTAACTGGTGATAACATAAATACAGCAATTGCAATAGGAGAAGAGATTGGAATGCTTAAAGAAGGCAAAAAAGCTGTAGAGGCAACATATATTGATACATTGAGTGATGAACAATTAAAAGATGAAATTAAAAACATAGCAATTGTAGCTAGAAGTAAACCCGAAACAAAGATGAGAATTGTAGGAGCACTTCAAGATAATGGAGAAGTAGTTGGAGTAACAGGGGACGGAATAAATGATGCACCAGCGTTGACAAAAGCAGATGTTGGAATAGCAATGGGAATCTCAGGCTCGGAAGTTTCCAAAAATGCTGCTGACATTATCTTAGCAGATGATAATTTCACTACAATTATTCATGGTATAAAGTGGGGAAGAGGAGTATATCAAAATTTTCAGAGATTTATACAATTTCAAATAACAGTAAATATAATTGCGTTTTTAATAGCAATTATATCACAAGTTTTAAATATGGATATGCCATTTACTACAATTCAATTATTGTGGGTTAATATAATAATGGATGGGCCACCAGCATTAGCTTTAGGATTAGAACCTATTAGAAATAATGTGTTTGATAGAAAACCTGTAGATAGAAACTCAAATATAATTACAAAAACTATGATTACATCAATAGTTTTAAATGCTTTATACATAACATCAATTTTGCTTATACAAATGAAGTTTAATATTTTAGGTGCTTCAGTGGATAAAATTGGAAATTCCAGTGAAATGGAAACAGTTTTATTTGGATTATTTGCATTTAGTGCACTATTCAATGCATTTAACTGTAGAGAATTTGGAGCGGATAGTATAATTCCTAATTTCACTAAAAATACGATAGCACTAGAAATAATAGGAACTACAGCAGTAGCTCAAGTAATATTTACACAAGTATTTACCAGATTCTTTAATTCAGTAGCACTGTCACCATTAATGTGGTTTAAGGTGATAGGATTAGCATTTGTGATAATAGTAGTAAATGAAGTCGTGAAGTTTGCTTTACGATTAATAAAAAGACACCAGCAAAAGAAACTTTAACATTTACAATTGATGAAGATAATCAAACAGAAGTGTTGATAAAATAATGAGGTAATAAAATTGAAAAATACAAGTAATATTCTTGACGAAATACTTCACAAAATGTTAAATAGTTCTGCTGCTGGTGATGAGGCGTTTTTAAGTGTAGATGCGGATGCAAAAGTATGCGGAAGAAGTAGAAGGCATTCTGTGGAAGATCTTTTAAATAAAGTTTATGCATTAATAAATGAATTTTTATAATTGAGTATAATAAGGTTGTTAAAATAAAGGAGGGCGATATGTCTCTCCTTTTTATATAAATAAAATATAAGCATTTAGTTTTGCCTTCTAGATAGAATATCTTGAAGATTTTTTATAAGTTTTTCTTTTTTCATCATGGAGATTTTTAAATTTTTAATTTGTTTTTCAAAAGATGTATTTTCATTTTGCATGGCATTTAATTTGTTCTTTAAATTTTTTACTTCCTTCAATTTTTCATCTAATATAGGTGTATATGCAGTATCAATAGTTTTTTTCTTATCAAAAAATAAATTTAAATTTCTCATGGCAAAAATAATTGACTTTTTAATTTTTTTTATATACCTTAATATTAACGTATATACTTTATCCATTTTAGACACCTCTATATAATTTTATAAAATTATGATTTATAGTGCAATAGCTATATATCAGAAAATGCGAAAAGAGGAATGCATGTGAATGAAAATGATAATATGCTGCATAAATTTATAAAAAGCTATACTGAAAACAAACAAAATAGAGCGGGAAATTTAGAAACAAAAAAAGAAAAATTAAAGATTCAATTAAAGAAGGAAGAAGAAAAATTAAATAAACTTTTGGTTATTAAAGAAAAACTTATTGCAAAGAAAAAATCTTATGATGAAGTTTATTCCTATCTTTTGCAAATATTGAAATCAAGAGGTATACTATTTGATATCCCAAAAGGTGCAGTAGGAATTGAAGAATGGGATAATTTATATATAAAACAGGAACAGGGTGTATATAGTCTGGTAGATAAAAATAAACAGGTTGTATACACTATAGATAACAAATACTATGATTCTATAGAACATATAGTTACCAATTATAAGTACAGTGCGATTGTAGTCAGAAAGGATGTTTGTTTTTTAAAAGTGCAAATCAGGATACTATGATCTCTATGCTATAATGAAAAATATAGATTATGTTACAGGGGTGAAATCGTTGCTTAGTAGTGCTTTGGAAATTCTACATAAATATTATGGGTATAGTGACTTTAGGAAGGATCAAGGAAAGGTAATTGAAAGTATACTAAAGGGGAAGGATACTCTAGCTGTAATGCCTACTGGAGGAGGTAAATCCATATGCTATCAGATACCTGCAGTATTATTTAAAGGGGTAACAGTTGTAATATCCCCCCTTATTTCACTTATGAAAGATCAGGTAGATAACATAAGAGATTTAGGTATAGGGGCAGCTTATATAAATAGTTCTATTTCACATCAAGATATTTTACATATATGTGAAAGCTTGATTGCAGGAAATATAAAAATTTTATATGTGGCACCAGAAAGATTGGAATCTTCTGAATTTTGCCAGATTATGGATAAAATAGATGTGTCTCAAATAGCAGTAGATGAAGCACACTGTGTTTCTCAGTGGGGACATGATTTTAGAATTAGCTACACATATATATGGAAGTTTATAGAAAGCTTTTCTAAAAGACCGGTGGTTACAGCTTTTACAGCTACGGCTACTAGAGAAGTTAGGGAAGATATCATAAAACAAATAAAGCTTAATGAACCTGCAGTTTTTATATCCGGTTTTGATAGGGAAAATTTAAAAATAGGATGTTTGAAAATTGGAAATAGGTTAGGGTATATATTAAAATACATAAAAACTAACGAAGAACAATCCGGTATAGTATATGCGGCTACTAGAAGAGAAGTGGACGGTATATATGACAAACTTAAAGAAAGTAATATATCTGTTACTAAATATCATGCAGGTCTTTCTGACAAAGAAAGGAGGAATAATCAAGAGGATTTTGTATATGATAGGGTAAATGTAATAGTTGCCACTAATGCCTTTGGAATGGGTATTGATAAGTCAAATGTTAGGTATGTAATTCATTACAATATGCCTAAGAATATAGAAAGTTATTATCAGGAAATAGGTAGGGCAGGTCGTGATGGAGAGAAAAGTGACTGTATTTTAATGTTTGCTCCTCAAGATGTTATTACTCAAAAGTATCTTATTGAAACAAGTATTCAATCTCCTGAAAGAAGATTGAATGAATATAAAAAACTTCAGCAAATGATAGATTTCGTCCACTACAATGGATGTTTGCGGAAATATATATTAAATTATTTTGGAGAACAGGTACAATATAAAGAATGTGGAAATTGCAGTAATTGTGTAAGTGAAGGAGAGTATGTAGATAAAACTATAGATTCGCAGAAAGTACTTTCCTGTATATATAGAATGAAAAGAGAATTTGGAGTAAATATGATAGTAGATGTGCTTAGAGGTTCCTCACAGAGAAAAGTGATTCAGTATGGATTTGATAAGTTGTCTACCCATGGCATAATGAAAAATTATTCAAAGGAAGAACTTTCAAACTTCATAAATACCCTTATAGCCCATGGGTACATTTCATTAAAAGAAGGAGAATATCCTACGGTGGTATTGAATCCAAAATCCATAAAGGTTCTAAAGGGAGAAGAAAAAGTAACCTTAAAGGAATTTACTAAGACTAGAAAGATAATTTTAAATAATGATCTATTTGAAATTTTGAGAGTTTTAAGAAGGAAAATAGCAGATGAAGAATCCATACCCCCTTACTTAATATTTCCAGATACGACTCTAAAAGAACTTAGCAGTAGGTGTCCTATAAATTTTGAACAGATGATGGATATATCTGGAGTAGGTCAATTGAAATTAAAAAAATATGGTGAAAGATTTTTAGAAGCTATAAAAAATTATCTGGATGAAAATAAAATTAAACCACAGTGGATTTTTAGAAATGAATTAAAAAATGAGAAAAACAATAAAAGTTTAAAACTAAAAACTCATGAAATAACGGCAGAGATGATTAAAGAGCATAAAGATCTTGAACAAATAGCAAAAGATAGGCAAATTACCGTATCTACAGTACTTTCACATATAACAAAATATGCAGAAGAAAAAGGTGTTTTAGATTTAAATATAAATTTTGGCGGAATATTTACGGATGAAGAAGAAAATCAAATTTTAAAAATTACAAAAAAGTTAGGTATATCAAAATTAAAACCTATAAAAGAGAAACTTTCTGAAAATATAAGTTATGATAAGATAAAAGCGGTTATATTAAAGGATTATATTTTAGTAGATAAAAATGCATAGTAGGGAGGCGAAATGTTGTTTGAAAGTTAAGCTTCAAGCAGCAAATATGTATGAGTGAACTTTCTAGAAAATTAAACCAATGTAGAAAACCTACAGGGGAAGAGGGAAAAGTTATAGCTAGTTCCATGAATGAAGATCATTTTGGAGTTACAACATGGGGACTAAATAAAATTTCTATTAAAGAAGAAGATATTATTTTGGATATTGGCTGCGGGGGTGGAAGAACTATAAATAGATTAGCTAATATAGCCAAAAAGGGAAGGGTCATAGGTGTAGATTATTCTATGGATTGTGTTAACTGGTCCAAAGAATTTAATAAAGAACTTATAGATGAAAAAAGAGTCGAAGTATATAATGCAAATGTAGAAAAACTTCCATTTGAAAATAATAAATTTAATGTAGTAACTGCAGTTGAAACCATATATTTCTGGCCTGATTTATTAAAAAGTTTTAAAGAAGTTAAGAGGGTTTTGAAATCAAGTGGAACCTTTATAGTGATAAATGAAATGTACATAAGTGACAAATTTAAAGAAAAAAATGACGAATATGTGGATAAAATGGCTCTGCATACTCCAGAGCAATTAAAAAAGCTATTTATAGAGGTAGGTTACAAAGATGTATCTATATATGTGTGTGAAGAAAATAACTGGATGTGCTGCAGCGGGAGGGCATAGTAAGTTCAACTGAGATTAACTTGATATGAAAGGAAGATGGGAATATGAAATTCTTAACCTATCGGTATAAAGAAAAAGAAATGATAGGAATTTTAAAAAACAACTTTGTCATAAATTTTAACGATGTATCTAAAAATATAGGAGAAAAAAATTCGCCTAAAACTATGCTGGAGCTTATAAATTACTTGGATGATTGTAAATTGAATATAATTAAAGAGTTCATAGATAAGGAAGGTATAGAAACTATACCAATAAGTAATATTAAAATTGAAGCTCCTATACCATATCCAAAGAGAAATGTTTTTTGCCTTGGAAAAAATTATGCGGAACATGCTAGAGAAATAAAAATTACTAGAATAGCTGGAAATGGCATTCCAGAAGTGCCAATTTATTTTACAAAGGTAGCATCACCAGCTGTGGGAACTGGAGACAATATTGAATTTTCCAGAGAAGTTACAAATCAGGTAGATTATGAAGCTGAATTGGCAGTTATAATAGGCAAAGATGGCAAAAATATAAAAAAAGAGGATGCTGAAGATTATATTTTTGGATATACCATAATAAATGATGTATCTGCAAGAGATCTCCAGGGGAAACATGTACAGTGGTTTAATGGAAAGAGTTTGGATACATTCTGCCCTATGGGACCTTGTATAGTTCATAAAAGTGAAATACCATTTCCCGTTAATCTAGATATAAGTTGTACTGTAAATGGAGAGATAAGGCAAAAATCTAATACAAAGAATTTAATTTTTGACATACCTTATATAATAAGTGATTTGTCTAAAGGTATTACATTAAAAGCTGGTGATATTATATCAACAGGTACGCCAAGTGGGGTTGGCATGGGATTTACGCCAATTAAAGTGTTAAAACAAGGGGATATAGTTGAATGTAGTATTGAAAAAATAGGAACTTTAGTAAATAGAGTAGTAGAACTTCATTAGTGCATTAAAAATGAAAAATTGTATGTATACAAAATGCATAAATTATTTTATATTAAAAAAATCTTCAATAGTTATTTTCTATTGAAGTTTTTTTAAAACTTTGCATTTTAAAGTATTTGAAATTAGTATGGAATAAAAAAATTTTTTAAAATTATATTGAATTATTATTAGCATAAATGTATAATTATAAAATATATCAATGAATTTACTGCATAGTTCCCTATGTAAGAGGGAGAGAAAGAAGCAGGAAACAATATTAAGATATTTCTAATTTTTAAAGTAAAACTTAAGGAAATATTTGTTTTTCATATGTATAAAAAATAATTTTAAGGGGGAAGAAAAATGATGGATTTAAAGGGTAAAAGTTTTTTGACATTAAAAGATTTTACACAGGAAGAAATAAAGTATTTTATTGATCTTGCAAAAAAGTTAAAACAAGAAAAATATAGTGGAACGGAAAAAAAGAGATTGCAAGGGAAAAATATTGCCCTTATATTTGAAAAAGATTCCCTGAGAACAAGGTGTTCCTTTGAGGTTAGTGCTTATGACCAGGGTGCAAATGTAGTTTATATAGGTGCTCAGGGAAGTCATATGGGTAAAAAAGAATCTGTGAAAGATACGGCTAGAGTAATGGGTAGAATGTTTCATGGTATAGAATACAGGGGATTTTCTCAAAGGGATATGGAGGTACTGGCAGAATATTCAAAAGTGCCTGTATGGAATGGACTTTCAGACGAAGATCATCCAACCCAGGTTTTGGCAGATTTTCTGACTATAGAAGAACATATAGATAAACCTTTAAAGGATGTAAACTTTGTTTATATTGGAGATGGAAGGAATAACATGGCAAATGCCCTTATGATAGGTGCTTCAAAAGTTGGAATGAACTTTAAAATAGCAGCTCCTAAAGAACTTTTTCCAGAGGATACATTGGTTAAAGAGTGCAGGAAAGTATCAGAAGAGAATGGAGGAAATATTACAATTACTGATGACTTATATAAAGCTGTAGAAGGAGCAGACGTCCTTTGCACTGATGTATGGCTTTCCATGGGAGAAGAAAAAGAACTTTGGAAAAAGAGAATAGAAACTTTAATGCCATATCAAATAAACAGTAAACTTATAAATGCGTGCAAAAATGAAAATGTTAAGTTTATGCACTGTCTTCCTGCTTTTCACAATACAGAAACTAAAGTAGGGCAAGAAATATATCAAAAGTTTGGATATCAAGCACTAGAGGTGACTGAAGATGTATTTGAGGGGCCTAATTCCATAGTATTTGATGAAGCAGAAAATAGACTGCACACTATAAAGGCTGTTATGGTTGCAACTTTAAGTAATATTTAAGAAAGAAGGAATAAAATGAATTCCATATTGTATTTAGAAGATGGAACTGTATTTATGGGAAAAGCCATGGGACACAAATCAATAACTGCAGGAGAATTGGTATTTAATACATCCATGACAGGATATCAAGAAATACTAACAGATCCATCCTATAGAGGGCAGATAATAACAATGTGTTATCCCTATATTGGTAACTACGGAATTAACTATAATTTTAGCCAGTCTAATGAGATACAGGCTAAAGGCATGGTAATAAAAAACATGTATAATAATACATCACACTATTTGAGTGAAAATAGTTTTGAAAATTTTTTAAATGAAAATAAGGTTGTAGGTATAAGCGGTATAGATACACGAAGTATAACTAAAAAGATAAGATCAAGTGGAACTATGAAATGTGTAATATGTAGTGAAAATGAATCCATAAGTGAAATAAAAAGAATGCTCAATTCCTATGAAAATAAAAATTTAGTATCCCAGGTAAGTACAAACTCTATAAAACATATTTCGGGAAATGGACCTAAAGTTGCACTTTTGGATTTTGGAAGCAAAAAGAACATTATTCAAAATTTGAAGGATAGAGACTGTGATATAACTATATTTCCTTACAATGCTTCTTATGAAAGTATAATGAGTATAAATCCTAAAGGCATACTTTTAAGTAATGGGCCTGGAGATCCTAAGGATTTAGGAGAAATAATGGATACTATAAAAAAATTAATAGGTAATTTACCTATATTCGGAATATGCCTTGGACACCAATTATTATCCCTTGCACTTGGAGGAGATACCTATAAGATGAAGTTCGGACATAGAGGTGGAAATCATGGTGTATATGATAAGGACATAGATAAGGCTTTTATAACATCTCAAAATCATGGCTATGCAGTTAAAAGAGATAGTTTAAATAAGGAAAGTATTGAAGTAACCCACTTTAATTTAAATGATGATACGGTAGAGGGAATTAAACATAAAACGTTACCTATATTCTCAGTACAATTTCACCCTGAAGGATCGCCAGGACCTACTGATACAGGCTATTTGTTTGATAAATTTTTGCGATTAATGACTTTAGTATAAATAACAAGGAGAAGTGATATAATGCCGTTAAGAGAAAACTTGAAAAAGGTTTTAATAATAGGATCGGGTCCTATAATAATAGGTCAAGCTGCGGAATTTGATTACTCGGGAACACAGGCTTGTGAAGCTATAAAAAAAGAAGGAATACAAACTGTTCTGGTAAATAGTAATCCTGCTACCATAATGACTGACAAAAATATTGCAGATAAGACTTATATAGAACCTTTAACTGTTGAATCACTAGAGGCAATAATAAAAAGGGAAAAGCCAGATGGGGTTTTAGCTGGATTTGGTGGACAGACTGGTTTGAATTTAGCCATGGAGCTCAATGAAATGGGGGTATTTAAGAAATATAATGTAGAACTGCTTGGAATAAAAACTGAATCCATAAAAAATGCGGAAGATAGGGAAAGCTTTAAAAATCTAATGAATGAAATAGATGAACCCATAGCTGTAAGTGAAATTGCTACAAATTTAGAAGAATGCAAACAATTTTTAAATAAAGTCAGCCTTCCAATTATAATAAGACCTGCTTATACCTTAGGAGGAACTGGAGGAGGCATTGCAAATACCTATGAAGAATATATGGATATATGTGAAAATGGACTAGAAGAAAGTCCTATAAATCAGATACTTCTTGAGGAAAGCTTAGCTGGATGGAAAGAACTAGAATACGAAATAATGAGAGATAAAAAAGATAATTGCATGGTAGTTTGTAATATGGAAAATTTAGATCCTGTAGGAATACATACAGGAGATAGTATAGTAGTAGCCCCATCTCAGACACTTAATGATAGGGAATACCAGATGCTTAGAAGGTCTGCCATAAAGATAATAAGGACTTTAAAAATAGAAGGTGGATGCAATATTCAATTTGCATTGGACCCTAATAGTAATAGGTATATAGTTATAGAAGTAAATCCTAGAGTGAGCAGATCCAGTGCACTGG
>ENA-UOOE01003004-UOOE01003004.1-fermentation-metagenome-genome-assembly--contig:-NODE-3004-length-11248-cov-5.960690_pt1 | contig 11248 bp, 7 predicted proteins | sample MGYA00245776_ERZ724021 | MGnify/ENA primary metagenome ERZ724021 (study PRJEB28704, sample SAMN03018321) | fermentation metagenome | biome: anthropogenic terrestrial biome; feature: soil; material...
AAACATTATACCATATCTTTGCGTTATCATAATGACAACCAAACAAGACGTTGAGAAGTTCTTGGAAGAGATCAGGGCCAAAGAAGCTTGTGGTGTGATAACCTTTATGTTCCTGAACAAGCGGGAAAAGAATGCACAGGCATTACTCGATTTGGACATCCCTCCTGATAAGCGGAAGGAAGTAATTTTGCAATTGAAGGCTGAAGATTTCTACAGGATAGAAGAAGGAGTCTATCAGGAGCAATATGAAATGGTGGCTTTCGGTAAAATTGTAAAAGGTATTGAAGTGTATATAAAAATCTCTGTCACCAAAAGAAACATAATATGTATCTCATTTCATCAAGCGGAGTTTCCCATCATTTATCCTTTTAAGATTAAAGTTGAATAACAATGTTAAGTCCGTTTACAGAGAAAGAAATGATTGTTCGTAAGGAATGGCGTGATATGACATTCCGGAAAGAAACGTTCAAGGTGTGTTTTCATACGTGGAAGTGTGAAGATACGGGGGAAGAGTTCGAAGATGAACATTTTGCACAATTGAATTACAACCAGGTCATCAATCAGTATAGGGAAAAATATCATATACCCTATCCCGATGAGATAAAATCCATCCGGGGAAAATATGATTTATCGGCAATAAAAATGTCACATGTTTTGGGATTCGGGGACAACACATACCGGCAATATGAAGCGGGAGAGGTGCCTACTCAAGCCAATGCCCGATTGATTCAAATGGCTGCCGACCCGAGTAAATTTCTCGATATGATTGATCTTTCTTCCGCATTGGAAGGTAGTGCACTGGAAAAAGCAAGACACAATGCGGAAAAATTGATCGATAAGGTTGATAAGGAAGAAATAGTAGTCAGAAATTATCTTTTTGAGGGTAAACGGCGAGGTAGGTTCACCGGATTTGGGAAGCCGAATTTTGAAAAATTTGTTGAAATGATTATCTATTTCTGCATCAATCAGCAACCATGGAAAACGAAGTTGAACAAGTTGTTGTTTTATGCGGACTTTACCTTTTTCAAAGAATATGGTATTTCTATGAGCGGATCGGAGTATTATGCGATTGATATGGGTCCCGTCCCGGATAATTTTAATAGTATTTTTGAACATCTGGCAAAAACTGAACAGTTAAAAGTGTACAACAAAGCATTTTCTAATGGGGGAGAGGGGCAAAAGTATTTTCCTGTAAGAGAGTTCAATGATAAATTATTTGAAGAGGCTGAACTGGAAATACTGCAAAGTATTAATGACAAATTCAAAGATTTCTCTACCCAGGAAATGATTGATTTAAGCCACGAGGAGATTGGTTGGCAGCAGAATTCCGACAATCCGCATCGTCCGATTGATTATTTGTATGCATTTGAGTTAAAGAATTAGTATTCAATGGATTTTCCCTTTCTTGGAAATAAAGATTTGCTGAAATTGCCAAAAACAGCTTTTTTGAGCAGCAGAGAAATTTCTCCGGCAGCCATACTGAAATGTTATGACTGGGCTACACGGGAACGGGATAAAGGTACTTGCGTGATCAGCGGTTTCCATTCTCCATTAGAGAAAGACGTTTTAAATTTTTTACTTAAAGGAAAGCAACCCTTCATATTGGTAATAGGAAGGGCACTTTACAAACAAATCCCCGATCTTTTACAAAGTCCTTTAAAAGAGAATCGACTTCTACTTATTTCACCTGTTTCGCAGACCATAATGCGTCAATCCCGACAAAGTTGTTTTACGCGAAACAATTTTATCGTTGAGATAGCAGATAAAGTTGTCTTCGGATCTTTAGATGAAAAAGGTAGTCTATATCACTTATATCTCGAGGCCAAAGCAAAAGGTAAATCAGTAGAGATAATCAGTTGAAACAGGAATAATCATGGTGCCTATTAACATGCTTAATTCTCATTCAAGAATTTTGTTTCAAACGAAACAATTTCCAAGAAAAATACTAGGTCGAAACATTCAAAAAAAAGGGAAAAAATGGGGTTTGAAGATTAATGTATGACCCAAAAGAAAAAAACAGTTACAGATGTTTCGCTGTAACTGTTTTTTATTCAGTCTGTAGCGAGACCGGGGGATGATCCCGGGACCTCATGATTATGAATCATGCGCTCTAACCAACTGAGCTATCTCGCCATTAAATCTTGCATGTGTTAGTTGGTATTGTTGACCGCATGATTATGAATCATGCACCCTAACCAACAAGCAAAATTGGAAGTATATTTCCAAATTCGAGGGGCAAAAGTAGTACATCTTTTTGAATTCTGCAACAAGAAAACCAAAAACATCGGCAAAAAAGGGAAAGAAAATTCACACAAGGTAAAACCTGAATTTTTTGAAAGAAAACAGGGAATCTCTTTAACGAAGTAGAAATAGTCGCCATAAAATTGTAATTTTGCACGATAATTCAAGCGCTCAATGCAGCTTACAAACTTAGTAACGTGATCTATCCCGATAATTTTGAGCAAAAAATAGAATTCAACAAGGTACGGCAACTGATCTCCGACCGGTGTCTGAGCACACTGGGACGAGAGAAGGTGGAGGAGATGCAATTTTCTGATTCTTTCGACGAGATCCGTACGCTGCTGTTCCAAACCGAGGAATTTGTCCGTATCAGGGAGGAAGAGGATGCTTTTCCGGTGGATCATTTTTACGATCTGCGACCCGTGCTGCGACGTGTGCGCATTGCGGGATCATGGATCGACCTGAGCGCCCTCTTTGAGCTGCGCCGTTCACTGCAGACCATCAACGGCATCGTGGCGTTTCTGCGTCGCGACGAGGAGAAAACGTCGCGTTATCCGTACCTGCTGGCGCTCACCGGCAATGTGGTCACCTTTCCCGAGATCACTCGCAAGATAGACAGCATGCTGGATGGTTTTGGCCAGATGAAGGACAGTGCTTCCGCCCGCCTGTCGGAGATACGGCGTGAACTTACCTCCACGGCAAATGGTATTTCGAAGAGCCTCCAGAGCATCCTGCGCAAGGCACAGGCAGAAGGTTACGTGGATAAGGATGTTGCGCCCAGCATGCGCGACGGGCGTCTGGTAATTCCGGTGAATCCCTCCTTCAAACGAAAGATCAAAGGAATCGTACACGACGAATCGGCATCGGGCAAAACGGTCTTTATCGAGCCTTCGGAAGTGGTGGAGGCTAACAACCGCATCCGTGAACTGGAAAGTGATGAAAGGCGCGAGATCATCCGCATCCTGATAGATTTTACCGACTACCTTCGTCCTTTTCTGCCCGATCTACTTGAGTCGTACGAGTTTCTGGCGTGGATCGATTTCATTCAGGCCAAGGCTGCCTTCGCACAGCAGATAGAGGGCATCAGGCCATCGCTACAGGATGCACAGCTGATCGACTGGGTGGAGGCGGTGCACCCGCTGCTCTACCTCTCCCTAAAGAAGCAGAACAGAAAAATTGTACCGCTCGACATCACACTGGAGGAGCAGAACAGAATACTGGTGATTTCTGGTCCCAATGCCGGTGGAAAGTCGGTCTGCCTGAAAACAGTCGGCCTTCTCCAGTACATGGTGCAGTGCGGATTGTTGATTCCATTGAAGGAGAACTCCAAGGTGGGAATCTTTTCCGATATCTTTATCGATATCGGTGATGAGCAATCCATCGAAAACGATCTTTCCACCTACAGCTCGCACCTGATGAACATGAAGTTTTTCGAAAGAAAGTGCCATGCGAAATCGTTGCTGCTGATCGATGAGTTTGGAAGCGGCACCGAACCGCAGATAGGTGCTGCCATTGCAGAGGCTCTGCTGGACCGGTTTAACAGGCAACAATCGTTTGGCGTGATCACCACCCATTACCAGAACCTGAAACATTTTGCCAACGAACATGAGGGTGTGGTGAATGGCGCCATGCTGTATGACCGGCATGAGATGCAGCCGCTTTTCCGTCTCTCCATCGGAAACCCGGGAAGCTCCTTCGCTGTGGAGATAGCCCGCAAGATAGGTCTCCCGGAGGAGGTGATCGCACATGCTACGGAGATCGTGGGGAGCGATTACATCAACATGGACAAATACCTGCAGGATATTGCACGAGACCGCCGCTACTGGGAACGCAAGCGTGACGAGATACGACGCGAACGCAACCGCCTTGAGGAGGTCTCCACGAAATATGAATCGGGACTCGAGGAGATCAACAAACAGAAAAAGGATATCCTTACCCAAGCTCGGCAACAGGCAGAGCAGATGCTGGCCGAAAGCAATGCTCGCATTGAAAATACCATTCGCGAGATCAGAGAGGCTAAAGCCGATAAGGATAAAACCAAACAAATCAGGGAATCACTGAGCCGGTTCAAAGAACAGGTGTCGGCTTCCGACGTCGACGGGCAGGAGCAGATTGCCCATAAGAAAGCCCATAAAAAGAAAAAGACGCAGGCACCGGAATCCAAGGTAGCCAGCGAACAACCCGCAGTGGGGGATGCCGTACGTATCAAGGGACAGACTTCGGTGGGAGAGGTGATGGACGTTACCGGTAAGAAAGCCACGGTAGCTTTTGGGATGATCAAAACCTCGGTGAGTCTCGATAATCTGGAACGGGTGAGCAACAACCAGCTAAAAAAAGAGAAAAAAGCTTCCAATACCCGCGACCTGCTGCATGAGCGGAAACTGAATTTCAGGCAGGATATCGATGTGCGAGGCATGCGGGGCGACGAGGCTTTGCAGGCTGTCATCTATTTTATCGACGATGCCATTCAGCTGGGTGTCGCCAGGGTGCGCATCTTGCATGGTACAGGTACCGGCGCTTTACGCCAGATTATTCGGGAGTATCTGGGCACCGTGAACGGCGTTGCTCACTTTGCAGATGAGCATGTACAATTCGGTGGCGCGGGAATTACCGTAATAGATTTGGAATAGGTTCTCTTCATGGGAATAATCAAATTTTTTTTTATCTTTGTCCTCAATATTAAAATTAACATTAAATACACAGTGATGGTAAAGTTTTCAAAGCCCTTTTGGGTAGCCAACTTTGTTGAACTTCTGGAACGGCTGGCATACTATGCTGTCTTTATAGTCATAACCCTCTATTTGTCTAATGTATGGGGCTTCTCTGATATTGAGGCTGGCGTGATAGCCGGATTGTTTTCGGCTTCTCTTTACCTGCTCCCTCTGTTTGCAGGTGCTTATGCCGATAAAATAGGCTTCCGTTCGGCCATCATGATTGCTTTTACCCTGCTGACTGTCGGCTATGCCGGATTGGGCATTCTGCCCACGATGCTTGAAAGCGCAGGACTGGTAGATTATGGCATGACCACCACATACACGGGGCTAAACGAGAGTTACCTCCGCTGGTCCATTGTGGCTCCCCTCATACTGGTCGTGATAGGCGGTGCCTTCATCAAATCGGTCATCTCGGGTACTGTCGCACGCGAGACCACACCCGAAAACCGGGCGCGTGGTTATTCCATCTTTTACATGATGGTAAACATAGGTGCCTTCACCGGCAAAACGGTGGTGGACCCCTTGCGTAGAAGCATGGGCGACCAGGGACTTGTGTATCTGAATTATTTCTCGGCGGCGATGACGCTCCTGGCGCTGATAGCAGTCTATTTTTTTTATAAGTCGGTAAAGACGGAAGGCAAAGGAAAAAGCTTCGCCGAAATAGGCCGATCACTGGTGAAGGTAGTGCTCAATGTGCGGCTGATGCTGCTCATTCTCATTGTGAGCGGTTTCTGGGTTATTCAAAGCCAGATGTATGCCACCATGCCCAAGTTTGTGATCAGGCTGATCGGGGAGAGCGCTTCCCCCGGCTGGTATGCGAATGTGAATCCGCTGGTGGTGTTTTTATGTGTGAACTTTGTGACTTCCCTCATGAAGAAACGCAGTGCCATCACCTCCATGATGGTCGGGATGTTCATCATCCCTGTATCGGCGCTAGTCATGTCACTGGGCACCCAAATTGGGGAAACCCACATTCTGGGTTTGCATCCGGTCGCATTCATGATGATTGTCGGTATAGCCTTTCAGGCTATTGCCGAGTGTTTTATCTCACCCCGTTACCTGGAATACTTCTCCCTGCAGGCTCCCAAAGGAGAGGAGGGGCTGTACCTGGGTTTCAGCCATCTGCATTCCTTCTTTTCCTACCTGTTTGCCTTTGGTCTCTCGGGATTTCTGCTGGATAAGTATTTGCCGGACCCGCGACTTTTCACCAACGAAGCCGGTGTGATGGACAGCGTTGCATACGCTGCTGCTACACAAAATGCACACCATATCTGGTATGTCTTTGTGGCCATCGGAGCCATATCTGCTGTTGCCCTTTTCATTTACGGTAGGGTAACGAACAGGATGGATCGCGAGGCCAAAAATAAATTATAAAACTAGTAAATTGTATATAATATGAGATTAGATCTGAGTTCTCAAATCACACTCGAACGCGTTCCCAAGAAGTATTACTTCCCCGAGAACGATTTTGAAGAGTACAATCTCTCACGTTTCGAGAAATTGCCCGTCGCCATCTACGAAGAATCCAAAAGAGCAGCAAAAAAGGTGGCCCACGATATTGTGGCAGAGATGTTGTTAAAACAACAAAATGGAGCGCTGTTTATACTGGGTATCAGCGGAGGTGCTTCTCCGATACCGGTGTACGAAGAGCTGGTCAGACTGCACAAGACGGAGCAGGTAAGCTTCAAGAATCTGGTTATCTTTAATACCTACGAGTTTTACCCTGCGGTTGATTTCTCTTTCAGCAACTTGCAAATGCTGAAAGAGGTGTTTCTGAATCAAATCGATATAGACCCTGCCCATATATTTTCGCCCGATGCCACCATCGAGAAAGATCTGATTGCCGAAAACTGTGAAGCATTTGAACGCGACCTCAAAAAAATGGGTGGTCTCGATTATTTGTTGCTGGGACTGGGTAGCAAAGGGAATGTAGGCTTTAACATGCCCGGTAGCGGACTCCACTCACAAACAAGGCTGGTCATGCTCGACGGTGACTCGCGCAAAGATATTGCCCGCAACTTCGGATCTCTCGACAAGGTGCCCGTAAGCGCAATCACCATGGGCCTTTCTGATATGATGGGCGCCAAAAAGATTGCACTGGTAGCCTGGAGTGAACAAAAAGCGGAAAGCATTCGGGATATCGTGGAGGGTACGGTCACTGACCTGATTCCTGGTTCTATTTTGCAGACGCATCCCGAAACCAAAATATATGTAGATTTAGCAGCCGCATCTGAACTTACGCGCATCAGCCGCCCCTGGCTCGTCACCAATTGCGAGTGGACCAGCAAGTTGATCCGGCGCGCCATTGTGTGGCTCTGTGGTGTGGTGGATAAGCCTATTTTGAAGTTGACCAACAAGGATTACAACGATAACGGACTGAGTGAGCTAATTACGCTGTATGGATCGGCCTACAATGTAAACATAAAAATTTTCAACGACCTGCAGCATACCATTACCGGCTGGCCTGGAGGAAAACCCGATGCCGATGATACCTATCGCCCGGAACGGGCAAAGCCCTATCCCAAACGTGTGATTATCTTCAGCCCGCATCCTGATGACGATGTCATCTCCATGGGGGGGACATTTCAGCGCCTGGTGAACCAGGGGCACGAGGTACATGTGGCCTACCAGACCTCAGGAAACATTGCCGTGGGTGATGAGGAGGTGATCCGCTATATCTCCGTCCTGAATAGCATGCGCAAGAAGTTCAATCCCGAAAATACGGGTCTGTTGGAAAAATACGAGCATATACGACACTATCTCATGCATGAAAAAACAAAGGAGGATGTCGATACGCCCGATATTCTCTTCATAAAGGGTAGAATACGCCGCGAGGAGGCTCGCTCGGCAGACAGGTATGTAGGGCTCTCAGAGGAGAACGTGCATTTTCTGGATCTCCCATTCTACGAGACAGGCAAAGTGAAGAAAAATCCGATCTCCGAGAAGGACGTCACCATTGTCAAGGAGTTTATTGAAACCATCAAGCCTCACCAGATATATGTCGCCGGCGACCTGGCAGATCCTCATGGGACACACAAGGTTTGTCTCGACGCTATCCTGGCTTCTCTAGACACCCTCAAGGAAGAAGAGTGGTTCGATGACTGCCGCGTCTGGATGTATCGGGGTGCGTGGATGGAGTGGGAGATAGACCATATTGAAATGGCCGTACCGCTCTCACCCGAGGAACTGCGTCAAAAACGGAATGCTATTCTGAAACATCAGTCCCAAATGGAGAGCGCTCCTTTCCTGGGGGATGACGAACGCTTATTCTGGCAACGTTCTGAAGAGCGCAACCGCGCTACGGCCGACATGTACTGGAAGCTGGGGTTGGCCTCTTACGAAGCCATTGAGGCTTTCGTGGAGTACATACCGGTACAATAAGTCTGATTGTTGTCATTCACAAAGAGCTGCCTTCGGGCAGCTTTTTCTGTTTTTGTGAATTTTTAGCAACATATCCAAAAAAAAATTGTATATTGTGAGCCTGTTTTTTAAATAATAGATGTCCAGAGAAAAATTCCATATCGAATTCCTTATGGGAAACGCAAGCCTGAGTAGTTTATGGCGAATGGTGAGCCAGATAGACGGCCTTTCAGAGTGGTTTGCTGATGAGGTATCGATGGATGAGACAGAAAGCATCTACACCTTCAACTGGGGAAAAAGTCAAAATCAGGCTTTCATTGTAAATCAAAAACCTCTTGCTAGTATCCGTTATCGATGGATCGATGACGAGGAAGAGCAGTGCTATTTTGAGTTCTCACTCCATAAACTGGATCTGTCGGGCGAAATGACACTGGAGATAACCGACTTCGCAGAACCCGACGAAAAAGGAGATTCCATTGCTTTGTGGGAATCTCAGGTCGATGAGATGAAACGAAGACTGGGTATCTGAGCCGCTCACCTCCTTCCGGTGCCGTTCTAATTAATCATCTTTACACTTCCGAAGCTACGATTGTCCGTTTGATTTTATTATCTTTGCCCTCAAATTAAACGGGTCTCTTTTTGTTCAGAATCGATGAGGAATTTTTTTCACATAAAGCGGCTATACGGCTATATCCTGACCACTTTTATCCCGCTTTTTCTGATGACTTTTGCCATATGCTTGTTTCTGGTGCTGATGCAGTTCCTGTGGAAGTACGTGGAAGATATGGTGGGCAAAGGCCTTGGGCTCGATGTGATTGGCGAGATGTTTTTTTACGCCGCCCTGAATCTTATCCCCATGGCGCTGCCACTGGCCATCCTGCTGGCCTCACTGATGGTCTTTGGGAATATGGGAGAGAATCTCGAGCTCCTGGCCATTAAATCGGCTGGCATTCCCTTGCTGCGAATCATGAAGCCCCTGATTATCCTCATTTTCTTCATCAGCGTAGGGGCCTTCTTCTTTCAGAATAACGCCATCCCCAAAATACAAACCAAATTTTACTCCCTGCTGATCTCCATCCGACAGGCTTCACCCGAGCTGGATGTGCCGGAGAGTGTTTTCTACAAAGAAATTGAAGGCTACAACCTCTATGTGGAAAGGAAGGATCAAAAGACCGGGATGTTGTATGACGTGCTGATTTATGACGTGGCGAGCGGATTCAACAACATGGCAGTGATTGTCTGTGATTCGGCTGAAATGAGTTCAACTGAAGACAAGACGATGTTGATTTTTACCATGTACAGCGGACAGCAATTTCAAAACTTCAAGCAGGGAGCCGGCTCTCGGAGGCAGGTCGACTTTGTTCCTTACGCCCGGGAGAACTTCGATGTGAAGACCATGATGATTCCCTACGATGCCAATTTCAACCGCATGGGTGAGGAAGTGATCGAGGGAAGCTCAACCAGCAACTATGTTTCCAAGAACCTCTCAGAACTGGGCGCCTCCATCGATTCCATGACTATGATCATGGACAGTGTGAACACGGTAGACAGGAAGTTGATGAAAAACTATTATTATCTCACTTTTCGCAACAGCTATCCTTCGGAAAGGAAAGATTCACTCATCGCTGCTGCCATTCCTGCTGACGTGATTGTTCCACGGCCCGATACACTGTTGCAATCGAAAGAACTACAAGAGCAGTCTAACATCCTGCAAAGTGCTTTCTCGAAAGCCGAAAACAACAGCAATGAATTCCTTTTCAAGTCTCTCAATAAAACAACCACACAAAAGACCATCAACCGCCATTGGGTGGAGTGGCACCGTAAATTTACCATCCCTTTCACCTGCCTCATTTTCTTTTTCATTGGCGCCCCACTGGGGTCCATTGTCAGAAAGGGAGGATTGGGCACGCCTATCGTAATCTCAGTGGTGCTCTTCATCATTTATTATATCGTCGACAATGTGGGCTATAAGATGACACGCGACGGGGTGTGGGAACATTGGTTCGGCATGTGGTTCAGTTCATTTATTCTCCTGCCCATCGGGGTGTTTCTGACTCACAAGGCAATGAACGATTCGGTGATCATGAACGCTGACACGTATCGTGAGTTCTTTAAAAAATTGTTCTTTGTTCGGGATAAAAGAAAATATCCGTTGAAAAGCGTGATCATTGATCGCCCGGATTATAGTGAGATCGTGGACTCGTTATCGGGTTTGTCGGAAGATATTGACCGCTACCTCGCTACTTACAGCCGGGTATCATATAAAGCTTATTGGATAAAGAACGGATACGAGAGGGAATTGCACGCCATAAAAAGTTCCATGGAGATTATCCTCAACCAGCTCTCCAATTCTCGGAGACTGGAGGAACTCTCTCTAGCGGAGGCATTCCCGGTGCTTATTACAGCCATACGACCTTTCAAAGCCAATTCCATCTTAGCCAAAATCAGCATGTACCTCTTTCCGGTGGGAATTATACTGCGCCTCCTTTCGGTTCCGTTTGAAACAAGAAACAGAAATGATCTGAAAGAGATACAGCGGCTGAGCAGAGAGATGATTGGAGTCATACAAAACGCACAGACAACTGGTCGCGTGATAACAGCATAAAATAAAAACAGAATATGCAAAAAGAAATTAAACTTGATACAATAGAAGAAGCCATAGAGGAGGTACGCAAAGGCAATTTCATTATCGTGGTAGACGATGAGGACAGGGAAAATGAAGGCGACCTGATCATCGCGGCAGAGTGCATCACTCCAGAGAAGATAAACTTTCTGGAAACACACGCAAGAGGCCTTATCTGTGCTCCCATTACCAAGGAGAGAGCTGAGGAGCTGGAGCTGCCAATGATGGTAACCCACAATACCTCCATTCATGCCACCCCCTTTACCGTAACCATCGATTTGCTGACACATGGTTGTACGACCGGTATTTC
>ENA-UOOE01003005-UOOE01003005.1-fermentation-metagenome-genome-assembly--contig:-NODE-3005-length-11245-cov-4.888204_pt1 | contig 11245 bp, 10 predicted proteins | sample MGYA00245776_ERZ724021 | MGnify/ENA primary metagenome ERZ724021 (study PRJEB28704, sample SAMN03018321) | fermentation metagenome | biome: anthropogenic terrestrial biome; feature: soil; material...
TATTATATCTAAATGTCCATTGGTTATAGGATCAAAACTTCCAGGATATATTGCCCTACTCATAATAATTAGTCCTCCTTGTATTTATAAAAACACACTGTAGTATTTCCGTACTTTCTATGATCTGCTAAAATTATGTTATTACTCCCTTTATATATCTCCTCACCTGTATCAATCTTAGTAACTATAATTCCACTTTTACACAATAATTTTTTACTTTCTACTATTTCTATAACCGGTGGAATCATATTTTTTTTATAGGGTGGATCAACAAATATTATATCGAATATTTCTGTTTTTCTTTTTATTTGTCTAAGAAATTCATAAGAATCCTTATTTATGGTTTCACAAATTTCACCAAAACCCAAACTTTCCACATTTTGTTTTAAAAAAGAAAATGTATCTTTATCCCTATCAACCAATAAACATTTTTTAGCCCCTCTGCTTATAGCCTCAAGGCCCAAACTTCCCGTACCTGCAAATACATCTAACACGCAAGAACCATAGATTCTATTTTGTATTATGTTAAACATAGCTTCCTTTACCCTGTCTAAAGTAGGTCTTGTAGTATCATATCCTTTAGGAGACATTAATCTTCTTCCTTTTGCAAGACCTCCAATTACTCTCATAATTTTTTCCCTACCTTCTATATTTCATATACTGCATTTTTCTATAATATTTTAACATATATGTTTCTATTATTCAAAACCATTTCAATAGGTGCTATATAAATCCTCTACATTAAATTTTTAAACTAATTAAAACTTATGATTTTAGAAGTTTTCTCTAATTTATCCATAAGTTCCTTTTTAATTTTTTCGTCCTCACTTTGTTTACTTTCTAGAAACTTCTTTGCTTCTAAATTGGCCAATCTAAATATATGTATATCTTCTGATAAATTTGAAAAAATCAATCCATTTTCACCATGCTGTTTAAATCCAAAAATTTCTCCTGTACCTCTTATTTTTAAATCTTCTTCTGCAATAAAAAATCCATCATTGCTACTTCTCATTATTTCCATTCTTCTCCTTGTGAAATCATTTTTAATGTCTGCAATTAAAATACAATAAGATTTATATTCTCCCCTTCCAACTCTTCCCCTCAACTGATGAAGCTGTGCCAGTCCAAATCTCTCTGCATTTTCTATTATCATAACTGTAGCATTTGGCACATTAACACCCACTTCTATAACTGTTGTAGATATAATAGCTTTTATATCTCCATTTTTAAATTTATTCATAGTCTCTTCTTTGGAACCAGATGGCATCTTACCATACAATATACCTATCTCTAGGTCTTTGAAATATTTTTCTTTCAATTTATTATAGATTTCTTTTACAGAACTTAAATGTAAATTATTATTTTCTTCCACTAAAGGACATACTACATATACTTGCCTACCTTTCTTTATCTCTTCTACTGCAAATTTATATACCTTATCTTTTGAATTTTTATCTGTATAATAAGTATGTATTTTTTTTCTTCCGGGAGGAAGTTCATCTATAGTAGATATATTTAAATCTCCATACAAGCATAAACTTAAAGTTCTTGGAATAGGTGTAGCTGTCATAACTAAAGTATCTACATGTTTACCTTTATTTATAAGTTTGCTCCTTTGAACCACTCCAAATCTATGTTGTTCATCTGTAACTACCATTCCTATATTTTTAAATTCGACATCATCTTCTATGAGGGCATGAGTTCCTATTATAATATCTATCTTTCCAGCTTTTAAATCTCCCTTTATTATCTTTTTATTTTTTTCAGTAATACTCCCGCAAAGTAATTGTACATTTACTCCTGTATCTTTTAAAAACTTTTTACATTCTTCATAATGCTGGTTTGCAAGTATTTCTGTAGGAGCCATAAAAACTGCCTGATATCCATTTTTTACTACATTAAAAATAGCTATAATAGCCACTATAGTTTTTCCGCTGCCTACATCTCCCTGTAACAATCTATTCATAGGTAACTCTATTTTTTCATCTAATAATATTTCTCTTATAACCTTATTTTGAGATTTAGTAAGCTCATAAGGTATTTTTTTCTTTAATTCTTTCAATTCTGGAACTATTTTAAAAGCTATACCTTCTCTATTTTTACTATGATAATTTTTTAACATTAAAATTTTCAAGGAATAGGAAAACAATTCTTGAAATTTAAGTCTTCTTTTCGCTTCTTCCAATTCTTCTATACTACTGGGTTTATGTATTGCCTTTATAGCTTTATTTAAATTACAAAATTTGTATTTTTTAATTATCCAAATGGGTAAATTTTCTTCTATATCTACTTCATTAATTACCTTAGATATAAGTTTTATAAAAATATTATTTGTAATACCCGATTTTAAAGGATAAATCGGTATTATTTTATTCTCTTTTTTATTATTTACCTCATTGTTAACCAAGGTAGGATTCATAATAGAAATACTTCCATTAAATCTTTCAATTTTACCCATTATCCTATAAACTTTATTTATCTTAAATTTGTTTTTCATATAAGGCTGGTTGAACCATTTACCTTGAAAAGTTCCACTTTCATTCTCAAATACAACTGTAGAAAGTATCTTCTTATTCTTAGTTCTTATATCTTTTTCTATAGACTTTACTCTACAGTCTATTATGACCTTTTCAGTTTCAATTTTATTTAAATTATTCAAGCTAGAGATAACTTCATAATCCCGTGGAAAATATAAAAGCAAGTCTAATATGTTAAATATACAACATCTATTTAAATTTTGAGCAGTTACATCACCTACTCCCTTTATAGATTTAACATCATCATATACATTCATATATCTCACCTACCCTTAATATATCCTATAATAAAATTCTTTTCTTCTTCAATCAAAAAATAAATAATTTGCATGAATAAAAAAGCCACAGTAGGCTTTTTTATTCAACAGAAACTATAAAATAATATAAGGGCTGTTCCCCACTATAACACTGTATATCTATATCATCATAGCTGCCTTCAAGCTTCCCTACAAAAGAATTTACTCCATCCTCATTGCAATCCTTACCATAATATATACTTATAAGTTCACTGTTTTCTTTTACCATATGACTTATAATTTTATCACATACTTGGAATATATCTTTTCCAACTTTCTCTATTTTGCCTTCTACAAGTCCCAATATATCTCCTGCCTTTATATCTTTTCCATCTATTTGAGTATCTCTTACTGCATAGGTGACAGAGCCTGTAGTCACAGTACTTATAGCCTCTTCCATAACACTTATATTTTTCTGTAGTTCCTCTTCAGGATTGAAAGCTGTTATAGCAGTAATTCCCTGGGGTACCGTTTTAGTAGGTATTACTTTCACAACTTTATCTGAAAGTTCTGCAGCCTGATTGGCGGCCATAATTATATTTTTATTATTAGGCAGTACAAATATATTTTCTGCATTTAATTTATTTATACAATTTAATATATCTTCTGTACTAGGATTCATGGTCTGACCACCTTCTATTACATAATTCACTCCTAAATCCTGAAATATTCTTTTAATACCCTCTCCTGCAGCTACTGTAATAAAAGCATATTCTTTTCCCTCAACACTTCCTTCAGAAATATATGCTTCCTCTTCACTATCATTATTTATATCCTCAAGTGGAGTTTTTTCACCATTCACATTTAAAATATTTCTATGCTGTTCTCTCATATTATCAATTTTTATCTTTGACAACTCTCCAAGTTTAATTGCCTGAGACAGTACTTCACCTGGGTCATTACTGTGAATATGAACTTTTAGAACATCTCCATCCTTTACTACTACTATGGAATCTCCTATAGTTTGTATCTTATCTTTAAAACTACTTATATCCGAATTTTTAAGATGAATAAAAAATTCAGTACAATATCCATATTTTATTTCTTCTGATTCCACACTTTTAGCCGAAGATTGAGTTACTACATCTTCAGCTTTCTTTAAATACACTTCCTCTATATCCTCTTTTAAAGCCTCATACATTCCTTGAAATATAATCAAAAGTCCCATGCCACCTGCATCTACTACTCCTGCTTTTCTAAGTACAGGGAGCATTTCAGGAGTTTTATCCAATATTTTTTTACTATAATCACACACTTCCTGTAAAAGTCCAGTTATATTTTCCTTTTTAGATTTTAAGGCACTATCCCCTGCAGCCCTTATAATAGTTAATATAGTACCTTCTGTTGGACGCATAACAGCCTTATATGCAGCCTTTGTACCTTCTTCTAAAGCTACTGCAAATTCTGATGAATTCACCTGATTTTTTCCCTGGAGTCCATTAGATATGCCTCTAAATATCTGAGAAAGTATTACTCCTGAATTTCCTCTTGCCCCCATAAGGGCTCCTTTAGCTAATTCTTTAGATACATTATCTATAGATTTACCTTTTGTATTAGATATTTCTATTACCGCATTTTTAAGAGTCATAGACATATTGGTCCCTGTATCTCCATCTGGTACAGGAAATACATTTAGAGAATTCACAAAATCTTTTTGCTCTTCTAGTTTGTTACTAGCGTTTACAACCATATTGTAAAAACGCTGTCCATCTATACTTAAGTATTCCATTTTTACGAATTACCTCCCTAGACTCTAACACCCTGAACATTTACAGTAATAGTTGAAACCTTCAGTCCTGTGTAGTTTTCTACATTATATTTTATCCTCTGTATTATATTATTTGCAATTACAGATATTTTTGTTCCATATTCTAATATTATATAAAGTTCTATCATTAATTCATTATCTTTAGAACGAATTTTTACTCCTCTGCTTAAATTTTCGCCCTTTATTAATTCCCAAAAACCATCCTTTGCATTCTTGGAAGCCATACCCACTACTCCATAGCATTCCATAGTTGATAATCCAACTATATTAGCAACTACTTCCTCTGAATAATCGATATAGCCATTTTCTCCAACAATACTACCTATCATATAAAAACCTCCTTACATTCCTATAATACCATAAACATATTTTATATTAAACAAAGTATTTATTCAACCTACAATAGTTTTAAGTAAAATTCTAGAAAAAAACCATTAATTAGAGTATACTTCTAATTAATGGTTAAAATCAATTAAATATTTAAATGTTCTATTATTTTTTTTAATATTTGTGCAGAATTTTCAAGAGCTTTAGATTCATTTTCATCTAAAGGAATTTGCAGTATGCTCTTTACTCCCGAAGAGCCAATAATACAAGGAACTCCCATAAAAACTCCTTTAATTCCATATTCTCCATTTAACAGAGTGGATGTTGTTAATATAGAATTTTCATCTCTAAATAGTGCTTCTACAATTCTCTTTACTGAAAGTGCAATAGCATAATAGGTAGAACCTTTTCTATTTATTACCTCATAGGCAGCTTTTCTCACACAGTTTAATATTTTTTCTTGATATTCTTTACTAAAATCCTTATGGATAAGCCTGTAATACTCTTCTAAAGGTATACCATTAATTGAAGTCAAACTCCATGCAGCTATTTCTGAATCTCCATGTTCACCCATTACATAACTATGGACATCTCTAATATCCACATCAAGTTCATCACTCACCATATACCTTAATCGTGAGGTATCCAGAACTGTTCCTGAGCCTATTATTCTATTTTCAGGAAATCCTGACAGTTTATAAGTTATATATGTAAGTATATCTACGGGATTTGAAACAACTAAAAGTATAGAATTAGAACTATATTTTACAATCTCAGTTATTATGGATTTAAATATAATATAGTTTTTATCAATTAATTCAAGTCTAGTTTGGCCGGATTTTTGTGCAGTTCCTGCTGTTATTATGACTATGTTGGAATCCTTAGTATCTTTATAATCCCTTGCTCTTACAGATACAGGCTTCACAAAAGACTGACCCTGTGCTAAATCCATAGCTTCACCTTCAGCTTTAGCTTTGTTTACATCCACAATTACAATCTCAGAGGCCAATCCAGACATCATAATGGCAAAGGCCGTACTTGAGCCCACAAAGCCAGCGCCAACTATTGATATCTTATTACTATTTATTCTCATTATAAACTGCACCTCCAAATTATTAATTAGTTGTGATTATATAACTAATAATTACAATTATCCACATATAAATATTAAAATTTTACTTTTAATAGTATGCCTAATACTGAAGAAAATTATATATTTACTTGCACATATTATACATTCTGTGGTAAAATAATGTGTGTTTAAGTTCAGAGACTGTTAAGGAGGTGTTTTCAAATGTCCAAGAAATGTGATATATGCGGAAAAGGCGTTGTATTTGGTGTACAGTATAGTCATTCACATCGTCAATCTAAAAGAACCTGGTCTCCAAATATAAGAAAGATTAAAGCTATAGTGAAGGGAACACCAAAAACTATACATGTTTGTACAAGATGCCTTCGTTCAGGAAAGGTTCAACGTGCTATATAAAAAACAAAAATGCAGTTGTTATGCACAATTGCATTTTTGTTTTAACTAATACTACTTTTTTTTAGTAAAAAATTTTATAATTGCAGATAGAGCACTGGGAAGCTTAAATGCAATAATTTTCATTAAACTACCTCCTTATTTATGACATTCTATCAAGTACCATCCACAATAAATTAATCCAGCTCCTGCAGCTATTATCCAACCCCATATAGGGATAATAATTGTCATTAAAAACCCAGCACCTATACACACAGCTGCCAATCCTATTTTCTTTTTAGTTCTTCTTCTAAAACTTCTTTTTTTCACGTTATTATCCCCACGAATTGCTTTATACTATTATATGCTGTTCCTCCTTATATGTTACCAATATTTTTTAATACAGGAGCTATTATATTTAAATTAAAACTACTCTCTGGACCTTATTAAAAGTAATTTTCCATCATCAAATATTATATTTACATCCTTATCTAAGAATTCATTAGATACTGTCCTCCCATCTCCTATATACAAATTATAATGATCTAGCTTATATTTTGCCCCTATTATGCTTAAATTTTTAACACAGTCACAATATGCATGAAGGGAAAAAGTTTGTCCTCGACATCCTTTTATTACCTTAGAATTATCTAATAATTCCATAATATTATTTTTATCCTTTATACATGCCTTAATATTTAAATGATTACACTTTAAAAGCATTCCTAAATTAGCAAAAACATGATCTAATCTACTTCCTGTACATCCAGTAAATATTATTTCATCTGCTCTTAAATCTACAGCCTTATTTAAGGCAATTTCAGTATCTGTAAAATTTTTGTCCCTGGGATATTTCTCTATTTTACAATTATTGCTTTTAAAAAACATCAATGCCTCTCCATCTATAGAATCAAAATCTCCTACAAGATATTCTGGTATAATTTTATAATTATAAAGACAATTTCCTCCCCCATCTGCACAAATTATCAGTGGATTATCCTTAATTTGTTCCTGAACAAGTTCTCTGGAGGGTGCAGTTCCCCCAGATACTATAAGTACTTTCATATTAAATTTCCTCTCTTAACAACTTTATATTCTCTTCTATAGTTCCTCCCTTAAATACAGATGAGCCTGCCACTATTACATTAGCCCCGCTATGCACCACTTCAGCTATATTATCTTTAGTAATACCTCCATCTACTTCTATCATTAAATTTTTATTATATTTATCTGCCAACTCTTTAACATGACCAATCTTACTGTTACAATACTCTATATATTTTTGACCTCCAAAACCAGGATTTACAGACATAATAAGTACCATATCCAATTTAGGTATTAAATACTTTATATTATCCACTAAAGTAGCGGGATTCAATGCCACTGCGGCTTTAACTCCCAGGCTTTTTATATAATCTATAGTCCTATCCAAATGTCTATCCGCTTCAAAATGTACTGTTATAATATCTGCTCCTTCATCTACAAAATCCTTTACATACCTTACAGGTTCTTCTATCATTAAATGTACATCAAAGGGGATTTTTGTAAGATGTTTTATACTTTTAATAACAGGTATTCCAAAACTTATATTTGGCACAAAACTTCCATCCATCACATCTACATGTACCAAATCTGCCCCATATTTATCTAAAGATTTTATTTCTTCTCCTAATTTTGAAAAATCTGCAGATAATATCGAAGGTGCTATTTTTATCATAGGTAATTTCTCTCCTTCTTTATACCAGTATACTTAATAATTTAGTATTTCTTTCTACTACTAATCTCATTTAAAGTTTTAACATAAAAATCATATCTTCTTTTATTTATTTTCCCATTATCAAGGGCTAACTTGATAGCACAGTCAGGTTCTTTGTAATGAACACATCCCTTAAATCTACACATGCCTATAAATTCTATAAATTCTGGAAAGCAATATTGAAGCTCCTCTTTAGTTATATGACCTATATCTAATGAAGAAAAACCTGGTGTATCCACCATAAATCCATCTTTCAATTCTATTATCTCACTATGCCTTGTGGTATGTTTTCCTCTATTTAACTTATGGCTTATTTGTCCGGTCTCCATAAGCTCCTTTCCATAGATGGCATTTAAAATAGTAGATTTCCCTACTCCTGAAGGTCCACATAAAACCGTGATATTATCTTTTAATTTTCCCTTAACCTTATCAATTCCATATCCTTCTTTAGCTTTTAAAAATATTACCTCATATCCTATATTGTTTACCATATCTATAGCATGTAATTTCTTTTTCTCATCAGCTAAATCTAATTTGTTAAAACACACCACAGGTTTTAAATTATTAAATTCACAGCTTATAAGAAATTTATTCAATAGATCTTCATTTATCTCTGGATAATTAAATGCAAATACTACCAGTGCCTGGGTTATATTAGCTACAGCAGGTCTTTTCAACTGACTTACTCTAGGATAAATTTCATCAATAACTCCTTGATTTTTTTCCAGTTCTATTTCCACTTCATCTCCTACCATAGGGGATAATCCATTATATCTGAATTTTCCCCTTGCCTTACATTCAATTATGCCATTATCAGTTCTTACATAATAGAATCCTCCTATTCCTTTCATTATAGTTCCCCGCATAATTCCTCCTAATATTTAATATATTATTCTATTCCTTTTGTGATGTACCAGAGCCACCGCCATTATTGGAACCTCCGCTGTTATTTGAGCCATCTCCGTTATTTGAGCCATCTCCATTGTTTGAGCCTCCACCGTTATTTGAGTCATCTCCATTGTTTGAGCTTTCTCCATTATTTGAGTCACTGCCGCTGCTTGAACCACTGCCACTACTTGAACCTCCTCCATTATTTGAAATTTCACCTTCAGTTTTTGGTTCAGTATACTTATAGTAGTTCAAGGTAACCGTAGTACCCTCTTTAACTTGCTGTGATGCACCTATACTTTGGCTAGTTACAATTCCATCTTGAGATTTATCCGAAGTATCTATAGGATTTCTTGCAACTTTAAGTCCTGCATTTGCCATTATAGAAGCTGCATCTTCTATACTTTTTCCATAAACATTAGGTACTGTTACATATTTAACTTCTGGTCCCTTGCTTATTACAAGATTCACTTTTGTATTATTTTCTGCTTTTGAATCCGCTTCAGGATTCTGACTTATAACTTGATTCCATGCCACTGTATTACTATATCTAGAAGATATAGTTCCTACACTAAATCCGCTGTTTGTTATGATATCTTTTGCTGTATCTAGATCTAAACCAACTACACTTGGAACCACCTGAGTAGCAGGTCCCTCACTTACAATCACCCTTACCTCTGAGTTTACTTTTACTTTTGTTCCCGGTTTAGGAAAACATTGAATTACTGTACCTTGTGGTTTATCACTTTTTTCAGTTGCACTTACCACAAAGCTTAATTTCTTACTCTGTACAAGTTTTTTGGCTTCATCCTGCTTCATACCTACTATACTTGGCACTGCAACTTCACTTGAACTGCTAGATATCTTATTATAAAAATATCCTGAAACTCCACCTATAACTATTACAAGCATAAATAAAGCTATTATAAGTATAATTTTCTTTTTCTTGGGATCCAATGCTATCTTATTTTTAAATCTATCTATTGCTCCTTCTTCATAATCATAGTAATCATCCTCATTTTTATACTCATCATTTACGTCCACAGGATCCATTATACGGGTCATATCTTTATTAAAATCATCATTTAATAAATTTAATTTTTGATTATTTTCTATCTTCTGCAAATCCAAAAGCATATCTTCCATAGTCTGATATCTTCTTATAGGTTCTTTCTCTACAGCCTTTAAAATCAATTTATTTAAACTTTCAGGTATATTGTCATTTAACTGATTAGGTGGAACTACAGGTTCCTGTATATGTTTTAACGCTATAGATACTGGACTTTCTGCATCATAGGGTACCCGACCTGTAACCATTTCGTACATAACTATGCCAAGAGAATATATATCTGTTCTAAAATCCAAAAAACTTCCTTTTGCCTGCTCAGGAGAAAAATAATGTGCAGAGCCCATTATTTTATTTGAATTAGTTATTGTAACAGAATTTGAAGCCTTTGCGATTCCAAAATCAGTTACTTTTACTATTCCATCTTCTGTTACAAGAATATTATGTGGTTTTATATCTCTATGTATAATATTGTTTTTATGAGCACATTTTAAAGCTTTAGTTATTTGAATAGCTATTTCTACAGCTCTATCTGGAAGTATCTTTCCTTCTTCTCTTATTATCTGCTTTAAAGTTCTTCCTGTAACACATTCCATAACAATATAGTTTATATCCCCCTGAGAGCCTACATCATATATATTTACTATATTATTATCTGAAAGACTGGCAGCTGCTGTAGCTTCTCTTTTAAATTTTTCCACAAATTCTCCATCACTTGAAAACTGCTCTTTAAGAATTTTCACTGCTACATTTCTATTGAGAAGATTGTCTTTAGCTTTATATACAACAGCCATACCTCCTTCTCCTATTTTTTTCAATAGCTCATATCTATTTCCCAGCACAGTCCCTATCATCTTTACACTCTCCTTCAAATACAATAACTGATATATTATCTCTCCCGCCCCTAAGGTTACTTAGCTCTATTAGCTGTCTACAGCTATTTTCATTATCATTTTTTACTATTATATCATACATCTCATTCATGCTTACCCCGTTGGATAATCCATCAGTACATAGTATTACTTTTCTTACCTCTTGAAGATTTACCTTAAAAATATCTACTTCTACAGATATATTAGTTCCAATAGCCCTTGTTATTATATTTTTATTGGGATGTATAGCTGCTTCTTCTTCAGTTATACTAC
>ENA-UOOE01003007-UOOE01003007.1-fermentation-metagenome-genome-assembly--contig:-NODE-3007-length-11243-cov-10.327851_pt1 | contig 11243 bp, 9 predicted proteins | sample MGYA00245776_ERZ724021 | MGnify/ENA primary metagenome ERZ724021 (study PRJEB28704, sample SAMN03018321) | fermentation metagenome | biome: anthropogenic terrestrial biome; feature: soil; material...
AGTTTAGCCAAATCGGCAACATATTGAATTGTTTTCTCTGTTATTTCCATACTCTGCCTTCCTTTCTTGAAACCTGTCTTTTCTGCGCCATACTTTCTATTCCTATACTTTCTATGGCTCCAACCGGGTTACATCTCTTGGAAACATAGTCGTTTCCCTGACATTCTGCTCATTAAGGAGCTTCATGGTCAGCCGCTCTAACCCGATACCAAGACCACCGTGAGGCGGCATGCCATATTTGAAAATCATAAGATAATTGGTAAAACTATCGTAATCCATTCCTCTGGCTTCCATTTTCTTAACCAGCTCCGTGTAGTCATGGATTCGCTGTCCGCCCGTGGTAATCTCCATGCCCTTGAATAGAAGATCAAAGCTTAAGGTAAGCTTCGGATCCGCAGGATCATCCATCGCATAGAACGGTCTCTTCTTGGAAGGGTAATGGGTCACGAATACAAAATCACTCTGGTATTCCTCTTGAAAATACCTGCCGATCAACGCTTCCTCCTCCGGTTCCAGATCATAAGGATTTCTGATTTTCCTGTTATATTTTTCACTAATAAGAACTTTTGCCTCATCAAATCTTACCGAGGGTATCTTGCCGATCTCCGGAAGAGCAACCTTAAGTATCTTCAGTTCCTTCGCATAGCTTACCTTTAACAGTCCAAATATAGAACGAAGCAGCTCGGTCTCCATCTCCATAATATCTTCAAAGCCCTTGATATACCCCATCTCAAAGTCAAGACTGGTATACTCATTCAAATGTCTTGTGGTGTTATGCTTTTCTGCTCGGAACACCGGTGCAGCCTCAAATACCCTGTCATACACTCCCACCATGGTCTGCTTATAAAATTGCGGACTCTGAGCTAGAAATGCTCTCTTGCCAAAGTACTCCAGCTTGAAAACATTTGCCCCGCCCTCCGCATTCCCTGCCACGATCTTAGGGGTACGGATCTCTGTGAAATCCTGTGCAAAGAGGAAATCCCGAAATCCCCTGACGATTCCCTCCTGCAGCTTAAAGATGGCTCGTTCTCTTATATTCCTTAGGGAAATGGGACGGTAGGCAAGCTTCGTCTCCAAAGAGGTCTTTAGCTTCCACTTACCGATTGGAAGAGGCAGCGGAGCATCTTGAAGCGGGACAGACAGAACGTTGATATTAATTAAGCGTACCTCGAATCCATAAGGCGCCCGTTCCTCTTGGCTTACGATACCTTCTGCGATAACGGTCATTCCTTCTCTTAGCTCTTTGCGATTAAAATTTGTAACACCTTCCTCATATATACATTGTACAAGACCTTCTTTTTTTCGCAATATTACAAATGCGATCTCACCCATATTGCGGATTGTATGAATCGCTCCGGTAAGCTTTACCGTACCGGTATGAGTTCCTTCCAGAATATCCCGAATTGCAGTCATATCCGGCTTTCTGATTCCTGTAATAAAATCCATCTCATTTCCTCCTTTTCTTAAAATTAGTTTAAGATTTGCGGGTCAAAAGCCAATTTATAAAATTGACTTCAAACAGTTACGCATTAAAATATTGTTTCTTATTACTTGAGCCTTTCCCTGTTTTGTGCAAATTGAAGAAGATTATTTGTTAATAAGAATCAAAAAACCCGAAGAACTTTGAAATATTCAAAATTCTTCGGGGCGAGAAACGATAGAAGTTCCCGCGGTACCACCCGCTTGAAGAGCACAGCTCTCCACTCTAAGCACGTAACGTGTGCCGCGCACGAGCCTACTGCGATTTTGACCCGCGGGCTCCGGAGTGTTCCGTATTCTACTTATCCCTGTTGGTGTGCTCTCAGTCGGTGGCTCACCATTCCTGTCATTCAGGTCTTGGGTAGAATAAAGTCTCCTTCCCAGCCGATTCCTATATGAAATTCTATAAGGATGATCGAAAATAAAGGTATTGTATTCGATCCATCCCTTTGTTGTTTGGTATGTTAACACATCGCTTCCGGAAATGCAAGTTATTTTAATTACTGAAATCCCTCCTTACTGTTCACACCCATCATGTATACCATGTTATGATTTCGTCAAATGTATCCGAATCGGAGACGCTTTCGCTTAGTTGCATTACGTAGCGGTACATAAGGCTCCAAAATACGGAGCCAAAGTACCGACGAATGCAAATACTCCTTATCGGATATCATTTGTCGAAATCATAGGATAGTCTTTACTAAGGTGTGAACAGTAACGGGAATACCCGCCGGTAATAATCTTTTTCCACAATGCTTTTGGAAACGGAGAATTTATTTTTAACAATATTGTTGACCGTCTTAATATAATCTTCCGGAAGCTCTTCCTCGGTCAGTTTAATGACCTCTCCGGTTTTTGAATTGTACATTACCTTATCTGTTATAAAACTTCGGTCCGATAAGATAACCAGAGGCGGAGCATCGGAGAAAACATCCCGTCCCATCAGCAATCTCGAATCATATTCAAGGCCAAACAGGTTTGACAAAGTCGGCAGAATATCCAGGCTTGAGCAAGGTTCGTCTACAATGATATTTTGCTTCATCCCTGCACTCCAAAGAATGAAATGGTTCCTATATACCTCAAAGTTTGGATCCACCTCATGCCCTGCCAGTTCATCCAGCTTTTCTTTCTCCCACCCGTAGGGATAATGATCTGCGCTGAGAGCAATCACGGTACGGTCTGCAACATTCGCTTCCTCTAATTTCTTGATCAGCTGCTCCAGCGCTCTGTCCAGTTCAATCTGGCATGCAATATAGGCTTTGACATCCGAAGAATAGGGCAGATCTTCAACCAACTTCCGATTCTTATAGGCCATACTGTTGCCCATAAAAGTATAATTCATATGTCCGCTGACCGTAAGATAATATACATGGAACCTTTCTTCCCCAATATATTCATCAACCGTAGCATTGATCATTTCCAGATCCGATTCCGGCCATACATCCGATTCCAAGACCAGTCCGTTTCCTTTCCCCTTAAAGAGATATCCGAGATTCGGATGCGTCTCATTTCTCTGATAATAGGTATAGGTGTGATTATGATATGCCTTACTCTCCACACCCATTCGCTTAAACTGATTCCCCAGAGCAAACGGCATATAGTTATTTCTGGTACGGTACATACTTCTTGTTCCCACCGGAATCAGCCCGGTCATTGCAACATATTCTCCATCGCTGGTACTGGTCTGCCACAGCGCCGTATAGAAATTATTGAATACAAAGCCTTCCCGCGTCAGCCGGTACAAGGTTGGTGTTAATTCTTTATGCACCGCGTAAGGGGAGAAGCCCTCTGCGGTTAGCATGATCAGATTATATCCTTGAAACATTCCGGTATATTTATTCTTATTCGTTGGGATAACCGATGCAAAATATTCATGCAGAGTCCGGACTGTGTTATCCTTCTCCCCTTCTGCCAAAGAAGCAAAATCAATCTCCATGACATTGGGAGAAGTATCAACCGGAGTCGGGGTCGGCAGGGGACTCGGTGTCGGATCGGATTTCTGCCGGTCTGGTTTTGCTTCCATAGATTTTATCGTCTTTGGGACCGGAGTCGGCACAGCCTTCGGTATCTTTCCTTGCATGGTCGGAAAATCCGCCAGCACCAGATCCTCTTTTGGATTTATTAACCTGCTGATATCCAGCCGGGTCATGGTTGCTATTCCCAGCTGCTTTCCGCATAAATCATACACTTTTGTATGATGATATAAATCATAAGGAGAATAATCCCCTCTGCCAAAGATGAGTAAGGCAATAAGAACCAGCGAATGCAGGAGCAGGACACCTATGCCCAGAATTCCCTGCTCCTTAAGCTTCCTTTTACTGCACGAGAATCCATCTTTTAATAGAATTGCAAGAACCGGAAGCGGTAAGCACAGAAGCAGCAGCCCACTAATATTATGCCGGACGGCGGTCGCAATGTCGGAACCGAATTCTGAAAATGCATCTCCTGCCATACCGATTGACTGAAAAGAAAAATATACTTTAAAAACATAAAAATAAATTAACTGAATACCAAAAATCAGGCAAATCAATGCCGTAATAACCCACATCATTACTTTATTAATGGCAGCACGAAAAAGGCCGGTTAAAAGTGCCAGCAAAAGTCCGAACGGAAAGGCAAACAAAATCGGATAAATAATCTTATTATCAACCCTTTGATAAATCAGAAGATGCAGGATTACTTCCAGATAAATTAAGGTTCCTGTAAAAAATCCAAAAGGGTAAATCAGATTGTTTCTTTTCTCCTGATCACTATAATCCCAATATTTTTTAAGAATATCCCTTGCTTTTTCAAGATATTCTTTCCCCCTTAATCGAAGCAGGTCAAAGCCCTTGCCATCCCTCTTTCCTTCTCCGCCCATACACTATTTTACCTTCTTTCAAAAGATATATTTCCTTTACCACCTATACTTACGATGGTTACAAACGCCCCATTAATCATCGTTATCTGCGGTGGTTTATGCCCGATATCGGCATCTAAAATAATCGGTAAATTGAGCTCACCCAATACGGATTGTACCGCTTCTTCATACGTGGTGTCTGTATAAGTCTGAAACAATGCAGGTCTGCCAAAGATAAATCCCGTTGCATGTGCAAACCAGCCTGCTTCCTTCAGCTGCCACAATCCCCTGGTTAAGGCTTCACTGTTTAAATCAAAGCTTTCCAGAAACCAGACAATTCCGTCCTGCTTATATTTCTCCACAAATTTCTTCGTTCTATCATATCCGGTTCCGATCAGGTTGAGAAGAACATCCAGGCAACCCCCAAGCGCCCTTCCTTTCATAACAATCTCCCCGGCAGGCTGCCCTGCGGGATATAGATTTTTCCAATCCACGTCTTTTTCCAGAAGATATCCTTCCAGTCCGGTTATTCTTTCCCCAAAACCATCTTGAAATTTCTCAAAGCTATCCTGCCTGAAATCTTCTCCTTCTAAGATTTTTATGTTATCTTTCAGCGAGCTATGCCATTCGTCCATGCCAAAACTGCCAAAATTACTTGCATAAACCGTTGCAATATCCAAATTCGTTGTAATTGTAAAGGTAAGACCTGTGGTATCAGAATATCCCTGTACCCATTTGGGATTGTCTTTTATCTTACCAAAATCAACAAAAGGAAGCATTTCTACCAGATAATCTCCGCCGCTGGCAGCCATAATCACACGTACCTCATCGTCATCGAAGAGCTGCATCAGCTCCTTCGCCCGCGTGGGTCCGTCCGAGCTTCTTCCCTTATGCTCCGTCCGCACATTGTTTGTCTCGATTACCGGGTAACCAATTTCAGAAAAATGGCGGATGCCATTTTCCAGACGTCTTATATCGACCTCCTTTACAAACCCGTCGGAGGTAGCCGTTACGCCTATCTTATAGCCTTTCTCTAAATTCTTTGGGTAAATCAATACGATCAAAACCTTTCTAATAGTAACTTCTTATGATAGCTTTTTAATTCTTTCCATTGCTTCTAAGGTATTTTCATAGGTACCAAAAGCGGTCAGTCGAAAATAGCCTTCGCCGCTCGGTCCAAAGCCGGAACCGGGAGTGCCCACGACATTTGCTTTCGTTAACAGGTAATCGAAGAAATCCCAGGAAGACATTCCCTTTGGTGTCTCCATCCAGATATAAGGCGCATTCACACCGCCGGAGATACTATAACCGGCAGATTTTAGTCCTTCCCGGATAATTTTAGCATTCCTCATATAGTATGCAATCTGTTCCTTGATCTGCTTTTTCCCTTCCGCAGAGTAGATTGAGGCACCTGCAACCTGGGTAATGTAAGGAGCCCCGTTAAACTTTGTTCCATGGCGTCTTGCCCACAGGCTGTTCAGCGAAACCTCACCGCATTTTAACTCCTTCGGAACTACCGTGAAGCCGAGTCTTGTTCCGGTAAACCCTGCATTCTTGGAGAAGCTGCGGATTTCGATCGCACAGGTTTTGGCGCCCTCGCACTCATAAATGGTATGCGGAACATTTTCCTCGGAAATATATGCTTCATACGCAGCATCATAGATAATCACAGCGCCGGCCTTGTTAGCATAATCCACCCATTTTTGCAGTTCCTCCTTTGTGATCGTTGAACCGGTCGGATTGTTCGGATAGCATAGATAAATAATATCCGGTGTCTCCTTCGGAAGCTCCGGTGCAAAATTCGTTTCCTTCGTACAGGGCATATAAATTACATCGGACCATTTTTCCTCGGCGGGGATATAATCTCCGGTCCTGCCTGCCATAGCGTTCGAATCGATATATACCGGATAGACCGGATCGCAGACTGCAATTTTATTATTGATAGCAAAGATTTCCTGAATGTTGCCGGAGTCACTCTTTGCACCGTCGCTGATGAAGATCTCATCGATGGCAATATCCGCTCCTCTTGCCTTATAGTCATTGTCCGCGATGGTCTGGCGAAGGAACTCATATCCAAGATCCGGAGCATAGCCTTTGAAGGTTTCCTTTACACCCATTTCATCAACTGCTCCGTGCAGCGCTTTCACTACGACAGGAGCCAGCGGTAAGGTGACATCACCAATTCCAAGCCTTATGATCTTCTTATCCGGGTTCGCCTCGGTAAATTCCCGAACCTTTTTGCCAATGGTAGAGAATAGATAGCTGCCGGGCAGCTTTAAATAATTTTCATTTATCTTAAACATCGTGCACCAAACCTTTCTGATTTTCGTTTTTGTGTTTATAAGTTGATCTCACCGTCAAATACTTTCACTGCCGGACCTGTCATGAAGACCCGGTCTAATTTTTCATCATACCGTATCGTCAAATCGCCGCCGAGAAGAGATACCGTTACCTCATGGTCGGTAAAGCCGTTCAGGATGCATGCGATCACACTGGCGCATGCGCCCGTTCCACAAGCTAAGGTCTCCCCTGCACCGCGTTCCCATACACGCATATGGATGTGGCTGCGGTCTGCCACATGCACAAATTCAGTATTCACTCTCTCCGGAAACATTTCATGATGTTCAAAAAGAGGGCCAATCGTTTCCATCGGAAGGTTCTTCGTATCATCTACAAAGACCACCGCATGGGGATTTCCCATCGACACACAGGTAACCTCATAAATCTTATTGCCTACGGTAATCGGTTCCCTAATAACGATTTCTTTATCGGAAATCACCGGAATCAGGGAAGGTTTTAAAACCGGTTTCCCCATATCCACCGTTACTAAAGTAACTTTGCCATCCGCCACGGTTAAATCCAGATCTCTTATTCCACTTAATGTTTCAATCTGAAGGTGCTTTTTGTCCGTCAGCTTGTTGTCATAAACATACTTTGCAACGCATCGGATACCATTTCCACACATTTGCGCCCGGGATCCATCATAATTATACATATCCATCATAAAATCAGCTTGCTTCGAGGTCCGGATCAATATAAGTCCGTCGGACCCAATACCAAAATGCCGGTCACTTACCCTGCGGGCGGTTTCCGGTATGTTATCAATGACATCCTTCGTACAATCAACATAGACATAGTCATTTCCACAACCCTGCATCTTTGTAAATTTCACTAGCATCAACCTTCCTGTTCTTAATCTTAAGATAAACAGATTATTTACTCTTCTTATTGACTGCTATTATAGCAAAATACGGTCCCCTGGTAAAGACTTCATTTATAATCCTGGTAAAATACAAACGCCATTCAACACAATTCTACCAGAAAAGATAATTTTTTACAAAATTGTTGTAAGTTAGGAAAAACTATTATATACTAAGAGAAGTAATTTTATTGGGGGGATGCATTTTGCAGATAAGTGAGATTCAAATAGGGGCAAAGATAGAGGTCGAAGTAAAGTACAACGGAAGGAATGTAAGCTTTCGCAGCCAGGTTGTATTTATTCAGGACTCGTCTGTTGTTGTAAATGCCATAACTGTAGATGAGCAAACCCTGGGTTTTAGCGAGAATTGTCAGATAAATTTTCTATATATTGTAGATGGTAAGGTTTTTGCCTGGGAAAATGTAACCGTTAAATTAATAAAATATGAAGGTAAACTTTACCACCTGATCGTGTTGAGCGGGGAAGGCATTCCCTATAACCGAAGAAATTCTTACCGCATGTATATCGGCGAGGATATGCCGCTTTATATCAATACTCCTAACGGGTCAAGTGCCATCAATGTATTGGTAAAAGATATCAGTGAAAATGGCGTTGCTTTTATTACGAAGGATGACCTTAGCATCAATCGGACCTTTCGGCTAAAGCTGAAGGATAGCAACAATCGGTTCATTACTCTATCCGGAATTATTATTCGTAAGGAATATCTGGAGCATCTGCAATCCTATCTGTATGGATGCCGGTTTAACGAAAACAATTCCACATTAGGCCGGTATATTGCACAAAGGCAGATTGAGCTGCTGCGGAAGAAATCCAGCAGTCCCATGCTGAGCCAGAATCGAACGAGGCATACTTTAAGGCAGAAACCAAATCGGCACAATTAGCAAAGGATGAGCCGGTGCTTATCAATTAAAAATTACCCGGATATGAATAAACATTTAACCGGGTAATTTCCATTTTTCCATTTGCTTTTATATTTTGTATTTTTTCATTTTCCATCCCTGATTTTCATTTAATTACTTGATTTTAGGGTCAAAAGCCTTCCAAACAAATCGTCTTCATCAATTCTTGTTTGTAACAATGTTTTTCTCTTGTTCATTTTTTTCATCCAGGAAGATAAATTGATACAATTCATTAATGTTATTCTCCCACTCAAGCACCAGCGGAGAGCTTACGCCGTTGTATTCATCCAGTTCATCAAACATTCCGTTTACCGGAATCCGCATAGTCTCCATGGTCGTTATCTTGTTTTCAACAATATCTTCCAGTACCCCTTCAATCTGCGCCTGGGTAACATTCGTTTTGACATAGCCAAGGCATTTCGTTGTAATAGATAATAAGTCAAATACATTCTTATTTTTGTATTTGTTAAAAACTGCCGTCATTACCCTTCGCTGCCGAAGTGTTCTTCCGTAATCATCATTGGATCCTCCCAGAGTCGGAACTTTACGTACACGGCAGTAACCAAGAGCCTGATTTCCATTCAGATTATTCCATCCGGGCACCACGTTGCGATATGCCGGATTCGAAATATAATTCTTTCGATTCAGATAATTTGCCTCTTTCTCGCCAAGCTCAATGGGTACTCCGCCGAGAAAATCAATTACCGCCTCAAAGTCTTCAAAATCAATTGATGCATATCCATCAATTTTAATTCTATAATTCTGTTCTATCGTTGTTGTTAACAGGCTTGCTCCGCCCTTCGCATAGACAGCGTTAAGCTTACGGGGGGTATATCCGGGAACATTGACTAAGGTATCCCGAAGTAATGAGGTTAACTTAATCGTCTTATCCCTGGTATTGATCGATGCAAGCAGAATCGCATCCGTATTCTTTGCTCCGCCTATTTCTTCAATACCAAACACCAAAAAGGTACTCACATAATCCTCTTGCCTTGGAATAATAACCGATTCAGAAGTATTTTCTTCGGTATCGGTCTTATTGGTATAATCAAAAGCATTCTTACTATAGGAATCGTTTATTCCGCCCGATACAGCAAAGGAATCCCCTTCTTCCTCCATCGTATTATCTGTCTGATCCACGCGGTCATGGATGTAATCCCCTGCAATCCGGTAGATCATTCTTCGGCCGGGCTTTGTTCCCACCAAAAAGACAACAAACAGGCATAGTACTCCCAGAGTAATGCCTGCAATTGCAAAAGAACGTTTTAAAATTCTGTTTTTCTTAAGTTTTCGATCTTCCTCTTCGCTTACGGATAACTCGTCATTGACCTGCTGCTTTAATACCTCATGAAAAACGTCCCAGTCCAAATCAAGATCATATTCGTCCATCGTATCTATATGAATGGAGGTAGAGACATCCTCCGTTTCTGTATCATTCCCAGAATCAGTAGCTATGCTGCTAAACCCGGATGTGTCGGCTTTGATTTCCGGGTTTCTACTGGTCATTCTTTCTTCCTTGGTATTATCATTGCCGGATAAGTTCGTATTTTCCCCCTTTTTCATGTTTGCACCCTTCCAACTTTACATTGCGTATCGTTTTTTATAAAAATATGCTTTATGCTGATTAATTCCGTCCATTCCTTCTTGAAACAATTCAAAATAATGGTAAATCTTTCAAATAATTGTACCATTATCTTTTTCCAATGTCAAACAAAGAAATTCATGCAAATTCATGCAAAAATCGTAATTGCATTGGGTATATTCTTGATTTTTATGGATGTACCGCCGGGCTCATATTCCCCGTCAATAGTCCAGGAAATAGGCTCCTGCATTGTGAAGGTTGCCTCCGCTGTCTTTAAGAAAACAATCGTGTCATTATTATTTTCCTTTTTCGAAAGGAAGAGAATTATTTTATGCAGATCCAAGGGTGTTTTCGGGTTTTTCACGAGAATCAGCTCAAGAAGTCCGTCATTTAAGTCCACTTGATCCGCATCCAGCTTCACAATACCGCCAATCGAAGTAGAATTACTTACTGCTCCAAAGACATAATCATCCTCGTATACCTCACCGTTTGCCTCCACCCGCACATGATACGGGTGAATACTGGGGATGTCCTTTACTCCCTCCAAAACATAAGCCAAATGGCCGATCATATTTTTCGATGACTGCGGTGTTGAATACGAGGTTCCGGTAAATGCACCAAAAGAAGCGATATAATTAAAGTATCTTTTATCGTTAAAGCTGCCGATATCCAATGTCTTTTTGTGACCGGCCATAATTGTCTGAGCCGCAACTTCAATCTGGCTTGACAGATTAAGGCTGGTAGCAAAATCGTTCGTGGTCCCAGCCGGAATATACCCCACCGGTATCTGAACTCCCAACTGCATCACTCCGGATATTACTTCGTTCAGTGTTCCGTCACCGCCGCAGCAGACAATAATATCATTATCCAAAGCGTGTTCCAAAACAAGCTGCGTGGCATGGCCTTTCGCTTTTGTCGATTTCATATCAACCTCATAACCATTTTTGCGAAATAATTCCGCCATACGGAAACGGCTTGCCTTCGTACTTAATTTACCTGCAATTGGGTTTATTATTAATAAGATTCTTTTTTTATCTTTCATTAGCATAGGGCACCTCTTTACAAATACTCCTTTTTACTAGATTTATTGTCACGTTAACTACTTTATACAGTGTTTCGGCAAAATTATCAATAGGATTTTCTATATTGATTAAATTATCCCCCAAATAGTTACTGTTCACACCCACCATGTATACCATGTTATGATTTCGTCAAATGTATCCG
>ENA-UOOE01003011-UOOE01003011.1-fermentation-metagenome-genome-assembly--contig:-NODE-3011-length-11227-cov-4.662191_pt1 | contig 11227 bp, 6 predicted proteins | sample MGYA00245776_ERZ724021 | MGnify/ENA primary metagenome ERZ724021 (study PRJEB28704, sample SAMN03018321) | fermentation metagenome | biome: anthropogenic terrestrial biome; feature: soil; material...
ATTGGGAATTCGTTGCGAATGAGCTACCGCTATTTTTCAGAAAAAGGACTCTGAAAAATAGGGTTAGGGCATCTTTCGAGCTACGCTCTCAGAATGACATTAGCGTTGTTCATAGCAAAGACATATGCTTTAATTTATTTATAATTATTTTCCCTGTCTGTTGCTTCCTGTCTAATTTCCTTTCGCATGCCTTTTAAAGCTTGATCTCGCCTTTTGTTCTTTTCTTCTAATTCACGCCTTTGTTTTTCATCTTCGGTTATTTTAATTGCATCTTCGGTTTTCCTATAGTTCATTATTGTATTGTCAATATTAAATTGAATTCTTTCAACATTATCTGTTCTGTCATCAGGTTTTGGTTTATTATCCATGTTGTCTCCTTAATTAATTTTATTTTTATTATTACTATAATAAAATTAATTAAACCTGCCTTTTTTTGTCATTTAATAATAATTGCTATGGACTTTCCATCAACATTAAAATAGTCTATTTTATAGCCTAATTTTTCAAAATCTCTTATTTTAATCATTGTTCTTGAATCTACTAAGACTCCTGTCATATCAACTTTTTCTTCGCTTCGTACTACGTATGCTTTCTTATTTACATTGTCCCAATCTACTTCTTCTCCAAAGGATTCGCTAATATATCTTAGGGGAAGATAAATTCTGCCTTCAATTATTGTATAAGGCTGAAAATCAAAGTCGTAATTTCCATTTAATCTGTATTTTATAACTTCCGTACTAATGCTATCTGCGTACCACTGAATTTCAACTTTCTGAACAGGATTAACTTTGTTTTCTGCCTTTGTATAAGCTTTTTCCATTTCTTCCAAAGTTATTGTATTTCCTGTTACCGGAACCTTCTCAACATTCTTCGGTGTCAATATTGTAATAGAGCTAAGTTTTCCCATACTTACATTTTCATATACAATTTCTGAATCAATCACTTGTTTATATGAATCATTTTGCTTATACATTTCCATTTTTATAATACTGTCATCAAACATGGAAGTGCCTTGTTCAAGTTCTTCGGATTCCATAAACAATACAGCTTCATCGATAAAATCATAGAATTCCTGTCTGCTTTCTTTTATTTCAGCTATTGCTGCTGCTTTTTCCTCGACCGTGAACTCTTCCTCAACTATAAGAGAATATATCTTTTCCAAATAGTTTATTGTTTCGTCAAAAACAACTTCCCTGTTTTCATTTAAATATGTAACTAAACTTTTTGCAAATTCCAAAGCACTTTCCGGTGTCAACTCAAAAGAATATCCATTGTTTATTTTCTTTATAAGTTTTGTATCAAAACCCTTAAATGCTTTTGTTATATAATCATAAGTATAATCATACCTTTTGGCATATGCATCTTCATCTTGCGGTATTTCTTGAAATCCTCCGCTTAAACCTTTATTAAACCCATACATAAATGCTTGACTGTTAATCACTATGTAATCTATATCCTTTAAATCATTGTTATACAGTTCTTCAACTATCTTTCCGTATTCTTCTGTACCATTAAGCATTTTTTCATATTTTATCATTTCTATAACAGCATTTTTTGAAATGTATACCTTATTGTCTGAAAACTTAATATTTATAGGAGTTTCAATTTCAATATCATTAATTTCAAATGTAAATTTCATTTCTCCATACAAGTCATTTAAATCATCCATATTGACTTCACCGTCTATTTCAAAGTCAATCTTATACTCTTCATCTACAAATTCTTTTGAAAGTACGACCGATGTTGTATTGTTAAAACCATACTGAGTCAATGATGAAATTTCTTTAGATAAATTCAAATAACCCAATTCATTTACACCGCATCCTGCCAATGTCGTAATAAGCATAAGTCCAATTAATATTGCTGAAATTATTCTTTTCATAATCCCGCTCCCTGTATTTTTTGTGAATGATACAATTGGAATACATGTAATCATTCCATTTATATTTTACTACATTTATTTAATTCATACAACAAAAAACGTTAAAAAGAAGACAGGCTCGCCTGTCTCCTTGTTTTTGGTTAGGGCATCTCGCAGTCTCCTTCACCAAAATATTTGCTCCCTTTGGTCGGAAAAATAGGGTTCGCAGGTATCTTAGTACTTCATTTCAGCCATTCTTACATAGCCGTCATATCTGTCTTTAGCATCTTTTTCTGCTTTTACGTATAATTCTTCGGCTGTTTCAGGGAATGAAGTTTTCAATGATGCATATCTTACTTCACCTTCAAGGAATTCTCTGAATGATGCAGATGGTGCTTTAGAATCTAACACAAATGGATTCTTTCCTTCATCTCTAAGCAGTGGATTGAATCTGTACAAATGCCAGTATCCTGCTTCAACGGCTTTCTTTTCTCTGTCAACGGTTTTGCCCATTCCTGCTTTAATTCCATGGTTGATACATGGTGCGTAAGCTATAATCAATGATGGTCCTTGGTAGCTTTCCGCTTCTTTTATTGCTTTTAAGAATTGATTCATGTTTGCGCCGATAGCAACCTGTGCTACATATACATAACCATATGTCGTAGCAATTATGCCAAGGTCTTTTTTCTTTACTCTTTTGCCTGCTGCAGCAAATTTAGCCACTGAAGCGGTAGGAGTTGCTTTTGATGACTGACCACCTGTATTTGAATATACTTCAGTATCAAGTACAAGTACATTCACATCTTCTCCTGATGCCAACACATGGTCTAATCCACCGTATCCAATGTCATATGCCCAACCGTCGCCGCCGATTATCCATTGTGACTTCTTAACAAGATAATCTTTCTTGTCTAATATATTTTTAACTGCCTCTGCACATTCATCGCATGGTTCAAGTTTTTCAAGTACTTCAACAACCTTAGCGCTTGCTGCCTTTGATTCTTCGCCTAGTTCTCTGTTTTGAATCCATTCTTGTATTGCTTCTTTCACTTCAGGCTTTGCATCCTTTTCCAGTAATTCTTCCATTGATAATTGAATGCCGTCTCTTATTTGTCTTACTGCTGTTGCCATTCCATATCCATATTCAGCATTGTCTTCAAACAATGAGTTGCCCCAAGATGGTCCTCTTCCGTTTACATCCTTTGTATATGGAGTTGATGGTGCAGATGCTCCCCAAATTGATGAGCAGCCTGTTGCATTTGCTATCATCATTCTGTCGCCGAACAATTGAGTTACAGCTTTTACATATGCAGTTTCTCCACAGCCTGCGCATGCTCCCGAAAATTCAAAGTATGGTTTGCAGAATTGACTGCCCTTAACTGTTACTTTATCCATTAAATTATCTTTGATTGTCACTTTATCAATAGCATATTTCCAGTTTGGAATTTCTTTTTCTGCCTCTTCTGCTATCGGAGTCATTACCAAAGCTTTATTACCTTTTTTACCCGGGCAGATATCTGCACAGTTTCCGCAGCCCGTGCAATCCAATGTACTTATTTGAATTCTGTATTCTAATCCATCCAAGCCCTTGCCTATTGCTTTAATAGTTTCAAAGTTTTCGGGTGCATCAGCTTTTTCTTTTTCATCCAACAATGTTGGTCTTATAACAGCGTGCGGGCATACGAATGCACATTGATTACATTGAATACAATTTTCAGGGCACCATTTTGGAACTGTAGTTGCAATTCCTCTCTTTTCATAAGCAGCCGTTCCATGTGGCAATGTACCGTCTTCTCTTCCTGCAAATGTACTTACCGGCAGTTTGTCTCCTTGTTGTCTGGTCATTACGTCTGCAACATTCTTTACAAATTCAGGTTTTTCATCTTCAGTGAATGGTATTGCCAACCCGCTGTTTGCTTTATTGTCATCAGAAGCATTTTTCCATGCTTCAGGTATATCTATTTTAACAAGCTCTAAAATACCTTTTTGAACAGCAGCCTGGTTCATATCTACTACAGCATCACCTTTTTTGCCGTAGGATTTTTCTATAGCTGCATTTAAGTATTCAACAGCATCATCTAAAGGAATAACATCTGCTAATTTAAAGAACGCAGACTGGATAATCATATTTGTTCTGTTGCCAAGTCCTATATCCTGAGCTATTTGTGTTGCATTTATTGTATAGAATTTGATGTCATTATCAGCCATGTATTTTTTGTATCTGGCAGGTAGGTTTGCATCAAGCTCATCTTTTGACCAGATAGTGTTTAAAAGAAAAGTTCCGCCTTTTTTCAATCCTTCAACTACATCATATTTATCTACATATGATTGCTGTGAAAGTGAAACGAAGTCTGCTTCATCTATTAAATAAGTTGATCTTATGGGAAATTTGCCGAACCTTAAGTGAGATACAGTAACACCGCCTGATTTTTTTGAGTCATATGAGAAATAACCTTGTGCATACATATCTGTGTGGTCACCGATGATTTTTATTGCATCCTTGTTAGCACCAACTGTTCCGTCTGAGCCAAGTCCCCAGAATTTACATCTTACTGTACCCGGAGTTGATACGTTTATTAATTCAGGAGTTTCCAAAGATTTAAATGTAACATCATCAACAATACCTATTGTGAAGTCGTTCTTTGGTTCATCAGCTTTAAGGTTGTCATATACAGCAAATATTTGTGCGGGAGTAGTGTCTTTTGAACCAAGACCATATCTTCCGCCTACTATTATAGGTGCATCTTCTTTGTTGTAGAATAATGATTTTACATCAAGGTACAATGGCTCACCAACTGAACCGGGCTCTTTGGTTCTGTCTAACACTGCTATTTTTTTAACAGTCTTAGGCAGTACATTAAAGAAGTATTTTGCAGAGAAAGGTCTGTATAAGTGAACTGTAACTAAACCAACCTTTTCTCCTTGAGCATTTAAGTAGTCAATAACCTCTTTAGCTGCTTCTGTTACTGAACCGATGGCAACTATTATGCGATCTGCATCTTGTGCACCGTAGTAAACAAATGGTTTGTATTCTCTTCCGGTAAGCTTGCTCATTTCCTTCATATAATCATTAACTATATCAGGAACAGCATCATAATATTTGTTTGAAGCTTCCTTTGCCTGGAAGAAAATATCCGGATTTTGAGCAGTTCCTCTTGTAACAGGATGCTCAGGATTTAATGCTCTTTTTCTGAATTCATCAACAGCATCCATGTCTACTAATTTAGCTAGCTCTGCATAGTCAATTGTTTCAATTTTCTGGATTTCATGGGATGTTCTGAATCCATCAAAGAAATTAACAAAAGGTACCCTTGATTTTATAGCTGTTAGGTGTGCCACTGCAGAAATATCCATTACTTCCTGTACGCTTCCCGATGCTAACAATGCAAAACCTGTTTGTCTTGCAGCCATAACATCTGAATGATCTCCAAATATTGATAAAGCGTGACCTGCTACTGCTCTTGCTGTAACGTGGAATACTCCGGGCAGTAATTCTCCTGCAATTTTATACATGTTTGGAATCATTAATAGTAATCCTTGGGAAGCAGTGTATGTAGAAGTTAATGCTCCTGCTTGCAATGAACCGTGAACAGCACCTGCGGCACCTGCTTCTGATTCAAGCTCAGTTACTCTGACTGTCTGCCCGAATATGTTTTTTTGCCCATGTGCAGCCCAATCATCAATAAGTTCAGGCATTGGTGATGAAGGTGTTATGGGAAAAATTGCCGCTACTTCAGTAAATGCATATGAAATATACGCTGCAGCGGTATTTCCGTCCATAGTTTTCATAACTTTTGACATTTGTATCCTCCTATAAATTTATTTTTTAATTATAACAATAAATATTGTCTTTTAGCCAATACTCTTAAATTATATCTTAAATGGATACTTAATGCAATACAAAAAAATAAAGTTGCATTATTGTTTTCGAATCATACTTCGAAATTTTTTGTTATAAGTTTCAAGAGGATTAAATCCAAGAAGTTTCTGTCTGTAATTTTTAGCAGCTATTTCAATGATGGCTGAGGTATTTCTTCCCGGTCTAACCGGTATTATAACCGTGGATACTTTAATACCTAATATTTCCGTAAACTCTTCATCCTTGCCGATTCTGTCATATTCCTTGTTTTCATCCCACGCTTCCAATTCAACCACTAATTCTACAAACTGCTCAATCCTGATGGAACCTACGCCAAACAAATGCTGAATATCAAGAATTCCTATACCCCTTATTTCCATTAGATGCCGGGTTAATTCAGGACAAGATGCTTTAAGCCCTCCTTCAACCTTTTTTATTATTACCGCATCATCTGCCACAAGCCTGTGACCCCTGTTTATTAACTCCAAAGCTGTTTCGCTTTTACCTATACTGCTTTTCCCCCTTAATAATACCCCGACTCCGAAAACTTCCAAACAAACACCGTGCAATGTTGTTTCTTCAGCTAATTCTTCTTCAAGGAAGTTAATCATTATATTGACTAATTTATCTGTCCTCTCGTCTGATTTAAAAACAGGTCTTTTATATTTTTTTGCATAATAAATAATAACATCATCAACTTCCATTTCATTTGCCACAATTAATGCCGGTATAGGAAAGCTGAAAAATTTATCTAATCTTTCTTTTTTTACTTCTTCATCTAATGTTTCGATGTATAAAATCTCTGCTTTTCCCATTATTTGAACTCTCTCAAAGGAAAACCATTCAAAATATCCTGCCATTTGAAGACCCGGTCTTACTATATCAGGTGTATATATTCGAGATTGAACATCCTCCGGATAATAAACCGGCTCTATTCCCGTGTAACTGACTAAATCTTCAAGTTTTACATACTGCATATTGTACCATCCCTCTATCAATTAAAAGTAATCATTATCACTATAAACGAATATGTTCTGGGTTGTCATCCTGAGCGTAAGCGAAGGATCTCATAGTACGGGGACATTCCTCTTTCTTCAAAGACTATCCAAATAGTAGAGGTGTGTCCCCCTTCCTTGAAGACCTGAGATTATTCTTGCTAAAGCCCTCAGAATGACACTTACATTAGATTATTTATAACAATGACTTTAACTTTTTTCCTTGTGAAAATAATTGTAAACTGATTCCGCTGCTTTAATATTCATTCCGGGCACCGTTGAAAGTTCGTCTACACTTTTGGTTTTAATACTTTCAACAGAACCAAATTTCTTGAGTAAATTAATTTTTCTTTTTTCACCAATATTCTTAATATTATCAAGCTCTGAACTAAACAATTTCTTGTCTCTTAAATTCCTGTGATACTCAATTGCAAATCTGTGAGCCTCTTCCTGAATTCTGTAAACCAATTTATAAACTATATCAGTCTTGCTAAGTACGATTTCCTTGTTTTGAAATATCAATCCTTTTGTTAAATGTCTGTCATCCTTAATCATTCCGCAAACAGGAATACTTAAACCAAAATTATTTATTACTTCTTCTGCAATATTTGTTTGTCCTTTTCCTCCGTCAATTAAAATTAAGTCGGGCATTTTGTTGAAACCTTGCTTGCCATCTCCTAACCCTCTGTTAATTCTTCTTTCCAATATTTCTTCCATACTTTTATAATCATTCGGTCCTTCTACTGTCTTTATTCTGAAACGTCTGTAATTGCTTTTGCTAGGAATTCCCTTTTCAAAAACAACCATGGAGCCTACCGATTCAACCCCTTGTATATTTGAAATATCATAAGCTTCAATTCTTTCGGGAGCTTCATCCAAATTTAAAATATTCTTCAGCTCTTCGAGCGCCTCCATGCTTTCATCAATATTTTTCTTTATTCTCAGGCTTCCCTTTTCTAATATTTCAAGAGCATTTTTCTTTGTCATTTTAATAAGCATGCTCTTTTCGCCTTTCACCGGAACCTTCAGAGTCACCTTGTTTCCCCTTTTTTGGGACAAAAGTTTCTCAAAAACCTCCATATCTTCTATATCGGTTTCAATATATATTTCTTTAGGAACATATACTGTACCGGTATAAAACTGTGTTAAAAATGAGCTGATTATTTGTTCCTTTGTTTCATTCTCTATATTCGTAAGCAAATAGTGCTCACTGCCTATAATTTTGCCGTTTCGAATAAAGAAAATCTGTATGCAGGCTTCTTCAATGCCTATGGCACTGCCTATAACATCTTGGTCTATACCGGCTTGAGAAACAACTTTTTGTTTTTCTGAAATAACTTCAAGTGCCTTAATCTGGTCTCTATACTTGGCAGCTTCTTCATATTCCATATTTTCTGAAGCTTCTATCATTTTTTCATTTAATGATTTAATAATGTCTTCACTGCCTGTCAAAAAGGCTGCCGCTTTACTCACTTCTTCGCCGTATTCTTTTATGTCAACGTTTCCAGAACAGGGTGCCGTGCACCTGTCTATATGATAATATATGCATGGTCTTTTACATTTCTTTGTACCGTCAAGTTTTAATGAGCATTTTCTAAGCTTGTATAAGTTTCCTATAATATCTATTATATCATTTACGGCATAAGCACTTGGATAGGGTCCGAAATATTTAGCCCCATCTTTTTTTACTTCTCTAACCTTGTAAATCCTTGGATACTTTTCCTGAACAGATATTTTAATATATGGATATTGCTTATCATCCCTTAAAAGGGTGTTATATTTAGGTCTGTATTTTTTTATATAATTTGCTTCAAGTATCAGTGCTTCAACTTCATTGTCCGTAATTATATATTCAAACTCATAAATATTTTTTATCATAGCCTGAATTTTAGGTATATGAGCTTTTGATTGAAAATATTGTCTGACTCTCTTTTTTAAATTTTTAGCCTTACCCACATATATTATTTCTCCGAAAGCGTTTTTCATCTGATAAACGCCCGGGCTATCGGGCAAATTCTTTAATTCTTCCTGTATATTAAACATTTTTACTCCTGATAATTACTAAGATATATTATACCACGTTTACCTCATTATTAACATAAATATTAAATTAATTTAGTATTAAGAATTTTACCGGTCATTAACTCTTCGCAGCTGCGGATAACAGACTGATTGGTTGGGGTAAACTGTATAAAGGCAAATTCAAGGGCTGCTGCATTGCTATTATGCCAATGCAGCAGCCCTATATATCAATAACGTATTAAGTGAATTATAAATATTTTGCGGCATCCATATCAATTATTAATGTTACGTCATTATGAAGCTGCAATATGGAAGCCGGAACCTGAGGAGTAATTTTTCCCTTTATAGTTTTTGATATGGCTTCAGCCTTTGAGCCGCCTGATGCTAAAAGTATAATTTTTTTTGCGGACATTATTGTTTTGATACCCATGGTTATGGCAGTTTTAGGCACACTTTCAAAACTGTCAAAAAACCTTTTATTAGCTTCTATTGTATCTTCAGTAAGTTTTACTATATGTGTGAATGGCTCAAAAAAATCCTCCGGCTCATTAAAACCGATATGTCCGTTATGTCCAATCCCAAGATACATTATATCCATCTGACCTGTTGAACTTAACATCTCCTCATAATTTAGACATTCCTGTTCAGAATCCTGTGCAACACCGTTTGGAATATGAATATTTTCTTCTTTTATATCTATATGGGAAAACAAATTTTCATCCATGAAATAGCGGTAGCTGTTTATGTTTGTTTTATCTAATCCTACATATTCATCCAAATTAAATGTTCGCACATTTTGAAATGAAATATTGTCTTTGTACTGAGCAATTACTGCTTTATACATCCCAACCGGTGTTGATCCGGTAGGAAGACCTAATATGGCATCATTTTTGGCTTTAACCGTATTAATTAAATATTCTGCCGCTAATTGACTCATTTCTTGATAATTGTTTTTAATTATAACTTCCATTTTTTGCTCCATTCCTTTCTATCTTTTTTAATATTTGATTTGTATCACCCAAATTTATTTTTTGATAGTATCATAGATATAGCAAATATTCAATAAAAATTTGTTGATGAATCGAATAAAGTTCAATGATAATCTGTTAATTTCTGCTGCGTTTACAGAAAAAACAATCCTTAATTCCATGAATCTGCATTAAGGATTGTTTAAAATTATGATTAATTATCTTATGGGGCAAATTCCCGTATCGCAGCCGTCGTTTCCTACATCCAATGCTTCTTCCTTAGCTTCATACTTGTTTAAAAGAGATGGAATGAACGGCTTCATTTCTTTTACTCTCTTATTATATTCTTCTTCGGTTATTGATTCATATGGCATAAGCTGATAAAAACTGTCATCCAATGAAAGAAATGAAAGTGCCACAATATCATCCCAATTGTCCCATACCCACTGCTCTACTTCATCCCATTCATGCTCCCTTACATGGACTGTGATTGAACAGTTATGCTGAACATAGTTTTCCATGAACAGTTTATAATTTTCCAATTGTTCAATTGCTGTTATATCATATTTAGTCTTTCCCACAGGAGCCTTCTGAGGAAACTCTATAACCTTTGTGGTACATGTTTTAATATCCTGACCTACCTCCGGATATATCGGGTAATCCAATTCTTCACATACCTTAACCAAAGGATCGTGGCTGTTTATTCTTACTCTTCTTAAAAAATATGGTGCATGTGAATAATGAACACCGCTGGATACTCCCGGAAGCTGTGACAATGTACCTTCAGGTTTTACGGTAGTAACCAAAATAGGCGCTTTTTCACCGATTTCTCCGGCATATCTTTCTGCTTCGTTGTGTGCTGCATCTCTAAGTTTTCTTAATAATGATGCCTGCTGCTCTATGTCAAGACCTGCAGCATTAACCATGTCCTGCCACCCTGTAAGCGAACACCCTGTCAGTTTATCTCTTTGCTGCACTCTGTCCCACTGAGACAATTCAAGCTCAACACATGTCATTCTGTAAGCAGCTCTTGCTGACAGCCGCTGTGCCTTGATAAGCCCTCTTTCATCCAAGGTTCCGTCTTCACCAACGAATGCAAAAACATTTATAGTTGTCAAGTTGCAAAGTCCCTTGTTATCGAGAAGTATTTCACCGCAGGGATTAACTCCGTTCATATTTGGTCTTCTTTTACTGCCTGCCTCTTCATTAACCCATCCCGGCTCCCCAGAATACCTCATTTGCTCAATTTGCCATTTTAACTGCTCACGGGTAGGTTTTTTCCTGTAATATATTGAATTGTTGCTCATTGAGCGGTGAATTATATCCTTATCGACAATCCACTGACCGTCTATTTGTTTATACAGCTTGCTTTTAGCTTCAATGCAGTCCGTATCGTCATAATCAATAAGCATTATTTCTGCTGTTCTTCTCACACCGCCGACTACTACATTTTCTCCTATGATGTTTGCAATATCAAGACAGTCGATAGGTTTGAGCTTGAATCTGTCCTTGCCTTCAATGG
>ENA-UOOE01003012-UOOE01003012.1-fermentation-metagenome-genome-assembly--contig:-NODE-3012-length-11224-cov-3.283284_pt1 | contig 11224 bp, 7 predicted proteins | sample MGYA00245776_ERZ724021 | MGnify/ENA primary metagenome ERZ724021 (study PRJEB28704, sample SAMN03018321) | fermentation metagenome | biome: anthropogenic terrestrial biome; feature: soil; material...
AAGTATGTAGTATACGCAAGAATAGCACCTCCAAATTAGTTGCTATTTAAAGATGGGAAATTATGTGTTGTCACCTTTGAAAAATCGAATCATAAAATACCATAAGTACCATCACGAGGAGGAGAGAAAATGCATCTAGTTAGGAAAGTTCAAACTGAGCTTACCTTTTGGCTTCGCATTATGAAGGAGCATGCCTTCTTCTTGGAGCTAGGAATTCCTGCCACAAGGGAATCGATGGCCGAACAAGCCGGGGAATTTGTCCTTATCTTCGATGAGTTGCTCACAAGAGCACAACGAGTACAAAACCACCAACAGGCCCAAGCCTTAATCCAGGATGCGAAAGCTGCCACAGCTGCTCTTTTAAATTTTAAAAGAGAAATCTTAAATCTGATCATCCAATGCCAAATGCCCTCGAGTCTCTATGCACTGTTGGTTGATCACATCGCACGGGAAGCTGCACGTTTACTAATGCTTTTAGAAGAATGGGAACACGATTATCCTCAGGACCTCTTGCAGAAAACTTTAAGCGAGGAAGAATTCTGGTCAAGAATCATGACAGATCACGCAAAGTTTATCGAACACCTTCTGGATCCATCCCAGCGCACCCTAATTGCTGACGCCCAAAGGTGGAGTCTCAGCTTTGACAATCTTTATCGTCAGGCCGAGGACTATCATTCCATGTTACAAGCAAACCCAGAGAGCTTTCTGGCTGTAAACAGCTTTACAGATGAACTGATAGAAAATGCCCAAGGGATTGCCACTTTCAAGCGAGCAGGTAGGGATGCACTTTTGAGTTGCAAGGCTCTAGCTACAACGATTCCACTGCTTATGGATCATGTAATGCGGGAGGCAGAACATTTCCACGGGGAGCTAACTGTTCTGAGGCAGCGGCTTGAGGTTGAAAACAAGCCCCTCTTGCCGCCAGAAAATCCCCTCCCCCCCAATACTCCACCCTTCAGCTAGAGACTTCGCAAATAAAAAGGCGCTCCACCAGCTGCCGCCGTCGGGAGCGGCCTGCTCCGTTGCCAAAGACGGGGTATGGTTGCTCCCGAATCTGAACCTCTCCCCGGCTTTCTAAAATTTCCATTAGCTCGCAATCTGAGATTATTCCCTCGCAGTTGTAGGAGAGAAAAAGGTAGCGACACCTGGCCTTAGCCACAAGTTCAGCTAGGGCTACAGCTGCTTCTCTTTTTTTGGAATAACGACTGCGCAGACCACTGCGATCGAACTTACGCGTTTTCCCCGCAAGTGGTGGCTTTTCCCAGCGAGCGACATTTTCCAGCACGTGATAATTATCGCAATATTGCCTAGAATTATAGGGAGGATCTAGGTAGATAATGTCCGCATCTACCTCTTCCACCAAGGTATTTGCATCCTGACAATACACCTGGCAGTCTCCCCTAGCCGTAATCTTCAGGGGGCGTAGCTGGAGCCTGCTATAGACTGTCTCATCCACAAGGTGCACACCTCCAGGACTATAGGGAGGATGGCCTAGGTTCTTTAGGTAAGCGTCATATTGGCCACAAGTATTGGCCACCTTATCTGCCGCATAAAGTAGGGATGTGAGCAAAATATAATATTCCTGGGGAGTAATTAATCCCTTTTGGCGCCAGCTTTCGATCTCGTCGCGCACAGCTCCGATTCGCTCTGCATTCTCCCAGGTGAAATAGGTGTTGCCATAGCTCTCTGCTAAATACCCTCCCTCTCCCTCTAGGCTATTGAGCCTCTCAAGTAAAAGCTCAATTTGCTGTAGATTTACATTCTTGGGGGTAGTACAAAGGAAAGCGCGATTTGTTACATAATTTGAATAAAGAAGGTCGCAGGCCAGCACCTGCCTTGCCTTCCCCACAAAAGCGCCTGCCACCACACCTGTACCAGCGAAGAGATCTAAAAAAGAGCACGCAGACAGCTCGCTGCCTACCACATCTTCTACAGCTTGGACAATAAAATCCAAAAGCGCGGCTTTAGATCCTATATATTTACGATTCTGCTGGCTGAATGCCTTCTCCAAGCCCCCACCCCCTGTCTGTTCTCTCCCCTTATTATACCATATCTTTCCCTACCTGGAAGCGCCTACAGGCATTCCTTGAGCTGAATTTGTGAACTCCACAAGATAGACAGTCCGCCTCTGAGAGTTCTTTCCCGAAAGGACACGGCTTGTAAATTTCTCCCGGATCCGCAAGGGCACCTTTCCCTTGAGGCGAGCATAGCTCTGAGCCGAGAGCACAGCGAGCTGCGAGCCTTCCATGTTGCTTACAGGCAGCTCTCCCACCAGGTGAGGCTGCCCCTGGAGACTAAAGAGCACAGGCAGGGGACTATTTTCCAAAGGCAAGCTCCGATCTACAAAGATCACCCCCCTGCTTCCTTCTGCTCTCCTCACCCCCTCTAGCACCTCCAAAGCCATGGTGTTGGCCTGGTTGGTGCCCCTGAGACTTTGGCAGTAACGGTAGTGAGGCACCAGCTGCAGGGCGAGAAAAATCAGGCCCAGAACCCAAGCAGAGCTCTGGAGTGCTCTGCTTTTAGGTAGCAAAGCTTTCCCGGCCACAATTCCCTTTGCCATCAAAAGTAGGCCCACCAGCACTGCTGGCATAATGTAACGGGTGGGAAGGTAGAAGCTGTAGCGGCTATTGAGCCAGGGTATGGCAGCAAAGCTGCCGCCGATGAGCCAGAGGGGCAGAATTTTGCCCTCCTTTTTTGCTAGATAGCAACCTAAGATCAAGACAATCGTAGCGATGGTAAACTGAGGGTCTTTTAAATAAGCCCATGGGTTCGCCAGCTCCCTATACGTGGAGCTGATGGTGCGCAAAAACTGCACTAGCATTTGACCAGCGTTACGACAAAATGCCCATAACCCAGGATTCGGTTCCAATGTATAGCTTTTTTTACTTAGCCAAGTAATGCTACCAAACTTTGAACTGAGGTTGAAATAAAGCATGTTGCCGTAGCCCACAGCAAAACTCAACCCCGCTGCCAAGAGGCTCCGCCTGGGCAAGTTGAGCTTATAGAGATAGCCCGCTACCACCACCACAAAGATGAGCACAGAGGAATGGGTTTGTAAGGCCAGAGCCCAGCACAGGCCAGTTAGGGCCAGCCAGAGGCTATTTCTCTTTTTTTCTGCCACCCCCGTCACATACAGGGCCAAGGCGAAGAAGAAGGGGGTGGTGCTATTAGACCAAGCCATATGGGTAACTAAAATGTGCATGCCACAGGATATTAGCAAAACTGCTGCCACCAGGCCACAGGTTTTGCCAAAAAGAAGCTTGCCTAGATAGTACATCAAAACCACAGTTAGGGCCGAGGTAATAGCTACATACAAACGAGGCCAATAGATACTAGGGCCAAACAATTTGAAGATCCCCGCTAGCAGATAATTATGTAGCGAGCCGATATCCCAGGCTGCATTATGCAGGGGCCAGGCCTGGCCTTGGAAGATCTGATAGGCTAGGTTCACCTCGCCTAGCTCATCAATATACCGTGGCACTTCCCACAAGTAAGGTAATCTCACGGCTAACCCCACCAAAAATAGCCCCACCACCAGGGCAGCCTCTCGCCTCCGCTCCCTTAGCTCCACTAGCCTGTAGCGATTAAAAAGCAGATTGACACCCAGCCAAAGGAGCTCCCAGGCCATTTTGATGATACTTGACAGGCACACCTTTGAGCCCGCTGCTGCCTCGGCAAGAATGGGAAGTTCTCTAATTTCAATTCTTTGTGCTTGGGCCAAGGCGATAAGCTCCACATCAAAGGAGAAACCGCGCAATTTCTGTCTGCTAAAAAGCTTCGCTGCTGCAATCCTGCTGAAGCCTTTGAGCCCACATTGGCTGTCACCGATCCCAGGCAAAAAAAAGAGCTGCACAAAAAAATTGAAGGCCTGACCCAATAGTTTCCGCAGCCTGCTCTCGCCCTCTAGCCTGCCTTGGCCACAGTTGCGCTTGCCGATGACAACCTGATGGCCAAAGGCAAGATTTTCCACCACGTCGCGAATATGCTCTGGGGTGAAGGTGGCATCTGCATCTGCAAAGATCAGATATTCACCTTGGGCTGCGTGCATGCCCACTCGTACAGCCTCACCTTTGCCCTTATTTTCGCTATACCCCCGAGCTTGGACAAAAGGGCAGGCTTCCTCCCACCTGTGGGCAATTGCCCCGGTTCCATCCACGCTGCCATCGTCAACCACGATGATCTCGGTAGGGAAAAATGTTGGGAGAGCTTCCGTGAGGATGGCGAGCCTCTCGGGCAGTCGTAGCTCCTCATTATAGGCGGGAATAATTACGCTAACAAGGCCCTTCTTGCCCTCTTGAGAGAAGGCTAGGGTTTGCTCCCTGTGGGCAAAGACCCAATACTTATACCACAGGAAGTTCCAACAAGCCGAAAAAAACGCTCCCAAAAGCTTACCACCATTAATTGCCCACAGGGAAGGCAACCCCAGTTCTACGACCCCAAGTACAACCAGGCTATTGAGAGCGATCCCGCTACTGGTAGCTAGGGCAAATCGACCCAGGGATCCTGAGCGCTCTTGGGAGGAGAATGTCCAGTGACGATGAAGGATGAAGCTTTGGGCGGCGGCAAGGGTGATGCTGATGGCATTGAGTAAGATAAGCGTACTTCCTCGGGCTCCAGTTAGGAGAAGCAAAAGGTTAAACAGGCCGAAATCTGTGAGGGTATTTGCCACCCCCACTGCGATAAATCTCACTAGCTGCCTGGGTTTATTCGCCACAGCAGAAACCACCGTCCTCTTATGCTTTGCTGCTCCTTAGTTTGCCTTTCCTTCCGGCGATTAGCAAAGCAAGTTTTTCCAAGAGGAAGGATTCTTTTAGCCAAAGGCTAAATATTAAAATTAGATACTATTTTAAGAAAGGAATGGATGCTTATGCAAAAGCGTCGCAGGATCGCTATCTTTCTATTTTGTTGTTTAGGTCTAAGTCTCTTGCCCGGACCTCTAGGCCACGAGGAGAATTCTCAAAAAACACTTTTTTCGGCTGCGCTCAGTATCCTGAGCCCTCAGGCCTTAGCCAAGTCCACCACCGTCTACATTACAAATACAGGCACGAAATACCACGTGAGCAGCTGCAGGCATTTGCGGCGCAGCAAGAAGGCCATCACAATTTCGAAGGCAAAAGCGCAGGGCTATCAGCCCTGCAAGGTTTGTAAACCACCACGTTAAGAGAGGTCGCGATTAAATCGCGACCTCTCTTTAACTTAAACTTCTAATGCAGGCGAGGGCTTGTGCCAAGACCTCTTTGTGTTTCTCCGAAGGTGTTCTCCCCAAGACTCCACCATTATCCTCCAGGCTCACGCGTTTTTTATAACCTCTGGACTTGAGAATATGTAAAAAGTCCGCTGTGGAAAAGGGCTCTTCAGGAAAGGGAAGATGGATATGTCCTAATTGGGAGACAGGTACTAGATTACCAAGGGGCTCCTCTTCCTGGGCCATATGGAACAGGTCTGCTAGTAAGCCTACTCTCCAACCAATTTTTTTACATACATCTCTGGTTTCGGCAACCTGATTGAGGAGGTTGCTCTGTTTTTGGCATAAGGGCTCGATCACGATCCTCACTTTATCCCCTGCGGCTTCCGCTACCATATCTAAAAAAATAAATAGTTGCTTCTCTGCAGTCTCCTGGGGAAAACCTTGAGGGATTTTGCGGGCTTTACCACTGCCAAAAACAACGATCTTCCCCCCTAAGCTTTCGATCCGCGGCAGCACATGATTGAGGTATTTGCAAATAGCCACCTGATCCACATCTGGTCCTACGATTGGCAAAGAGCCAGGCAGAAAACAATTGAAGACCTCTGGCTTCAGGTTAAATTGTTCAGTGTTTTTCCCTAGAAGGTCATAACTTTCATCCTCTACCACTGAGACGACTGGGGGTTCTATGTAGTCAAAACCTAGCTCAGAGTAGATCTGCACCTTATCTGCACCACCACAACAACCTATTCTCAACTCAATCATCCTTCCGTTTAAATAATCAGACATTTATTACCACCATGCCCCCTTATTGACTGCCACTAGGTTCAGCTTCTATTTTACAAAAACACTGAACAAAAAGCAAATATTTTGTAGCAAAAGGCGCTAATGGCGGTAGAAAACAATAAATGTTGATGACTGAAATGTGTAAACAATTTTCTTGTACCAGTCCCGCTCCTATGCTATAATATTCCCAAGGCTATAAACAGTTTTCTAAGCGAGGAGGGCAGCCATGAGGCGGATACTCTATATTCTCCCCTACTTTGAACTGGGAGGAACTGAACGGCATCTCATAAATTTAATGGGTGAAATTGGAAAAGAGCATCAGGTTGTTTTGCTAACACCCCAAGGCCAGGGGCTGGGCCTGCTAGCTGATCTCTCAGTTGAGCTGAAACATTTTCCCAGACTAGATCAAGGGTTATGGGCTGGAATTTCAGGTTTTAAGAAAGCACTTCAAGCGATCATGGAAGAGGGACCCTTAGATCTGGTCCATGTCCACGGAGGCCATGAGCTCCTCTTTTTAGCAAGAAAGAGAGTTGGTCGGGCTCCCTTTGTTTTTACAAACCACGGATACCATAGCGATTCCTTCGGCCTTAGCTATAAGACCTCCTCTTGGATTTGCAACCGAATGGCCGAAAAAGTAATCTGCGTCTCAGAATTTGAAGGCCAGAAGATGCTAAAGCGGGGTCTTTCCCCGGAAAAACTCTCTGTGATCCACAATGGTGTAGCTGAAGAGAAGCAACAGTTTGAACCCGAAGAGCTCTATAGACGCTTCTCCCTACCAAAAGATAAGATCCTCATTGGCACTGTAGCCAGGCTGGTAAAGATCAAAGGCATCGGTTACTTAATAGACGCCTTTCGAGGCGTAGTTCAGCGCTTCCCCAATGCTCATCTTGTCATTGTGGGAACTGGCGAGGAGTTAGCTAGCCTCAAAGAGCAAGCAGAGGATCTAGCCCCTCAAGTCTCCTTTACAGGATACGTTAAGGAAGCCCAAGCTCTCATGGGGCTCTTAGACATCTTTGTTCTCCCTTCCCTGGTGGAACCCTTTGGGATGGTAGCGGCAGAGGCTATGGCTTGCGTAAAGCCCGTAGTGGGCACTGATGTGGGCGGGATCCCGGAGATCGTGGTGCCCCAAAAAACCGGCCTTTTAGTGCCACCGGGTGATGCTAGGGCTTTAGAAGAGGGATTGATTGAACTGATGGAAGATCCTCAAAAGCGAGAACGCTTTGGCAGAAACGGTCGACAACGCTTTGAGGAAAACTTCACCATTGAAAAAATGGGCGCCCGTACCCTTGAGTTGTATGGGAAGCTATGGTGCTGATATTATATCTTCTCAAAAGATATTGATCTACAAGAGAAACATGACGCTTTTTCTAAAACACACATCAGGCCCCCAGCCTCGACTTTTTCTGGGGGCTTTCTTCTGTTTAGGCAAAATGCTTTCTGCATTTTTCAAGCCAACTCCGGCAAGCATAAGCAGTGCCCCCTATCATTATTATTCTTTTTTAAACTATATTCCTTGCTTGTCTCAAAAAGACCTTGTCCCTTGCTTTCATTTTTCTTGTAGTTGCAACATCTCCCTTTTCGTATTACAATAGAGGTGATCTAGAAAATGGTCTTAGGAGAAGCCAACTGTGGCACCAGGAAGGATTTTTAGGATAATTGCAGAAGAATGTCTCCTAGAAGGTATAATGCCGCAAAACACTAGGATCACGCTTTAAGGGCCCTCTCCCAATCTTTAACATCTTGCTTTAGTATGGGGCTCTTTTTATTTTACTAAAACGGGGTGGTTACAATGCATTTCAAGATTACGCTGGTTTTTTCAGCGATACATTTCCCCTAACCCCCAAAAATAATTAGAAGAGGTGATGGCTTAACGCAGAAAACCAAAGGAGGGGTACCCATGAAAGAAATCTTAGAGCTAATTATGAACAACAACTTTGTAGAAACTCGAAATCAACTGCTGACTAAAAACCCAGTTGATATCGCTCATTTTTTAGAGGAAATACCGCCAGAAAAGGCTCTGATGGTCTTTCGTATTTTGCCGAAAGATCTTGGTGCTGATGTCTTTGCCTACATGTCTTCGGAACAGCAAAAATATATCATAGGCAATATTAATGATAAAGAAATACGCCTGATTCTCGATGAGCTTTTTCTTGACGATACTATAGATTTCTTGGAAGAAATGCCTGCAAATTTTGTCAAAAAGGTCCTGCGGAGCGCTGACGAAAACACCAGAGTATTATTAAATCAATTTCTTGCTTATCCAGAGAACTCTGCTGGCAGCGTCATGACAATCGAGTATGTGGACCTGAAAAAAGAAATGACAGTCACCCAAGCCCTGGCCCATATAAAAAAGACCGGTGTTGATAAGGAAACCATTAACACCTGCTTTGTAGTGGACCATAACCGCAAGCTTGAGGGCATCGTTTCCATCCGCAAGCTGATTCTCAACGACGATGATGTGAAGATCAAGGATATTATGGAAACAAACATCATCTACGCCCATACCCTCAATGATCAGGAAGAAGTGGCAGACAGATTTAGAAAATACGATCTGTTCTCCATGCCTGTTGTAGATAAAGAAAACCGTCTCGTGGGAATCATCACCATCGATGATATCTTAGATATCATCGAAGAGGAAAATACTGAAGACTTCCAAAGGATGGCTGGTATTGAGCCAACAGAGAAGGAATATTTAAGAACTGGTCCCCTGAACCTCGCAAAGCATCGTGTAGCGTGGTTATTAATCCTAATGATTTCTGCTACCTTCACAGGGAACATTATCAAAAGGTTTGAAGATGTACTGCAAACTGTTGTCTTACTAGCTGCATTCATTCCCATGCTCATGGATACAGGCGGTAATGCAGGCTCTCAATCCTCAACCCTGATTATTCGTGGTCTTGCCCTAGGTGAAATTAAGATCGGGGATATTTTTAAAATCATTCGCAAGGAATTTGCCGTAGGCACAATTGTGGGGACTGTTTTGGCTGGTGTCAACCTGCTGAGGCTTTATTTTATTGAAAAGGTGGGCCTTGCAATTTCAATAGCAGTCTGCATTAGCTTGTTTTTCACAGTGCTACTTGCCAATCTCGTGGGAGGCGTGCTACCTATTTTTGCTAAACGCTTCAAAGTGGATCCCGCAATTATGGCAAGTCCCCTTATTACAACAATCGTGGATGCAGCAGCTCTGCTCATCTATTTTACAGTTGCCACCAGGCTCTTAGCGCTTTAAACCTGGGGCCCCCTTTGGGGGCTCTTTCCTTTTTAAAAACTTTAGCTTAGGGAAAAGTATTATTAATTTGAGAGGAATCCCCACTGGGATCGCGAAATATTCTATAGCATCTCTGCAATAAAAATATAGGGGGTAATTTCGATAAACAATTATGAACAAGACCTCCTGGAAGAGCGGGCCTATCTAGAGAAAACAGTAGCGCTAATCCGACAGGAACTTAAATCCGGATCTCGGGCCTTGGCCCAGAGAAAAGAAAGAGTAATTGAAATGCGGCGAGAGATGTGGAATAATACAGCCCACTCTTCCCAAGACTTCACCAAGCTCACAGAGATGAACCAATATCTATCCGAGGTAAATAGTCAAACTGCAAACTACCTGCTTACGTCCAAACGTATAAAAAGGTACCAAAAAATGCTTGCTGCCCCGTATTTTGGACGTTTTGACTTTTTAGAAGCAGGAAGTCAAGACAAAGAAAAAATCTACGTGGGGCTAGCACGGGTGATGGATCCCCAAACCCAAAAGATCCTCGTCTACGACTGGCGAGCACCTATCTGTAGTATCTTCTATCGCTATGAACTAGGTAAAGCCAGCTATCGAGCCCCCATAGGCGAGATTACAGGGGAAGTTCTCTTGAAGCGGCAATATAAGATCAAAGATGCTCAGCTGAAATACTTCTTTGACTCTAGCATCAGAATCACCGATGAGATCCTTGCGGAAATCTTGAGTCGCAATTCCTCTCCCCAAATGCGGAATATCGTGGAGACCATTCAAAAAGAACAAGATCTCATCATTCGCGATACAGCCAATGAGCTTTTGATCGTGCAAGGTGTAGCAGGTAGCGGCAAAACATCTATTGCCCTACATAGGATCGCCTTTCTCCTTTATGAAGGGGTCAGCTCCAAGCTGGGGGCTCATAACATTCTCATCATCTCCCCCAATGACCTTTTCAGTAACTATATCTCCCGTGTCCTCCCTGAACTGGGGGAAGAAAACGTAGTGCAAACAACCTTCGACGATCTGGTGACAAAGTTTTTTAAGGCTAGGTTTGTACTGGAAACCCGCACTCAGCAGCTGGAAGATTTGATCCGACACCAGGATTCCAGTAGGCAGACAAGCATTGTCTTTAAGGGTTCTAGTGTTTTTGTGCAAATCCTAGAGCGTTTGCTCTGGCACTGGGGCCACCACTTGATCCCCTTTGAAGATGTCTCCTTCGCCGGCTTCCTTGTGGAGAGCCGCCAGCAGTTGAAAAACCGTTTTCTAAACAATAAGCTGGGCCTACCCATGGCCAGGCAACTGAAAAAAATCGAAAATCAGATCCTTGAGAAAACCCACCCCCTGCAGAAAAAAAGCCAGGAAAAACTCCAAAAGATTGTTGCCCAGCGTGATGAGCATCCCTTTGAGGTAAAATCATATAGTCGGTTACTCTCGATAAAGAAAAGCCAGGCATTCCTAGAGCAGCTCCGCAAATTTACCCAGGTGGATTATTTGGATCTCTATAAGCTGCTATTCCAAGATCGAGATCTGTTCTTAAAACTTGCAGACGGTTTAGAGCTACCCGCCCAGATCGATGAGATCATCTCCACAACAAGCCAGAACTTAGACAGAGGTCTATTGCTCTATGAGGATGCTGCTCCCCTACTTTATTTGCTACTGAAGGTTGATGGTGGCGAGCCTTTCTCCGAAATCCGGCATGTTGTGATTGACGAGGCCCAAGATTATTATCCCATGCAATATGAGATCTTCAAGCTCCTTTTCCCGGAGCCAAAATATACAGTGCTAGGGGATCTTAACCAGTCCATAGAAAAAAGTGAGGAGCTTTCATTCTATGACGAGATTGCTCAGATCCTAGAGCGTCCACAGACTCTGAAGCTTTTTTTACATAAAGGCTATCGTTCTTCCTATGAAATCAACATGTTCAACCAAAAACTATTGCCCCAAAAACAAGAGCTTGTTTCCTTTGCCCGCCATGGTGAGGCGCCCCAGGTTATTCCTAAAAAAAATCAGGAGCAACTGCTTGCGGCTAT
>ENA-UOOE01003013-UOOE01003013.1-fermentation-metagenome-genome-assembly--contig:-NODE-3013-length-11219-cov-41.582856_pt1 | contig 11219 bp, 7 predicted proteins | sample MGYA00245776_ERZ724021 | MGnify/ENA primary metagenome ERZ724021 (study PRJEB28704, sample SAMN03018321) | fermentation metagenome | biome: anthropogenic terrestrial biome; feature: soil; material...
TCTGCTCTTTTTCCGGCCCCGGTTTTACGTCGAGATCGTCGCGACCGCGACCGGAGTTTTTTCTCCGTTGATATAAAAGCCGGAGGCCATCCCGGTTTTCCCGACCGCCGTGACCCGGAAGAAATAGTTCCTTCCGCTCTGCCCCGCGTCACTCACCCGGAAAGCGGAACCGGTTCCTGCCGCAAAGCCGGGCTTTGCGTCTGCGGTCAGCCGAAACACATAGGAGCGGCCGGGTTTTACGCGGAAGGGCGCCGTCGTATCGCTGACGACGGAAGGCGCGCCGCCGACCGCGGCGACGGCGACTTTGCAGCCGTTGACATAGATGCCCGCTTTTGCGCCGGCGCGGCCGGTCGACCGGATTTGAAAATAATAGTCGCTGCCGTCCCGTTTGACAAGCCGCGTGCCGAACACGCCGGGGGTCCCCACAACGAAGCCGGGAGCCGTGCCGTTCCTGCTCGTTATCTTAAAAACGTAGGCGCCGCGGACGAGGAAATCCCCCGTCGTATCGCTGAGAAACGTCCGGGCGTCCGGTGCCGTTCCGGCTGGGACGACGTCCGTCATGTCGTAAAGCGGGTTTTGATGGGAGCGGAAGCGATTGCAGGCCGCCAACGCGCAGGCGCACTGGTCGGTCGCCATGCCGTTCGCGGACGAATCTCCCCGCGTGTGTTTAAATCCCTGCCCGGGCAGATCGTATTCGGCCAGCGCGGAGAGCAGGGTGTGCCCGTTTTTCACAAAGTCCCCGCTTTCGGGAGAAATGCCCAGAGCGGTCAGGGCCTCAAGGACCTGTGCAACGCTTTCCGAATCCTCGGCCCCCCAGCTCACATAGCCGCCGTCGTCTTTCTGGAGCGCGGAGAGCACGCGCACCGCGCGGCTGACCGCGGCCTGTACGTCTGAGCGGCTCCGGTAGCGCGACAGCGCCTGCAGGGCCATTGCGGTGACGTCGGGGTCCGGTTCCGAACCGGCCAGTGCCCAGCCGCCCGCGGAAGCGGTCCCCCTGCCGATTTCGTCCGACAGGATGAAATCGACCATTTTGTCCCTGGAATTCTGCGTTCCGCCCGCGCCCTTCCGCTCGGGCATGCCGTATTTCCCGGAATCGAGGGCAATCAGGGCCCAGATCGGGCCGTTGATCCCCTGAAGAACGACTTTGTCATAATCGGCAAGCGGCTGCACAAGGTCGTACCCGCCGACGCTGTGCGGGTCCCGGCCGATGGCCGTGAGGCCCAGAATCGCCCTCGAATATTCGGTGTACCTGGTTTCGGAAAGCACTCCTTTGTCGTTTTGGACCTCCGCGGCCACGTTGCGGTAATAGGCGTCATAGACGGCGGGGGTGCCGCGCCCCGCCCGGGCAAGGGCGATGACGGTCCACTCCCCTTCGGATGTCCCGAGCCTCAGCCCGCCCTTCGGGATGTTCCTGACGAGGACCTCCGACACGTCCGCGCTCATCTCTTCCGTCGAAACCGCCGCTTCCGCCGTGCCGGCGAAGGCGGCGGGCGCACCGCCGAAGGCCAGGACCGCGGCGAGGGCCAGCCCCAGCGCCGCCCGAACTCTTCGCTTCATCGTACCACTTCTCCTTTCCGGCAGCCGACCGCGTTATGCGGAAATGGCGAGATAGCACAGAACCGTCGGCTGCTGCTTCGGCAAAGCGCAGTAAACCGCCGTCGCAATGCCGGGCGCCGGCGTCCCCGCCGCTTTGACCGTCAAATAGCATTTGTTCCCGGCGCGCTTTTCCGACGAAGAGAACGCGCTGCCGTTTCCCACCCGGAAAACCGGATCGGCGCCGCCGCCGACCGTAACGGCGAACGTATAGGTTCCGCCTTTTTTGACGGCCAGCGGGTAGGTCGTGTCGGATTTTACCGGATACGGGTTCGTCGCGGCGCGCGGCAGCAACACATAGTCGGAGCGGTCGGAAACCGCGATTTCGGCGTAGCCGTCCGCATCGACGGCGCATTCGACCGCCGGCATCGGCTCCAGCGTTTTCAGCGCGCCGTTCAGACGGTAAAAGCAGACCTTCGAGTTCGGCGCGCAGCCCGGCTGGCTGCCGACATAAACCCGAACGGAGGCGGGGGCGGGCAGGACTCCGCCGCCCGCAAACCGCAGAAGGGTCCCGGCCGCCCTCCGATCCGCCGCGTTCGCCGCCGTCACGGCCGCGGCCGCCGGGTCCGACGAAGCGGGTTGCACGTTCAGGGCAAGGTCGACATCCGTGACGGAAGCGGGGGAATCCGCAAGATCCGCGCCGCTGAATCTCCAGGAATAGGCTTCCTTTCCGGTATCCTTGTCCGTCACACGGATTACAAGATCCTTTCTCGCTTTTTTCGCGGCTTGCAAGATGGAGGCGTCCGCCCCGACCGAGAGCTTCACGGCCGCGTTTGTACCGTCCACGGCCGCCGCGGGGACTTTGACGGTCAGGGCCACCGTCCGGACCGAAGCGGATCCAATCTGGCCGATTAGGATGGAAGCCGGGGCGTCGATCCTGATTTTTGCAGGCTTTTCCGCCGTTGCGGCCGAAAGGACGGAATCGACCTCCGGCGGCACCGTCACGCTGACGCTGGACTGGCTCCCGGAAATTTCCGGCGCCGCATCGGGCCGGGCGGTCACGGTTGCGACCGTTCCGCCGTCCGGGGCGGCCGCTGTCGTCACCGTGCTTTGAGGCGGAACGGCTTTATTTTTGCTGTCTTCCTCCTCCGAATCGCTCGGCGCGGCCGTCGGCTCGGCGTCCTCGGCCGTCAGCCACTCGCTGTAATACGTCCCGTCGCCGAGCCTGGGATGCTTCGAGTCGGAAAACCAGTCTTCCACCTCGTAGCTGTAATCGTCGGCGTAATGGAACACGACCTCGTCGCCGTCTTCCAGCGGCTGGTCCTTGATGCTCTCGACTGAATGCGAGCCGTTGACGGCATACATCCAGCCGGAGCGCGGGCCGTTTGCGGAGGCCGCGAGCTTGTATCCGCCGCAGACCTCCGGGGCGTAAATCGCGCTGACATAGTCGCTGTCCGTGCCTCTCGCCGTAATGCCGGCGTCTCCGAGCGCCTTTTTGAGCAGGTCGCTCACCTTGCTGTCGGCGGGGAGCGTATAGGATTTCGTCGGAATCCACGTCACATACCTGCTGCCCTTGTAGTCGCCGTTTTTCAGGTCGACGGAGCCGTTCGATTTCGTCGCGCCGATCAGCCGGAACGAAACCGTGACCGGGCTGCCGCTCGGGTCGGCCGCATTGCTGGTAATCTGGGTTTCAAACAGAGAAGCATGATTTTGATACTTCGCCGCGACCGTCTGATAGCTTTTGGTCTTGCTGTCAAACCCGGAAAAGCGCATCCTGCTCCCGGAAACGGACTCGGTCGTTCTGTCGCTGTATGCCGCCACTGCGGACACGCTGTCATCGTCAAGGCTGGAACCGCCCTCACAGCTCTTCGGGTAATCCGTGACGGTCAGAGAGACCATATGGGTTTTCCCCGTATCGAGCATGGGACGGCCCCCGGTCCCTTTCACCCACGTTCCGCTGCTGTTGACACCGCCGTTCAGCCTGGACAAAACGGATCCGTCGCTGAACTGCTCCCCGGTTGCCGGGGCGGCGAGCCTGCCGGCGTCCGCGCCGGTCGGGTCGTCCGACCGACCGAAGCGCGGGTTTCCAGCTGCCGCGGACTGCGCGGCGAACGCCTTCGCGCTCCGTGAAGATGCAGCCGCGTTTTGAGCCGGCATCTTCGTCACGGACCCTACTGAACCGATGCCGGCCTGCGCGCCGCAGGAATCGAGATAATAATTGTTGGAGACGACGTTATAGCGGTCGAGGGAGTTCATGTTGCCGACGATCCCGCCGACATGGGCGCCGCCGTCCCCGCTTTCCGTTTCCGCTGTAAAGACCCGTTTTATCCTGCTGAATGGATTTGAATCCGCGCGGGACGTTTCCGCAGCCCCGGACGCATGGACGGTGCCGGAAAAATAGTTGTTCTGGATGTACCCGATGCCGTTGGCCCAGCACTGCCTGCAGGAAGGTTCTCCGCCGAACAGGCCGCCGACGTCATCGGCCCCGGTCACGGAGCCGTCGGCATAACAGTTCTGGATGGTGACGCACGGGGTGTTGGGTGCGGAAGGGTATCCGCTGCCGATAATCCCGCCCGCGTAGGTGCCGGAGGCGCTGACCGTCCCGTGGAACGCGCTGTCCCGCACGCTGCAGTTCCCCATCGACTGCCCCTTAATCCCGACCAGGCCGCCGACATTGTTCTTTCCCCTGACGTCCGCGGAGCTGACGCAGTTTTCAATCGTCCCGTTGAGAGCGCCCGCGAATGAGCCGATTGTGTCCTGATTCCCGTCATAGCCGATCGTCACTCCTTTTTCCACCGTGGAGTTAAGGATTCTGACGGTATCGGCGCCCGAGGCGTTTCCGTCGATCAAGCCGGACTGCAGGGTCTGCGACCCCGCTTTCAGGGTGACGTCGTCGATGGTGACGGTCAGCGGCATGTCCGGATAGGCCGCCGACGCGGTCCAGTCGCCGTAGTTTCCGGTCGGGCCGTAATCGACGGTGTAGTTGTTGACGAGGCCGCTGCCGTTAATCTTCTTACCGTACAGGTTCAGATTTCTCACAGCGGCAAACCTTACATATCCGAACAGCGGCTTACCGCCTTCCGGGACGGTCAAAGTGTGGCCGCCGCCGTCGAAGGTGCCGGAGAAGGGCAGGATGTCCTTTCCCTGACCCGCATCCGTCGCGCCCGCCCGCAGTTCGCCGATCGGCACCCAGTCCTGCGGAAGCGCGAGATCGCCGGTCATCTTGAAAAAAGCGCCTTTGTAATCATCGTATCCCGAATTGACACGGTCCCTGAGAAGGACCAGATCGTTTGCCGTGGAAAGAAGGTACGGGGAACTTTCCGTGCCGTCTCCCGCCCAGGCGGCGTCCGACGGTTCCGTAAAGCTGACCGTCACGGTATCCGACTGGACATGCTCGCTGTAGCTTTCGCCGCTGACGCTGTTTACCGTGTTGGTCACGACGCAGTAATAAGAATCATCGGCTTTGACGGAAGATGTTGCGGGCGTACAGGTACTGTCGGTCGCGCCTTTTACCGGGGAGAATTTTCCGCCGTCCCTGCTCACATACCATTGATAGGAAAGTCTGCCGCCGTCGCTGCTCTCCGCCTCGACGCTCAGGTTGTCGAGATACTTGGTCCCGGCCGCGTATCTTTTGCCGGCGGGCTGCTTGTTGATTTTCGGCGCTGCCGCCGAAGTACGGGCTACCGTCACGTCAACTTCTTTTGTCTTGACGTTTTGAAGCGGCTTCCCGTCTTCGTCGCAGACTGGTCGCCCGTCCCGGCCGCAGAGCAGCAGAAAGCAGCGATACTTAAATTCGGCGTCCGAATCCGTCGGAGGCGTAAATTCCGGGTCTTCCGAAAAGCTCTCCTTTCCCTCTACAGGGCGGGGAAGCATGGAGCCATTCGAATCTGTTCTGCTGTAGATCCAGGTGTATTTCCATACGCTGTCCCCGTCGTCGTCGGAAGGGGGTACGGCTTTCAGCGCCGAGGCTGTGTCGTCTGTCCGATAGGAATATCCATCCGCGGGAACGTCCTCCCCGCTTTCGGCCTCCAACGCCTTTCCTTCCTCCCCCTCGGGCTGCGGAACGACGATGATTTCAGCGGTCGCGCTTTCGGCTGTTTCGGTTTTCCCGCCGAGCGTGTTGGTGACGACCACCTTGTAATAGGTCGTGCCGGCCTTGAAAACATTCGGACAGTATTCTTCGTGTGTTCCGTATTGAAGTTTCTTATCGACGCTGTCCGGGGACTCGCCGCTGTACCACTGATAGGAAAGCTGCCCGCCGTCCCCGGCGGACGCCGAGACGGAAAGCGGCTTCACGATCGATCCGTAGCCCATCCCCTGGTAATAGATCACGGGATCGGTGCTCAGGTCCGTTTCGATAACGGGCGTGTCCGGGGCCTGCGTGTCTTCCGCCGGCGGACCGGAAACGGGACTGCCCAAATCCGGTTCGGTTTCCGCCGCCAGCGCCTGAACGGGGGCCGCACCGAACAGCAGGGCGGCGGCCAGCACCAGTGCCAGAGCTTTTCTTCTGACTGCTTTTACTTTTTTCATCTTTTATTCCTTCCCTTCCGCAAAGACACCGAAAAGTTTCCGGGGTAATCCGAGTTCCTGGATTGCTTGCAATTCGCCTCACCTTGTTTCTGTTTCGCCGTTTCCCTCAGCCCGGCCGGCGCCGGGTTTCCACCAAGCGCTCGCTTTCGTCGATCAGCCCGTATTTGACCCGCATCCTCGTGATTTTTTCAACCATCGGCTTTTCGATTAAGAACAGGAACAGCACTGTCGAGCCCGCGTGAATCAGGTCGAACGGGACGCCGGACAGATAAACTGCGGCCACGCTTTCCTTCGTCACCGCGGTGCTGAGCGTCAGAACGGAATAGAGATTCATCAGCCCGCCGTAAATCAGGAAGGTGGAAAGGCCGCCGTAAACGCAGACTGCGGTTTTGGGCGGCTTTCGGGCCTTCCCGCAAAACAAAAGGCCCGCCAAAAATCCGATGACGCCGAAACTGAACATCTGCCACGGCGTCCACGGTCCCTGGCCGAAAAAGAAATTGGACACGAATCCCGCCAGAGCCCCGACCAAAAAGCCGGATTCCGGCCCCAGGCCGACCGCCGAAACGATCACAACGGCGGAAACCGGCTTGAACTGGGGCAGCATAAAAAACGCGCACCTGCCGATCACCGCAATCGCAGCCAGCGAACAGATCAGAACAATTTCCCGCGCCTTCGGCCTTCTCCGGGCGAACACCAAAAAGAACGGCAACGTGGCCTCGAGCAAAATTGCGGCGCTGATGAACCAATAGCCCCGGTCGCGCAGAAACGTCATTCCGAACGCAATGGTCAGCGGAACCACGGCCAGGAGCAGCACGCAGGACAGAATCAGCCGCCGGCCGGATGTTCTCTGCACGACCGGATCACCTCCTCGCAGGTCAGGGCTTCGGGAAAGACCCGCCGCGCGATCCGGTTGGCGGAGGTCGTGTAAAAGCTGTTTCCGATGAAAAATTTTCTCGTGGCGTTCTCCGAAAGAATCTCCCCGTTGAACATCAGGGCGGAATCGTCCGAACAGGACGCGCAGAAATCGAGGTCGTGGGACACCATGACGATGGTCTTTCCCGCTCTTTTCAACGCGGCAAACAGGTCGGCCAGCTTTTTTTTGAAAACGGAGTCGATCCCCTTGGTCGGCTCGTCCAGAAGCAGGATCTTCGGTTCCGTCAGCAGCACCTTGGCCAGCGCGGCGCACTGCAGCTCGCCGCCGCTCAGATCGAACGGGTGGCGGCCGAGCAGCGGCTTCAGGCGGAAAAAATCCACCAGCCCGCTCAGCCGCGCCCCGGCGGCCGCCCCGCCGCGGCAGGCTTCGTCGGCCATGTCCTCCAGATCCTGCCCGACGGTGCTCCTCCGAAACAGGTTCCGGGGGTCCTGCGGCAGGCAGCCGAGCAGTCCCCGGTACCGTTCCCCGCGGCCGATCCGCTCGAGGTCGCGCCCCAGCAATGTCACTTTTCCCCGGTACGGCCGGCCTATGCCGCCGATGACGGAGAGCAGGGTGGATTTTCCCACGCCGTTTCCGCCGAGGATGCTGTATAAGACGCCTCGCCTGATTTTCAGGGACACGCCCCGGACGATATCCGCCGATTTTCGATCGTACCGAAACCAGACGTCGTCCAAAACGACGGCGGGTTCCTCCTTCTTCTCCGGCCGCCGCCGTCCGCCGGGGCCGGCCTTTGGGCCGGTCTTCGGCCGCGGGCGCACGCGGCGTTCCAGCCACTGTCTGGCGCCCTTGACCGTGACGGGCGTCTCGCCGGTTTCAAATTCCGCGCAGATCCTGACGCAGGCCGGGAGCGCCGCGGCCATGTCGCTGTTCAGTTTTTTCATGGCCCCGCCGATTTCGCCCGGCCGGGTGTCCGCTGCAATCCGGCCCTTTTCCATAAAAACGACCCGCGAGCAGACCGGCAGGACCTCTTCGAGGTGGTGTTCCGAAACGACGACGGTGACGCCCAGCTCTTCGTTGATCTTCCGAAGCATCTGGACGAAGTTAGAGGTCGCGACCGGGTCAAGCTGCGAAGTCGGTTCGTCCAGCAGGAGAACTTCCGGCTGCATGACCATCACGGAAGCCAGATTGAGAATCTGCCTCTGCCCGTCGGAAAGGTCTGTCACCGGCCGGAAAAACCAGCTCTGTATCCCGAAAAACGAGGCCATCTCGGCGACCCGGAGCCGGATGGTCCCGCTGTCGCACCCCAGGCTTTCCAGCCCGAAGGCCAGTTCGTGCCAGACCTTGTCGGTTACGATCTGGTTGTCGGGGCTCTGCGAAACATAGCCGATTCGCCCGCTCTGTTCCCGCAGGGAAAGGGCGCCGATTTCCGTTCCGCAAAACAGGATGCTTCCGGACCGCTTCCCGAACGGCGTAACGGCGGGTTTCAGCTGTTTCAGAAAAGTCGTTTTGCCGCACCCGGAGCGACCGAAAATCAGAAGGAAATCGCCCTCCCGAATCGAAAGGTTGACATTCGTCAGGCTTTTGCCGTCCGAGTCCGGATAAGAAAAATTCAATCCGCTGATTTTGATCTGTTCCATTTCAGGACCTCCTCGATGTCCACGGCAACGGGCAGCAGGCAGAACGCGGCATAGGCTACGTCAAACGGAAAAGTTCCCGCGTCCAGCCCCGCAATGCGGACGGCGGGGAGATATTGGGAGTCGAACCTGCCGGAAATCAGCCCCGCCAGCGCGACGGCAAACGCGGAAAGCTCGGCGGCGAGGAGAATTTTATCCCTTTTCCCCCACGCGTAGACGGAAAACGAAGTCCTGCCCCGCAGTCCAAATCCCCGCGCCTTCATCGAATCCGCGGATTCGACGGCGTTTTCAAGCGCCCATGTGATGAAGATTGAGAGAATCCGCACGCCGTTTTCGGCGCGGCGGAGCACGTTTCCGTGGAAGGGATCCATTCCGACGCATTCCTGCGCGCGGGCGATCTTGCCGATCTGCGCCTTGTATCGGGGGACGAACCGCAGGGTCATGGAAAACATCAGCGAAAGGACCGGCGCCAGCCTGCCGAACAGGTACATCAGCTTGTCGCTCGTCATGATTCTGTTGAAGCACGAAAACGTGACGATGACCGCGGTGAATGCGAGCGCGTAAATCCCCCCGTATTCCATCGATTCCAGCGTGACGGGATTTTCGTTGAGGTAGAACAGGATGGTGGCGCCCGCGTGGTTGAACAGCGGATTCAGAAGCGCAACGGCAAAGGCGGTGGGCAGCAGGACGGCCAGACTGAATCTCAGCGCTTTCCGACCGTTCAGCAGAACCGAATAGCAAAACCCGGAAACGAACGAAACCGCCAGAATCACCGGGTGCAGGGAAAACATGGTGAAAAACAGAACCACGCAGAAATAAAAGAGCAGGGCGGCAGGGTGAAACCGGGAAAAAGCGTCCGGATCACTTCTGCGAGACATTCCAGCCACAGCCGACATCCCTTCCCAGGTCGCAGGTGTACCGCCAGTTGACAACGTCGCCGTTTTTAAGCCGGTACCGGCTGCACCCGTAATTCGGGTACCGGCCGTTCACCTCGTACATCCAACCGCTCAGGGAGCCGCAGTCGAACTCATACAGGTTGTGGATCCCCTCGATATAGCAGGAGCGATAGGCCGGCGTCGCTTTGTATTCCATCTGGATCCCGTTTTTTTTCGTTTCCCGCAGGAGGACGTCGAACACCGATTCGCCCTGATAAAACAGCACCTTCTGCGAGGGGAAGACAACTCCTCCGGTCGGTACGAACGATTTTTTGCTCTGGTTGAGACGGTCCATATGGTTCAGAACCGTCCTGCAGTCGATGGACAGAGTGCAGTAACCGGTTTTGCGGGCGTCCCGTTCCGCCCGATTCGGCTCGGCCGACTTCGGTTTTTCGGGGGACGCCGGGTCCGTCCGGTTCCGGCCTTTTCCATTCGTCCCGCCCGAAGCCGGCGTCCCTTGGGCTTTCGGCGCCGCCCCGCTCCCGGACGCGGAGTTTGCATCCCCGCCGGAGGCGGGCGCGCGTCCGGAACTCACGCCGGCGGACGGCACCTTGGAACCGTCCCGCCTGTAGGGCGCGTCTTTGGAAGGACCTTCGCGGAACGATGGATCCATCGCCGCAAGATAGAACTCCCCGTTTGTATCGCTGACCGGAAGGGTCACGGAAGAGCGCTTGCCCTGATTCAGAGGCGCTTCCAGCAGCCTTTCGGTTTTGCCGGGGTCCTTCCGGTACAGCCGAACCTTCTGGGCGTTCAGCAGCGCCGGAAAATCGATCCGCAGGGTTGTCTTGGCCTGAATCAGGTGTTTCTCATGAAAATGGATTTTGATGAGGTCGGAAGAAAAAACCGCCCCGGGAAGGCTGTCCCCGGCATCCGAAAGATCCACCTTCAGGTTCTGGTCGGAAGGCGCCCTGATCGACGCCCCGTCGAAAAACCAAACATACGAAAACTCTCCCGATTTTCCGTGGAACGTGAGCATCCGGGAGCTCTTCTCGGCATCCTGAAAAACAGACCGCCGCACAATGCCGTCGGCGGGCAGTTCCGACCCGTTTGGGGCAGAACTGACGGAACAGCCGGCGGGCAAAAGCGCGGCGGTGCATCCGGCGAGCAGAACGGCCAGAAATGCGAGGAATTTTTTCAGGATTTTCATGTTTTCTCCAACCTGCGCCGGTCTCCTCACGGCAAACCGGCGGGATGCAAAACAAAGAACCGGCGCTCTTTGGAAGCGCCGGTTCCCATGGCATGGCGGGCAATGATGCCATGCATCATCGCCGCCGTCCGTGGAACCCTTTTCTTACCAAAAAGTTTCCAAATGATTTCCGGCAGGTCTCCCGGCTTCCGATCATCCCGGATTTCCCCTTCTCATGCAGCAGCACAATGGCAATGGAGTCCGGTCCCGGTTCACGGTAGAGTAAGCTGTCTGGGATTTTCACCCTGTTCCCGATTGATTCATCAATGAAACCGAAAATCAATATTCGATTTTCAACGGCAGGCGGCGAAACAGCGGAAGCCGGTTTTCCTCCGGCGAAAAATCCGCCGGCGCGGTTCCGTGGTTTCCATGTTCCCCGCCCAATGATAGTCCTTCTGTCGAAATATTAGTAGTATTGTAAGCATCTTGACCAAAAAAGTCAACCCCGCCGGCAGGCGGACCGAAAGCTTCGCCTGCCGTTTCGGGCGCATTCCCGGAAAAGCGGACGGTATGCGGCACAGCCGCGG
>ENA-UOOE01003014-UOOE01003014.1-fermentation-metagenome-genome-assembly--contig:-NODE-3014-length-11213-cov-4.233734_pt1 | contig 11213 bp, 11 predicted proteins | sample MGYA00245776_ERZ724021 | MGnify/ENA primary metagenome ERZ724021 (study PRJEB28704, sample SAMN03018321) | fermentation metagenome | biome: anthropogenic terrestrial biome; feature: soil; material...
TATTTTTCTCTCCCTTCGGTCGGAAAAATAGGGTTAGGGCATCTTTATTTCTTGATTTTTTGAATATATGAATGTATAATAGCAATGTTATAATTAACCCGCAAAGAGCAACAATAATAAAGCAAGGATTTATATGAAAATAATAGCAAACAATTTAAAAGATACTGAAAAGTTAGGAAAGTTAATAGCAAAATATATTGAAAAAGGCACTGTAATTTGCTTAGACGGAGAATTAGGGGTCGGCAAAACCTCTCTTACCCGGTTTATAGCCGAGGAATTCGGTGTGAAGGAGCATATTGTAAGCCCTACATTTACAATCATTAAAGAGTATGAAGGACGACTTCCTTTTTATCACATGGATGTTTACCGTATTGGCTCGGATGATGATATGTATGATTTAGGCTACGATGAATATATATATTCTGAGGGGGTTACCGTAATAGAGTGGGCTAATCTTGTCGAAGGAATACTTCCGGAGGAAAGAATAAATATTGAAATTAAAAGAATTGATGATGAAAAAAGAGAAATAAACATTGAAGGAAAAGGACTTATTTTTGAAAAATTAGTATCGGAGTTAACCAATGAAAATACTGTCAATTGAATCAGCATCTGTAGCAGCTTCCTGTGCAGCGGCTGATGATGAAAAAATTTTAGGAGAATACACATTAAAACATAAAAAAACTCATTCGGAAAAACTTATGCCCTTAATCGAAGAATTGATGCAGGAATTAGGACTTAAACTCAGCGATATTGATGTTATTGCAGTTTCCCAAGGTCCCGGCTCCTATACCGGGTTAAGAATAGGAGCTGCAATTGCAAAAAGCTTGGCATTTGCTGCAGATATTAGGATTGTAAGTGTTCCTACTATGAAGTCATTGGCAGCCAATGTTTATGATGAGCATAAATTAATTGTACCTGTAATGGATGCCAAAGCCGGAAGAGTATATACCGGCATATATAAATGGGAAAATGGTGAATGCAAGGAAGTATTGGAACAATTTCCATGCAATATTGATGAATTGATTGAAATTTTAAATAAGTATAAGGAGTCTGTGATTTTTAACGGTGACGGCTCAGTAAATTACAGGCAAAGAATTGAAAATGGTTTAAACAGAAAAGCATATTTTGCACCGGAAGTTTTTAATTACCTTAAAGCGTCAACGCTTGTCTTTATTGCCTATAAAATGGCGGTTCGGGGGGATACCGTCTCGGCAGAGGAATTTAAGCCGCAATATTTGCGGGTATCTCAAGCAGAAAGGAACAGAAAGTAAGAGGTGTATATGGGGGAGGTAATAATTCGAGGAATGCTTCCTAAAGACATAGACCAAATAATGAATATTGAAAGAATTTGTTTTTCACTGCCCTGGTCTAAAGCATCCTTTGAAAATGAATTAAAAAATGAATTGGCGTATTATCAAGTTGCCGAAGTTTCGGGAAAGATTGCAGCTTATATGGGAATGTGGAGAATTATTGATGAATGTCATATAACCAATGTTGCTGTCTTGCCTGAATACAGAAACAAAGGAATAGCAGGCTTGCTCATTAAAAAGATGATTGAAATATGCAGATGCTCAGAAATTTCTGCCATGACCCTTGAAGTAAGGGTATCAAATGAGCCGGCAATTAATTTATACAGAAAGTTCGGGTTTGTTGCTGTAGGGAAGAGACCAAGATACTATTTTAAACCTGTTGAAGATGCGTTGATAATGTGGAAGAAGATTGACTAAGAATTGGGGTCTCAAGAAGACAACGCCCGTCATTCTGAGGGCTTTACCTGATGAAACTCATAAGCACTTAAGGAGAAGACAATGAATAGAAAAAATAAACGCAAGATAAAAAAAATTATAATTGTTGCCACTGCTTTAATTTTTATTTTATTTGGAGTATTACTGATAAAAGAAAAATTAAATAATGATTTACCTCCCAAAGATAATAAGGAGGAGGAATCTGTAAACAATCATAATGAACAGGAAGAAGAGACTTCAATAGAGCCGGAAAATGAGCCGGAGGAGCCTGTACAACCCGAAAAACCGGAACAGGAACAATCGCCGGAGGAAGCTGAAAATAGCATCATAATCGAAAACCCGGAAAAAATAGATGTACTGGTCAATAGAAGAAGAAATCTGCCTGATACCTATATACCTGAGGACTTGGTAACACTCAGCGAAGTACCTACAGTGCTTTTAAACCCGGAGGTAAATCAGTTAAGGAATGATGCATATGAAGCATTAAAAGAATTGTTTGAGGCTGCAAAGGAAGAAGCAGGTTATGTACTGTGTGCACGGTCAGGCTACAGGTCATATAATACTCAGACATCATTGTATTCATCATATGTTAATAGCTACGGTCAGCAAGCTGCTGATAAATACAGTGCCAAACCGGGTCAAAGCGAACATCAGACAGGTCTTTCCATAGATATTACGTGCGAAGCCTTAAATTACAAATTAGATACCACATTTGGCGAAACAGATGAAGGAAAATGGGTTTCGGAAAATGCTCATCGTTTCGGATATATAATCAGATATCCTAAGGGGAAGGAAGAAATAACAGGTTATTCATATGAGCCATGGCATATAAGATACTTAGGTATTGAGCTGTCAGAAGAGGTATATGAATCAGGACTCACATTGGAAGAATACTTCCAATAAAAAGAAGCCGCGGGAATCGTCCCCGCGGCTGTTTTTAGGTGTGTCCCTTCCAATTTGGGGACATTCCTCCACAATCAGAGACTATCCCTAAATAAGGAGGTGTGTCCCTCTTCCTTTAAATCAACTCATACACATCATTTGCATATTGTACAGGATCTTCAATTGTAAGCCCTTCAATAAGCATTGCCTGATTATATAATACGCTTGAAAGTTTCTTAAGTCTTTCCTTGTCGTTGTCATAAGAGTCTTTCAACTTTTCAAAAATTGGGTGGTTAGTGTTAATTTCAAGAATTTTCTCCGCATGAATGTCTGCAGGATTATCCGGCATTGCATTTAACACCTTTTCCATTTCTATTGATACTTCTCCTTCAGTAGCAAGGCATACCGGATGAGTTTTGAGTCTTTTTGAAGCTCTCACTTCCTTAACCTTATCACCTAAAGATTCCTTCATGAAAGAAAACAGCTCCTTATTTTCTTCACTAGTATCAGCGTTATCATCTTCCGTCTTAATATCAAGGTCGGAACTTGAAATATTCTTAAATTCCTTTTCTTTGTAATTTAACAAAACCTTTATTGCAAATTCATCTATTTCATCAATAAAGTAAAGAATTTCATATCCTTTGTCCGAAACAAGCTCTGCTTGCGGAAGCTTTGACAATTTATCAACGCTTTCTCCTGCTGCATAATATATATACTTTTGGTCTTCCTTCATTCGGGCTGTATATTCATCAAGAGTTACAAGCTTCTTCTCATGAGATGAATAAAACATTACAAGCTCCTGTAGGGTTTCTTTGTTTGAGCCCCATTCACTGTATAAGCCGTATTTCAAAGTTCGTCCGAAATTTTGAAAGAATTTTTCGTAGGTTTCTCTTTCATCTTTCAGCATAGTCAAAAGCTCGCTTTTAATTTTTTCCTTGAGTTTCTTGGCAATAAATTGAAGCTGCTTGTCATGCTGCAGTACTTCTCTTGAAATATTAAGAGAAAAATCAGGCGAATCAACCAATCCCTGCACAAAGCCGAAATAATCAGGCAACAGCTCGCCGCATTTTTTCATAATCATTACACCGTTTGAATAAAGCTCAAGACCTTTTTCGAATTCCTTTGTATAGAAATCAAAAGGTGCTCGTGCAGGTATGTACAGGATTGCATTGTAGCTGACTATGCCTTCCACACTTATATGAGTGTATTTCAAAGGCTTTTCATAGCCGAAATGTTTTTCCATATAGAAGTTTTCATAATCTTCATCTTTAAGCTCACTTTTGTTTTTTCTCCATATGGGGACCATACTGTTTAATATTTCATCTTCGAAATATTCTTCGTATTCATTTTTTGTTCCTTCTTTAAGCTTTCTTTTTTTCATCATCATTTTAATGGGATATTTGATGAAATCGGAATATTTCTTTACTAAGGACTTAATGTTGTAAGCATCTAGGAACTCATCATAATCTTCATCATCTGTGCTTGGTTTGAGCTTCATGATTATGTCAGTTCCAATCTTGTCCTTTTCACAGGGTGTGATTGTATATCCGTCTGCTCCTGTGGATTCCCATTTAAAAGCTTCCTCGGAACCTGCTTTTTTGCTTATAACAGTTACCTTTTCTGAAACCATGAATGCAGAATAAAATCCAACGCCAAATTGTCCGATTATATCAACGTCTTCTTTTATTTCATTGTTTTCTTTAAAATCAAAGGAGCCGCTTTTTGCGATGATACCGAGATTTGAGTCAAGCTCATCCTTTGACATACCGATTCCCGTATCAGATACGGTTAATGTTCTTTCTTCTTCATTTGGTGTAATTCTTATATAGAAGTCATCTTTGTTAAACACAATGTTTTTGTCTTTTAAAGACATAAAGTAGCTTTTGTCAATTGCGTCATTGGCATTCGAAATAAGCTCTCTTAGAAATATTTCCTTGTGTGTGTAAATGGAATTAATCATTAAGTTCAAAAGTCTTTTAGATTCTGATTTAAATTGTTTTTTAGCCATTTTATCTTCCTTTCATTTAAATTACGCAATGATTTGTTAGCACTCGAAATGATTGAGTGCTAAGCATATTTTATCAAAAACAGATGAAAAGTCAATAGGTTAAATAAAAAAGACTCTAAAAAATGGGGTTAGGTCATCTCTCTGAAGAATCTGCAGTTGTCATATATTTTGACTAATGTATTCCATGTGTCCATATCTACTATTCCGGTGTCGGGAAGCATGCTTCTTTGCTGAAAAAGCCTTACTGTTTCTTCGGTTTCTTTATCATATAAGTTTGTAACTTCCAATTGAGTATAATTGATATATTTTCTCCAAAATCCGTTTAGCATAATTTTTATTGTATATACTATATCCTTTTGATCACTTATTTTCACATCTGCAAAGTCCGAATTGCCGACCGGAATTCTGTCGGGCATTTGAGTTTTTCGCCGGAACTCATGGTTTTCACGGACTAATTTATTCAATGTAGGGACATCAACGAAACCGGTTTGGGGAAGTCCCTTTATATTCTGAAATACAAGAACAGCATTTCGGGTTGCTTCGTCATATACTCCCGTTTGCAGCATTAAGGGCAATGAAGGATATAGAGCTTTAATGTTAATAAGATAGCTTTGAATTACCATAATTAAATTTGTGTTATAGTTTAAATCAGTAATCATAGTTGGTCTCCTTTATTTATGCGGTTGTTTCACTTTCAGCAAGAAACAACTGATATGCCTCGCTTAATACGTTCCGTGTTTCGTCATCAACAACACCGGTAACAGGCAGTCCAAACAAATTTTGGAAGGCAATAACTGCGGCAGTTGTTTCGGGCCCGAACACACCGTTAATTTCAACTGGTTTTATTTCAGGATATATGGCAGATAAAGCATTCAGCATTATTTCAAGAAATAGTATTCTTGGATATTCAAGCCCCAAACCTTCAGATAAATTTATTCCCAAAAAGGGAAGCAGAGGCAATCTTAATTCTTCTTGGGGAATTTCTGTAAGTATTGAATATACCTCCCGATACAGCAAATTCAATGTTTGCTGGTCTATTATTCCGGTAGGAGCTAAACCCATAATAGTTTGAAATTCTCTTACTGCCTCGGTAGTTTCAGGACCGTAGAACGTGTCTATTTCAACAGGTTTTATTGTGTTATATCTTTGAGATACAATATTGATAAAAAATTCTATATATGCCACTATCGGCAAGGTGGCTCCCTGCAATACAATATTAGCATAGAGCTCCTGCAGCTCTTCAAAGGTAAGTCCTCTTGCTACTAACTCGGCTATACTTGTTACAGCAATATAAATAGAGCGTATTTTGTACCATGTATCGCTGTCCACAATTCCTGTTACAGGGAGATTGAATGCTTCTTGAAAGATTCTTACGGCATTTTCTGTATTTTCATCAAAAAACCCCGTTATTGCAACATCGGGAACTAAAGGAAAATTGTCGTGTATTATACTTAGTGAATGCTGCATTCTAAAAACATCTATTCCGGAATCTCCTAAAGAAAGAGGCTCGCCGGGATAGGTTCCCGTAATCTCTACTGCGGCAGTACTTTCAACTAAGGTTATATCATCACCATAATAATACTTAAGAATTTCTTCGGCTGTATAGCCCTGATTTGCCAATTCAACACTTCCCCATTGATACATGCCGTCACACTGAGAAATCCTTCCATCGCAGAAGACTGCAAATAACGGCTCAATATGTCCTTCTCTTGTAATATATTGATTAAAAATTTCATTTGAAATATCGGAAACAGTGTCAAAAATACCTCGTTCGTGCACATAAGCCTGGTCATACTGAGTGGTATTTGTAATATCAAAATCATAACCTCTTGACCTGTACCATTCCGTAAATATTCTATTCATTGCAACAGAAGTAATCGCATGAATATTTGCCCGTAAAGCTTCTTCCGGCCATGTGGGATACAATTCACTGGATGCTACATTTTTTATATAATCTAAATAAGGAACCGTTACATTTAGAGCTTGGTCGTCGTCGGGAGCTCCTAAATGCACGGTTATATAAAGAGGAAAAGGCACAATGACATGGGGGAGGGGAGCCTCCGGGAAAACAACATTTATATCAGATATACTCATAATATCACCTTGCTTTCATCCTTATATTTAACTTGCATCAGTATTTGGAGAGGGTGATGTTGTATTACCAAATCTTAATTGCCGATAAACGGTTATCATTTTGTTCCATGTTTCTTCATCTACAATTCCATTTGCCTCAAGTCCATAAGCTCTTTGAAAAGCTGTTACTGCAGCCGTTGTTTCCGGGCCAAATGTGCCGTCCGGCTGAACATATGGTATTTCCGGAACTACAGTTGAAATATATGCTAATATCTCCTGTATAATGAATACTCCGGGCCTTTCTGAGCCCTCACTGAATAATACATTTGGATAGAGTAAGGAGGGCAGCTCAATAGCTGCAGGCGGTAGTGCCCTCAAAATGCCAAGGACGCTGTTGTACATTGCAGTCCATGTTTCCTCATCAATTAAACCTGTTGCGGGAAGCCCCATGGTTTTTTGAAACTCAATTATTGCATTCCTTGTTTCAGGACCTAAAATGCCGTCAATATCAACTGCAGGGATGGAATCATAATAAGCCGATAAAACGTTTAAAAAAAACTGAACCATTTGAACTCGAGGTAGAACCTCAACCCCTTCTTCTGTCTCTGTAATATCTTCAATAACATCACCGACTAAGACTCCACGGGGAGAAAGTTCTGCAAGCCTTATTACAGATGCATATATAGTTCCTATCTGAACCCAAGTTGCCATATCTATAATACCTGTTACCGGAAAATTAAATATATTTTGAAATTCTTTCACTGCAGTTTCCATATTTTCGTCAAATAAAGAATTAACGGGTGAAATTCTTGGTATGGCAGGGTAATTTACAGATATTGCATTTAAAGACATTTTTGCAATAAGTACATGTTGATTGTCATCACCGAGATGCAGCGGTGATTCCGGATATGTTTCCTGTATCATTGTTACACTCATTTAAACACCTCACACATTGGATTCATCAATAGGGCTTGACGGTATTACTAAAGTTCGTTCTTCTTCATCCTCGACACTGTCTTGCTTTATAGGTATGAGCGTTACTGTAAACCTGGTTGTCGTATTGGGGAAAACCCTCACGTCTATAATGTTTTGAGTATAATAGCCAATTCTCTGTATTCTTAAATTATATGTAGTGAAAAAATACGCTCGGCTTTCTGAGGGGTTTTGAGGGTTGTATATAACCGGGAGGGACATTATAGGAGCCTTTCCGCTGATATCCGTAACGAGGTGGTACAACGCCTCTTCATTCCCTTCCTGGTCTGTTACATACAATGTAACAACGGCATCTTTAATCGGCAATGCACCCAAGGCTGTGTTTACGCTTACATTTACGAAACCTGTTTGCATAATAGAGTTATCCCCGTTAATTTGAGTTTCATTTAATAATGGGAGTTTGGCAGGTACTTCAGTTTTTTTAATTTTATTTCGAGCCACATATGGAATGTTACGATTCCTTCTATTCATAAAACCACACCTTTCTAAGGGATTCCTAAGCTTTTTATTGTCATTGTCTGAGGGCTTAAGCCCGCGGAATCTCGTACTTACTTAATATATATGTACACAACTTAACTAATATGAGATGCGTATTGGAGTAAGCTTTTTTGCAGTGCTTATACTTATGTACCTGTTTCATTTTCAACAAGAAACAACTGATACACCTCATTCAATCTATTCCATGTTTCTTCATCAACCACACCGGTGACCGGCAATCCAAACAGCTCTTGGAAGGCAATAACGGCGGCAGTTGTATTGGAATCAAATTCGCCGCTGACTACAACAGGCTTTATTTCAGGATTAGCGGCAGAAATTGTATTCAGCATTATTTCGAGAAGCACTATTTTTGGATATTCAGGTCCCATACCCTCAGTTAAATCTGCTCCTAAGAAGGGAAGAAAAGGAAGTCTTAATTCCTCTGCAGGTGTTGATGTAAGAATTGAATATGCTTCCCTGTACAACAAATTCAATGTTTCCTGATCTACAATTCCCGTAGGACTTAAACCCTTGATATTTTGAAATTCTCTTACTGCCTCGGTAGTTTTAGGACCATAAAATCCATTTATCTCAACGGACTCTATTGTATTGTATTTTTGAGATACTATATTGAGAAAGAATTGTATATATGACACAATTGGACGATTGCCGCCTTCCAATACAATGTTGTAAAAAAGCCGCCGGAATTCTTCATAAGAAACTCCCTCAGATTCCAGATCAGCTAAACGTGTAACAGCAGTAAAAATATAACGGATTTTATACCAGGTATCATAGTCCACAACACCTGTTACAGGTAAATTAAATATTTCTTGAAATACTTTTACGGCGTTTTCTGTGCCTTCATCAAAAAACCCTGTTATTTCAACCCTTGGAATTAATGGGAAGGTATCATTTATTCTGCTGATATAATTCTGAAGTCTAATAACACTTACTCCTGAATCACCTTGAGAAAGAGGCTCACCCGGATATGTTCCGGTAATCACTCCCGCTGCTGTACTTTCAACTAAGGTTATGTCATTACCATAGTAGTATTTAAGGATTTCTTCAGCTGTATAACCTTGAGAAGCCAAATCAACACTTCCCCATTGATACATACCGTTGCACTGAGAAATTCTTCCGTCGCAGAAAGCTGCATATAACGGTTCAATATTACCTTTTCTCGTAATATATTGGTCAAAAATTTCATTTGAAATGTTGGATATAGTGTCAAAAATACCCCGTTCGTGAACATAAGCCTGATCGTATTGGGGAGTATTAGTAATATCAAAATCATAACCTCTCGACCTGTACCATTCAGTAAATATTCTGTTCATTGCAATAGAATTAATTGCATAAATATTTGCCTTTAAAGCTTCTTCCGGCCATGTAGGATACAATTCACTGGAAGCTACATTTTTTATATAGTCTAAATATGGAACAGTCACATTTAGTGCTTCTTCGTCGGGAGGTCCCAAATGTACTGTTATATAAAGAGGGAACGGAACAGCAGTAAAAGGAAGCTGAGCTTCAGGAATTACTACATCAGGAATACTCATAATATCTCCTTGCTTTATTATAAATATGGATTTTCATTGCTTTAAATATTTCATAATAAGGGCAAAGCCTTGTTATTATAAATCTCGTACTTACTTAAATATATGTTTATAACATAAATATATTAAATTTTCTTAACTCTTCTGAATAAAAAGAAGTGTTCTTTTTTGTAAAAATTTGTGGTAAAATGTAAAAACACACTTTTCATTTGCTAAAATACAACACAATAATAAGTGCTTTTGTATTATACTATATACTGTCATTGCTATGAATAACCTATTTTTAATTTCACTCTGAGGGCTTTAGCCCAAGAATCTCAGATCTTCAGGGAAGGGGGACACATCTTATTTAAGGTATGGGGACACACCTCTTTCAAGGAAGGGGGACACACCTCTTTCTAATGGGATAGTCTCTGCGGGCATGAGGAATGTCCCCGTACTTGGGAGAGTCTCTGCGGGCATGAGGAATGTCCCCAATTAAGTAGTCTTTGAGGCAAGAGAAATGTCCCCGTTTCGCACATAAATCGCTCGGATGACTAAGGGGTAAAAGATACATAAACAGGGGGAGAAATATGATAAGTAATGAAGACTTAATCAGGATGCACCTGATTAACGGGTTAGGAAGAAAAACTATCAGCAAAATATTGAGATACATGGAATCAAAAAATATAGAAGTTAGCAGCTTCTCTGAAGTTTTGAAACTGTTAAGCGATATGAAGCTCAAAAGATTAAAAATTGATGAAGAGAAAATTGAAAAAGAAGCATCAATAATATTTGAATGCTGTGAAAAAAGCAAAATTAAAATTATTGGTTTATACGATGAAATATATCCCTGCAAATTCAGATTAATAGAGGATAAGCCGTTGTTGTTATATGCAGATGGAGACTTGGAACTTTTGAATCAAGAAAACAACATTGCAATAGTAGGCACAAGAACTCCATCTCAAGAAGGATACGAGATAAGCTCAATATTATCCGAGAAATTAACCGAAGAAGATTGTTGTATTGTAAGCGGTTTTGCCTCAGGATGCGATGAAGCGGCTCACTACGGATGCCTTCAGGCAAAGGGAAGGACTATTGCAATAATACCTTCAGGTCATCTCAATGTTTCAAAACAAAACAGGTCATTGTATAATATGATTATTCTTAACAAAGGCTGTATAATATCTGAATCACCTCCTCTTGCAAAGGCTGATAAATATTCCTTTATAGACAGAAACAGACTGATAGCAGCTGTTTCCGAGGGTGTAATAGTAATAGAAGGAGGTCTGAGAGGCGGCACATCACATATGGTAAATTTTGCAAAGGAATACAAAAAGCCTGTTGCATATACCACAAATTTGTGCAAAATAACGGGGCAAAATTTAACTTTCAAAGATATAGATATAATAGACAGTTTTGAGGGGCTGGTAAAATTTAGGAATAAATCATGCAATAAAATCCTTGACAAAGCAATTTCTCAGTAGTATAATCAATTTTGCT
>ENA-UOOE01003016-UOOE01003016.1-fermentation-metagenome-genome-assembly--contig:-NODE-3016-length-11210-cov-350.557239_pt1 | contig 11210 bp, 11 predicted proteins | sample MGYA00245776_ERZ724021 | MGnify/ENA primary metagenome ERZ724021 (study PRJEB28704, sample SAMN03018321) | fermentation metagenome | biome: anthropogenic terrestrial biome; feature: soil...
TGACTGATTATGTAAACCGTGGATGCATAAAGGGGAACAAGATCAACGTCGTGGGTTGATATGATGATGGTCATTCCATCCTCGTTTAGATCGTAGAGCAACCTCATTATCTGGGAGGCACCCTTAGGGTCCAGGCCACTTGTTGGCTCATCCAGAACCATGATCTTAGGATCCATGGCAAGAATACCTGCAATTGCAACCCTCTTCTTCTGACCACCACTCAAATGATGGGGCGGCTTCTTCTCAAAACCCTCCATACCCACACGTTTCAAGGCATCCTTAACCCTCTTCTCCACTTCTTCCCTAGAAAGTCCCATGTTCATGGGGCCGAATGCAACATCCTCCATCACAGTGGGAGCAAAGAGCTGATCATCAGGGTTCTGAAAAACTATTCCCACGTTCTGCCTCAACTTCATGAGATCCTTTTTGTTATAATCCACAGGACTGCCATTGAACAGGATTTTTCCTGAAGAAGGTTTCAGTATGCCGTTGAAGTGAAGAAACAGCGTTGATTTACCTGCACCATTGGGTCCAAGAAGTGCAACGATCTTACCATCTTCTGCTTTGAAGTTAACGTTTTCGAGGGCTTTTGTGCCGTCAGGATACTCATATATGATTTCTCTGGTTTCAATGACGTTCATAATGATCACATGGGTTTTTAAGATATAAAAAAATCATAGCAATGAATTTATGTATAAAATCTGTATGAAATCTTGTACGTATAGAACTTTTTCTTTAGTAGTATATTATCTTTTTATTTTCTTTGAATTGATCATTAACTGGATCTTATGAGAACGGGTAAATCCATAAAAAAAAGTTTGGTTAAAAGCTTTTTAAGATACAAAATTGTACATGATGGTTCTTTACATGATTCACTGCAAAAATTGGTGCTGTGAATGGTTCACAAATGCAAAAATGGCAGTAAATATTCTGTTATGGGTTGTAACAAAGTCAATATCCCCACTCCAACAATTATGGTTCCACTTACAAGGGGAATCTTATTTATGACCTTGTTGCTCACGTAACTCTGTATGAAGTCCTTTCCTTTAACAAAGAGTACTGAAAGGAGAGTTATAGATATTGCAAGACCTGCACTGAACACAAGAACGTAGATAATACCGTTGTATATCTGACCATTTCCAATGCTGAAGAGGAGCACTGCAAGGGCTGCAGGGCAGGGTATTAAGCCTGTGGATAATCCAATTGCAACCACTCCCTTTTTTGTGTCGATTTTATGTTCATGATGGTGATGGTGTGGATGATGGAACCTTCTAATTATCCATAGACCAACTGCAACGAGTATGATTCCACCTATTACACTCATGATATCATGGGTTGTACTGACGTTCAAGGATCCAAGAAGGAAGATTGAACCAATTCCAAGGAGAACAACCACGATCACATGGGAAAACACCACTGTGCCCCCAAGTAACAGTGTATCCTTCAAACCTGCATCTGTACCCATTACAAATGCAGCCATAACCGCCTTTCCATGTCCAGGTTCCAGGGCGTGTAATGCACCGAGTAGGAATGCAGCAGCCATGAAAAAGAAGCTTATCTGTAGGGAGAATGTGGTTAAATTTGATGATATGAAAGCCATTTTTATCACTCCAATGTGTTAATACAATTTTCAATTTTCTTTATAAGTCCAGTAATACCTATGATCTGTGTAGAACCCCTTCCATTCAAGTTCTTTAAGAAATAAAGGATATTATTAATACTATTTTAAATTTTATTTATATAATGAGTAATACTAATGTGCGCTGAAATAGTAGGTTCGTTGTATAGTTGAATGAAAAGGGATTCACTACTACTCTAGGTTAAATATTTTTATTTATATGAAATATTTTTATTTTAGTTTTTTTAGGTTAATACTTAATTTAAACTAATTTTAACAGATTAAACCTTTGAAAACTCAATCTTCAGCCTGTTCACGTATTTTTCTTCTTGCTTCGCCTATGGTGAGTGGGTATGGTTTGCCGAATGAGACATGATCCTCCTTGTTGAGTATCTCCATGAGGTGTGCTATTCTTGGAAGCCTGAGATTCGCCTTTCTTATGGTTTCAACATCACTGAAAACAGCCTGAGGATTACCCTCCTTTATTATGTTTCCGTGACTGATTATGTAAACCGTTGATGCATAAAGAGGAACCAGATCAACATCGTGGGTTGATATGATAATGGTCATCCCATCCTCGTTGAGCTCATACAACAACCTCATTATCTGAGAGGCACCCCTAGGGTCCAGGCCACTTGTTGGCTCATCAAGAACCATTATCTTCGGATTCATGGCAAGAATCCCAGCAATTGTTACTCGCTTCTTCTGACCACCACTCAAATGATGAGGCGGCTTCTTCTCAAAACCTTCCATACCCACACGTTTCAAGGCATCCTTAACCCTCTTCTCCACTTCATCCCTAGAAAGTCCCATGTTCATTGGGCCAAATGCAACATCCTCCATAACCGTAGGGGCAAAGAGCTGATCATCAGGGTTCTGAAAAACTATTCCCACGTTCTGCCTCAACTTCATGAGATCCTTTTTGTTATAATCCACAGGACTGCCATTGAACAGGATTTTTCCTGAAGAAGGTTTCAGTATGCCGTTGAAGTGAAGAAACAGCGTTGATTTACCTGCACCATTGGGTCCAAGAAGTGCAACGATCTTACCCTCATCAACCTTAAAATTAACGTTTTCAAGGGCTTTTGTACCATCAGGATACTCATATACAATATCCTGAGTTTCAATAACATTCATTTTATCACCTTACACTATTCTATTCAAAAAACAAATGTATACTTGCAAAAAGTTAATTAAACTGATATTAAATCAACTATTCACTTATCACCCTTCATAGTCATTCGATTGTTCTAAAAAAATAGGTTATAAAAAATTTATGGTTCTTATAATTCCTTGACTCAGAATACACTGAAACTGGCTGTTAGGTAAGTTCCAATTGCAAGTGTGACTTCAAATAAAGCCAGTAAAAGCAGGTTTTGGGCTCCAATACTTTTTATGCTTCCTTTTTCTCCCATGGTCCTTATTGAACCGTCATAGCATCTTGATTCCATTGCGATGTACACTTGCTCCCCTTTCATCCAGGTTTTTATGAAGAGGTTGCTTGCTAACATTCCCATGGATTTATATGATTTTCTGAAGCTTGAGTAGCCAAGTTTCGTTTCCTGTGAATGGTACATGGTTACGGCCTCGTCCAAAAAAAGGAATATGTAACGGTACATGAGCATGGCCAGTTCAATAACTATCTGGGGGATCTTGATGTCTTCAAATACTGAAAAGAGTTCTGTCATTGGTGTTGTGAGTGCCAGGAATGCCAAACATGAAAAACCCCCCATGATCCTTGCCAGAACAAGAAATCCAAGGTTAAAGCCATCTACAGTCACTGCAAGATTGAATATTCCAAGTTTCAGTATTGGTGCTCCTACTCCAAAGAATATGGCCATGAAAACAAAGGTTATAAATGCAAATAGGAATGGAACTGCCAGGAACTTCAGGTAAAATTTGGGTGAAATTTTAGCCTTGAAGATGATCAGAGCCGTTAAAATCCCAAATATGACGAGGGGCACAATTGGCGATTGTGATACCACACTCACAAACATGGTTAAAATTGCAAATAGCACCTTGTAATATGTATTTACATCTTTAAGCCCGTTTGAATGAGCATAACTGTCCAGAGTGGTTTCAAACATAGACATTGTATCACATTTCCCTTTTTATTTTAACTAAGCAGTTAAACCTCTATTTAAAGAGGTTTAAAACTTGCTTGAGTTCCTAATTGCACTTTTTAAATTTAACATTCCTCAATTATTCCCATTTCATTTCATCTTGAGGAAGTTCACCTTTTTCTTTCCTTTTTCTCATATTCGACTGACACTTCCAGTAGCCAAGGAAATAACCAATTATTATAGCACCTATTGCTGATTGAAGTGCGAATAAAAGACTTTCTATTTCACCACTTGGTGGTTCCCAAATGGAATGGAACCATGGAGTGTAACCTGTTGATTCTATGTACTCTGGACCCTGGTCGTCTGCTCCAGTAAAGTATCCTTGAGCGTCTCCCTTACCGTTGTAAAGCGCGAAGGGAATTATAAGGATCACAGCAACTATGCAGAGTAAAATTATGGCCCTTTTAGTTACTCTACTTACCATTTTAAGCTGCCTCCAGTGCTGCTTTTCCTTCTTCAGGTTTTATAACTTTTAAACGTACCAGTATATCCGGTCTGAGTTTCATTATGTACTCAAATATAATTACTGTTAAAAGTCCTTCTGCTATTGCAAGTGGAACCTGGGTGTATGCGTAGATCACCATGAACTTCACGAATGCTGCGCTGAATGTTGGTATTGGGAAAGCCAGTGAGAGCTGTACTGCAGTGGTCACGTAGGTTAACCAGTCAGCCATAACTGCCGCAAGGAATATGCTCAGTGAAGGGGACCATCCAATTTTTTTTGCACCCTTCCAGATTAACCATGCTGCGAACGGCCCTACAATACCCATTGAAAAGTCGTTAGCTCCTAAGGTGGTTATTCCACCATGAGCAAGAAGTAAAGCCTGGAAAACCAGCACTATTGCTGATAAAACACTTACAACTGCAGGTCCGAAGATTACGGCACCTAAACCTGTACCTGTAGGGTGTGAACAGCTTCCAGTTACAGATGGCATCTTCAACGATGATAAAATGAAAATAAATGCTCCAGCAACTGCTAATAACGGTTTTGAATCTGGTTGTTCGTTTGCTATCTTTTTTATCTGGATCACACCGTAGGCAATGACTGGTAATGCCAGTGCATACCAGAACACGCACCAGTACCACGGTAAAAATCCTTCCATTATGTGCATCTTTTCTTTCTCCTCTGATTTTTTTGAATCTGTTTGTTCAAGCTTTTAAACTTTACTTTAATTTTCTAAAAATTTACTTTAATTTAAAATTTACTTGAATTTCTGTAAAGTAAAGTTGAATAATATGATATTTAAAGGTTGCCATTTTTCTATTCAAAAGGAAAATGACAGGACATTTTATGTGCCTTTAAAGTAGTGATAAAATTAGGTTGAAAAAACTTAAAACAAGCATTGGAATTAAAAATTTTTTTATTAGGATAATTCATTTTTGAATAAATGATTCTTATTAAAAAATAGTTGAAACCCATAAAAAATGTATCTAACTATCTTAGACAAAAAAAACTAAAATTCAACATCTTTAACAGGTAATAAACACAACAGGCCGCTACCGCACCTACTAAAAAGCCAATGGTTGAAAGGAACCAGTGCCCCTCAATGTTGATGTCAAGGGGGTAACCCATTAGGTAGTACATGAGCTCAATTGAAACCAAACTCACAACTGTGAAGGTTATGAAAGCAGCTGAAAGCTCCCACATTTTTTTCGTATCCATCTTTGGCACCGCAGACAAAAATTTACAGGATATTGGATGTTTTCTCAGTTACATCCATCCCTAAATCCATGTTTTATTTAATTATATATCTGATCCTTATTTAAAATTTGAGATATATGCCCAAAATCATTTAAAGAATTTAAACCAATTTAATTTCATGGAAGTCAAAAACAGGATAATACTGGCCCTGGATGTTAAAACCATGGAAAGGGCCTTTGAAGTAGCAGATGCAGTTTCAGATTACATAGACACCATAAAAGTGGGTTACCCCCTTGCACTTGCAGAGGGTCTTGAATCCATATCCCTGATCAAAGAAGAGTTCGGTTCGAAGATCATAGCTGATTTCAAAGTTGCAGATATCCCTGAAACCAACAGGAAGATAGCAGACCTCACCTTTGAAGCTGGGGCTGATGCAATCATAGTACATGGATTCGTTGGGGCGGACAGTGTTAAGGCATGTATGGAATCTGCAGATGAACACGATGGAGAGGTTTTTTTACTCACGGAAATGTCCCACCCTGGAGCTTCAGCATTTTTACAGCCGGCAGCTGAGCGCATTGCAGAGATGGGTGTTGAACTTGGCATCAAAAACTACGTTGCACCTGCAACCAAGATCAACCGCCTTGAAACCATCAGAAACATCGTTGGTAAAAACGCATTCATAATATCTCCCGGAGTTGGAGCCCAGGGCGGAGAAGCATCCAGCACACTTGATTTTGCTGATGCTGCAATCGTTGGAAGATCAATCTACCTTTCTCAGGACCCTGAAAATGCTGCAAAGAGCATTGTAGATGGCATCAAACTTTGAACCTGCCACCTCATAAAACACATCAAACAGTATGAAGTAAATGATTGTTTGGGGCTGGAAGTACTGCAGTCCATTTATTTGAGGCAAGTTTACAAATATCTGGAGTAATCCAAGGATTGAGAAGATCAGAACCGCTATTTTAAGGGTGAACCTGTACTCGAAGAAGTTTTTAACTAGATCACTCCTCTTTTCTATCCATGAAGCCTCGTGACCAACTTCATCAAGGAATGCTGCAGCTGTGCACGCAACAAGGGTTAATATTCCAATGGAAGGTACTCCAAATATGAAGAGTATTGTGCTCAGTATAATCAGAGAGAGTATGTGATTTGCTGTGTCAACCTTGAATGCCAGCAGATTTCCAATTAAAACTCCAATGAATATGCATGCTGCATCTGAACTTGAAACAGCAAGGTAACTGATGCATAAAACGCATAGAAGTCCCGTGATCACTGCCAGTAATTTGTTGTTTTTAATATCGTAGAAATCATCGGAAAGTTTCATTAAAAAGCCTGAAAGGGCATAAAAAAGGGGGTAAAGTTCAAAAATAAGCATCACTTCTCTTTTAATTTGTAGAATATTTATTTCAGTTTTACACTTATTTCTGCTTTTTGTTTATCATTGCCCTTGCACCTGCAACCATGAGAGGGAAGGCTATGGTTGCATCTCCAACAACGGTTACGAGGTTTGAACCAGCCTTGGCCTTTGCCCAAGACTTTGCCTCTTCAAGGGGTGCACCGCTGAGGCTTCCACCTTCACTCCTGTCCAGTGTTACCTGGATTCCTGCATCAACTCCTCCCTTGAGGATGTTTGAAGCCAGTGCATAGTGTTTTGGAAGTCCTCCTCCAAGCATCACAGTTGCAACCTTTTTGGAATCATAGACAATATCAGAAAGTTCGTGCATGTCTCCTGATGCGTCCAAGTGGAGTTCATGTTCCTGTGTAAACATCCAGAGCTGGAGTCCAAGCATACTGTCTATCATACCCGGTGCGTAAATTGGAACGCCCTTCTTTGCGGCTGTGTGGAGTATGGATCGTTCATCATCCACCCTGCTCCCAATTTCTGTGAGAAATTCCCTTATTGTGAGGTTGGATCTTTCCTCGGATATTTGGGACATGAGTTCTGTTATTCTGGTTTCAAATACCTCAAAATCCTCTGATTTTGTGTATAGATCTGCTATTCTCCCCATTCCCATCTGGCAGAGGTCTTCATCATTTTTTTCAATTCCACGGTAGTGTCTGCCACCGAAGGCTTCAAGAAGGTCGTGGGTGAGGTTTGCACCGCTTGTTATCATGACGTCAACGTATCCATCATTGATGAGATCCCTGATCACGTTTCTGAGCCCGCCCGGCACCATTGGTCCTGCAGCACTCAAGAAAACCGCCGTGTCTTCATCAGCCATCACATCTGCAAGGAGTTCTGTGGCCCTGTAAAGCCTTCCAGCACCGAGTACACCGGAATTTCCCATTTCTTCAATAAGTTCCAGCACGCTCATATCGCCATGGATATTCATATGGTTTATCTTCAGTTTAAGCATCTCCAAAAAATGTTAATTCAAAAAAGAATATGATTTCAATTGGAAAAATATTCATTGAATAAAGTGAGTTCTTAAAAATAAGTTTAGATCTTGATGTATTTAAATTAATTTATTTATAAAAGAAGTGGGTTCATTTGATTCCCGCTATCTTGTCCAGAAGATCCGTTCTTGTGACAATTCCTAGGGACGTTCCATCGGTGTCAACAACTATCAAACGACCTATACGATTCTTGTTCATGATCTCTATTGCCTCTGCAATCATGACATCTTTCTCAACTGTTATGAGATTTTTTGACATTAAATCCGTTAAACTGGATTTCTCCTTGCCATCTGCAAGGGCGCGTGTGATGTCGCTCAGTGTTAGGATTCCTGAAACTTTACCTTCATCATCGGTTACAGGTGCTCCCTCTATATGTTCATGGGTTAAAATTCTTGCAGCTTCCTTCAGAGTCATGGATTGATTGAGTTTAATCACATCAACGGTTGCAACTTCAAGAACAGTCTTTTTAGGTATGCTGCGTATTGCAGTGGTGTCAAGAAGCAGAATGTTGTCCATGTCATCCCTTCCAACAATGATACCGTCCACAATAAGTTTGTTCACAGGGGTTGGTCCAGCCCGGATCTTGTCACCCAAGTCAAGTTTCTTTATGTTTCCAACGGCCTTCACAGCTGCCTCACATTCACCAGGATGTGGAATACTTGTGAACTCTATCTTGGCCACCGATATGTCTTTGAGCTTTTTACCATCCTTGTAGATGGGTACCTGGGTTTCCTTGTTGCTTTCTGAGATGTTCAAGGTATGGTATGCTTTCACGGTTGGTTTGTAACCTCCCCTTGGCCCCGGAACACCTTTCACAAGACCTAAACTTCGCAGTGACTGCATCTGGTTCCTTATTGTACCAGGATTACGGTTCATTAACTCTGCTATCTCTTCTCCTTTAATTGACTTACCTTCAGCATTCCTGTACAAATTTATGAGACTTTGGAGTATTTCTTTTTGAACCGATGTGAGCATAAAACCACCTTTAATATTTAATAATTATTTATAATTACAAATAATTTATCATGGTTCTAAATATATAAATCTTTTCAAATAATCCTTGAGATGGGCCATGTTAATCTGAAGGAAATGATAATTGAGTAATGGGCTTGAAAGTTCATATTTTTAAGTATTACACAATTCAAGGAGATAAAAATGAGTTTTTTAATGTGTGGATGTTTGAGTTGTCGTTGAGTAGAAAGGTAAAATTAGTTCTCCATCACATTCAAAACTTCATCTCTTGCTTTTTTTGCGTATTCACAATTAGGATTTAATTCAAGGACTTTGTTGTAACATTTTAAAGCTTCTGTGTATTTTTGGAGTTTCTGATAAGCTTTCCCCTTATTATAATATCTTTCTTCATCAAGAGGAGCTATTTCTATTGCTTTTTGGTAGTATTGCAATGATTCTTCTGGTTTTCCAGATTCTGCAAGGATATAACCTTTACTATTTAATGCAAAATCATTCTCTGGATACAAGTCCAAAGATCTGTCAATACAGTTTAAGGCTTCATCATACTGCCCTAACTTTGCAAGGGCATAACCCTTATTACTCCACACCATAGAATTATTTGGATTTAATTTTAATGCTTCACTGAAAGAGTCTAATGCTTCAGGGTACTGGTGTAACTTAATTTGAATACATCCTTTCAAAGTCCAAAGTTCCAATAACATTCTATTTCGATTATCATTAGAAACACTCATTTTCTTAATTAATGATTTTTGATGTTTTAATAAGTCATTATTGACTGATTCTAATGAATCCACATAATACTCCATTGATTCCTGTTTATAACCTATTCTTGAAAGTATTTCTGCTTCATAGTAAAGTGTAACTGAATTATCTGGATCTTCTTCAAGAATTTCATCAACAATATCTTCTGCATCATCATACCTTCCAAGATTTGAAAGAGCACAAACCTTTAAATTTAAAACAAACATTTTCTGTTTTTTATTCAACTTCATTTTCAAGAGCTCGTCCACTAATTCCAGTTGTTCCTGGTGCTTCCTTAAGATATTCAACGTACATGCTTTAAAATAAATAGTATTGAAATATTCTGGATAAGATTCCAGTATTTTATCTGAAATAGCAAGAGATTCTAGGAATTTATTCATTTCAACAAGTGAAACAGATTCCATGAAAAGTGCTTTCTTTTTGAAAATTGGGATATACTCTATAACACCTACTAAAGCACCTAATATCGGAATCAAAGTTCCAATATTAATCAAACCTTGACTTAGTATAGAAATTAGAACAGATAAACCCGTTAAAACTATAATTACAGTACTTAAATAAACCTTTAGACTGTAATTGAAAATTTGAAATAAAATTGATATGAATATTACTAAAATTATGAACAGAACGAACTCTAAAACTTTATTAACGGACACAGAAAGAATGAAGAATAAAATGACTGCCAAAAAGACTGAAAATTCAAAAATATTATGTTTAAGGTTAAATCTCATTTAAACTACTCCCAAAAAATTAATTCACAAATTTTAATTAAAATTAGATAATAAAAAAATAATATAAAAAGTTAATCTTTTATTTCCATCTTCTTCTTCAATTCCATGATAACAGCTTCCATTTCATAGATTCTGGAATTTTAAATTGGATTAATTATGATCAGAAATCTTAAATTGCATATCTTCCAAATCCCAAAAACATCTCATTTAATGGAACTGAAATTGCTTCAATATAATTAAATGGAGTTTCTTGACATAAGAAAATTAGAACTGCCACATAGCAATAATTGCAAGTACTGTTAAAATTGTTGAAACAGAAAAAATGGTTATTAAAATTTCATTAGCCATATTAACCTCTATAATGATGAATTAAATTGTATTTTTGTATTAAAAATTATACTTCATTAACTTTTTAAAAGATTTTCAATACAACAGTATAGGTTCACAACTTAGAAACAATATTCCTCAATTATCAACCAGAAAAACTCAAAAAAGCAGACCCTGAAGACTTTATAAGTAAAAATTAAGGCCCTTAAATGTTATCAAGAAGATCGATCTAACCACCTATTCGTATCGCATACATTAATTGATTAAAGTGATATCTAAAAGATCCTGAAAAAAAGAGTTAAGAGAGTTTATGAATTAAATTAAACCCATTAAATTGCTTTATTTAGTTTTAATCTTTTTAAATTTGAGCGATAAGTAAAATATTGCATAAAAATTGGTTTATACTTGAAAAACAAACTAATAACCTAATTAATTGAAGTTATGATGGAGGTTGTTTTATGAAGATAAGTGCAAGGAATGCTTTAGAAGGAACAGTTGAAAATGTGGAGATCGGAGCAGTTATGGCCAGTGTAAAGATTGACATAGAAAATCCTGGTGTTATAACAGCTGTAATAACCAAAGAATCTGTTGAAAAGCTTGGAATAAAAAAAGGAGATAATGTTTCCGCAATA
>ENA-UOOE01003018-UOOE01003018.1-fermentation-metagenome-genome-assembly--contig:-NODE-3018-length-11208-cov-4.860127_pt1 | contig 11208 bp, 11 predicted proteins | sample MGYA00245776_ERZ724021 | MGnify/ENA primary metagenome ERZ724021 (study PRJEB28704, sample SAMN03018321) | fermentation metagenome | biome: anthropogenic terrestrial biome; feature: soil; material...
TAACCAAAGACCCTGACTTGCAGTTTTTGCCTGGTAGTGGAAAAGCAGTAACAAAATTTACATTGGCAGTAGATAGGAGATTTTCAAGGGATGGACAGCAGGAAGCCGATTTTATACCTATTGTGGTTTGGAATAAGATAGCAGAGAGTTCTGCCAATTATTTAAGCAGGGGTAAGCTTGCAGGTGTTGCTGGGAGAATCCAGACCAGGAGTTATGAAGCTAAGGACGGTACCAGGAGATATATTACTGAGGTAGTAGCAGATGAAGTTCAGTTTTTAGAGTGGGGCGACAAGAAACAACAGCAGCAACGAGATAATAATGACAATGCTGATTATATAGAAGTAGAAGATGATGGTGATATCCCTTTTAACTTAGCAGTTAGTCAAGCTGCGTAATAAAAGGGCGAAAAATGAATACTTTGGATAAAAGTAAATACCGGAGATTTACCATCCCCAGTATAAACAAAAATAATTAATATATTAATTCAGGAGACATTAACATACAAACTCTTATATAAATAGGATGTGCAAAATTGGATTTATTATACAGGAAGTTTAATTATAAAGGCAGGTGACTAGAGTTGCGTTATAAATTTACTGATAAAGAAGTGAATGAATTATTAAACAAAATAATAATACTCATTGATTCAAGAGAACAAGCTAATTCGCATATTTTAGAATGGTTTGATAAACACAAGAAGTCTTTCAAAGTACAAAAACTTGATTATGGGGATTACAGCTGCTTTCTTCCAGCAGGAAGTTTTAAAGGGCAGCAAAGAGATATCCTGTTTACTGATGAATTGGTTATAGAGAGAAAATTTTGTATTGATGAATTGGCTATGAATCTTAAGGATAATAAGACTAATTTAAATGAAATCAAGAAAGAAACAATTGATTTGCTTGGAAAAGAGTATTTAGCCAAAGTGTTAAAAACTGATTATAACAGGCTTAAATATGAGTTTGCAAATATGAACAGATATAATATTGAATTTTATATTTTCTTGGAAGATGAAAACTTTGATAGAAATATTAGATATGGGAATTATAGAGCACAGTATGACCCCAAAACTTTATATGCAAGACTCAAAGGTCTTGAGAGAGAATTTCATACAATCATAAGGCCATGCAGTGAGGAAGTTATGGGGAGCGAAATATATAATACTTTAAGATATGGGGTAAGAAATATATTAGTCCATAGAGGATTTATTGAAACTCAAGATATAAAAGCAGCAGGGGCAAATTAAAGGGGCTGAGAGGTGATGAATTACAAAGACATAAAAACATATTTCACGATAAAACAGGAACATGGAGATGCGTGTAAAGCCATCTGCCCATCTCATCCAGATAAGGAGGCAAGTTTAAGCATTAAATATGATAGAGTACAGGGCAAAACCATATTAAAGTGTCATGCAGGTTGTGAAACAAAGGAAATTGTAAAAGCTGCAGGTCTTGAAATGAGTGATTTATTTGACAAACCTATGGATAAAGATAGTGGGAAAATGAGCATTGAAGCAGTGTATAAATATACAGATGAATCAGGGAGAGTATTATTTGAAAAAGTGAGGTTTAAAGGTAAAAAGTTCAGTCAGAGAAGAATTATTGATGGTGCTACAGTATGGGGACTTGAAGAAGGCATTTATTATGAGACTTTTCATAGCAGTAATGCATGGAGCATGAAGGAGAGGAAAAATGTAAAAAGTAAAAAATTTGAAGGAATAGAACCAGTTGTATATAATCTACCAGGTGTTATTGAAGCTGTGAAAAATAATGAGCCAGTATTTATCGTAGAGGGTGAGAAGGATTCAGATAACTTAATAAGAATAGGTCTTGCGGCAACGACCAGTTTTGACGGTGCCAGTAAATCAAAACAAAATCAAAAATGGAGAGATAGCTATAATAAATACTTTGAAGGTGCCAGGGGGATTTTGCTTCCGGATAATGACAACCCGGGAAGGGCACATATGAAATTTATAGCACAAAAGTTATCGGCCATTACAGAAGATATTAAGATCATAAATTTACCTGGAATTGAAATAAAAGAAGATGTGAGCGACTGGCTTGATTTTGGAGGTACCAGGGATGAACTTCTGGAACTTGTTGAAAGTGCTGAAAAATGGAATCCGGCACTAGAGCCGGAAAATGTAAATTTAATCAATTTTAACTTCTCTGATGTTGGTAATGCTGAAAGATTAATTACCATGTATAACAAGATAATTAGATATAAGCCAGGGCTAAAAAGATCATGGTGGTTTATATGGTCAGGGAAATACTGGCAGCCTGATTGTGTAGGCAAAATAGAAGTATTGGCACGAAGTGTAATTAAATCTCTGCAGCAACAGGGAAAAGAACTACCCCAAAGTACGGAAGATATTAAAAAACAAGTGTCAAAATTTGTATTAAGGTCCGAAAATGACAATCATATAAGGGCAATGATAAATCAGGCAAGGACAGAACATAATATTGTTTTAAGTGAAATGAATAAGGATGTATATTTATTAAATCTTAGAAATGGAACTTTGAATTTAAAAACTGGAGAGCTGCAGGAACACAATAGAAAAGATTATATAACCAGGCTTGTAAATGTGGATTTTAAGCCAGGAGCTACATGCCCTAATTGGGTAGAGTTTGTAGATAAAATTTTCATGGGTAATAAAGAGTTAATTGAATATATTCAGAAATCTATTGGTTACTCTATGACAGGAGATGCAAACCTGCAATGTTTTTATATTCTTCATGGACAAGGTTCCAATGGTAAAGGTACTTTTATGAAAGCTGTTATGACAATATTAGGAGATTATTCAGCCACATTGAAGGGTAATTCCCTTATGGAGAAAATCGGTGATGAAGGGGCCAGGGGAGACTTGGCTAAACTAGAAGGAAAATATTTTGTATGTGTAAATGAACTGGAAGAAAGAAAATGTTTTGATGAAGCTTTAGTAAAGAGCTTGACCTCTGGGGCTGATGAGGTCGTTCCTGTACGTAGAATGTACGAGGAAGAATTTGATCTACATCCAACTTTTAAACTATGGATGACTACAAATAAGCTGCCGAGGATTAAAGGAACCGATAATGGTATATGGCGAAGGGTGAGGAAAATACCCTTTGAATATAACTTTGAAAATGATCCGGAGAAGGATGAACATTTCTTTGAAAATAAATTAATGCCTGAAATGAGTGGGATTTTGAACTGGGCACTTGAAGGCTGCTTGAAATGGCAAAAGGAGGGTATGAAGGTACCTGATGATGTAAAATATGCTATTGATGATTATAAAAATGAAATGGACCCTGTGCAGAGGTTCATTGATGATGAGTGCATTGTTAGTGAAACCTGTAAAGTTAAAATATCAGAGCTCTATACTTGTTACACTGATTGGAGCCATGAGAATAAGGAATATGTATTGTCAACTATTAAATTGAGTAAAAGGCTGGTAGAAAAAGGATTTAAAAAAGAGAGAAATAAACACGGTAGATATTGGCAAGGTATTGGAATTGTAGATACTGAACATCAAGAAGAATTTACGGAGGTGCATGACAATATACTCCCGTTTGATAGTAAATAAAATATATACTAATTGATTAATAGTAACTAAAATGCTCTTTGAAAATTGAATAATGCGGTATAAAAATATAATTACTTGCTACCCTAAAAAAGAAAATTTAATGTAAATTGTGCTATAATTTTCATAAATAGTAAGTTGAAATTATAATATATTGTGATATAAGCACAATAAAATGTTAACAAGGGGATGAGTAAAAGGGTGGCTATAAATTCAGCAACATGTGCTAATTATTCAAAGAGAATAGGAAATGAAGTAGGGTGGTTAGAACAAATTGTTCAAGAAGGAATTAAAGCTTTTCAGTCTCGCATTATAGCCTCAGATCCAGTATCAGTATTTGGCGTTATAGAATTGAATGAACAAGCAGAACGTTCAGCCCATAGGATGGAAATAGTTTATTTAGTAAATTTGTTTGAATCATTTATGCATGATTTTATAGGAGAAAAGGACGGTTTAAATGAATCACAAATGAACCAAAAAAGATTTTGGGAAACATATTTAGAAACAGAAAGAAAAATATGGGATGGATATTGTACAAACCATAATGAGCCTATTAATACTTCAAAATCATTTATGAATATAAGATATTCAGTATTTGTTATCCAGGAAAGATACAAAATAAAATATCCATCATACTTATCACCATTAGTTCTTGAATTAGGAAGTTTAAGAAACTGTCTAGTGCATTATGATGGTGAACTTCTACATCAAGATAAAGGTGGTAAATATTTTAAAGATACCCTTTCGAAAACAATAGACTTTTTAAAAGTTGATCCAAATTCAAATAGAATAACTGAAATTAATAGAAATGGTTATCTTGAAAAAGTTACCTTTGACTTAGCAACATTTATTGAATTGTGTGGAGGGTTCATCAGAAGACCAATTGATCATAAAAATGAAAAATAAATACATTAAATACCGTATTATTCATGGAATGAATTTTACGGTATTTTTTTACGTCACAATACAAATTTATTGCTAACTTAATTCAAGTAAGTAATAATTTTACAGAAAGGTGACAGGAATTAAAAAAAGATGACAAGAAGATGACAGGAATTTTTAAAAGTTGTCATACCTTAAAGCGTTGATATGACTATATTTATTAATAATGATGACAGGAATGACAAGAATTTTATATACTATACGTATAGAAAAATAAAAAAATAGAATATATAAATATGTATATATAACAATATAGATAAAAGTTGTCATTTCTGTCACCCTAAATAGCGAAACGTAGATATACTAATGGTTTAGAGTGATGACAGGTTTTAAATTAAAGTTGTCATCTTTTAAAAAGCTGTCACCCCTAAAAAATGGAAGTAGTGAGGGGATAATTTGAAATTTAATATAGATGAAATTAATAAAGGTAGAATTCAACAAATAGAAATAGACTTAAAAAAAGAGTTCCGAAAAGGTAAAAGAAAGGACAAGTATAAAGTCCATAAATTGTTATCTGAAAAGGATAAACTTTTAAAACTGCTTGGCTAGAGGAGGTATTGAAGTCGTGGCTAAAAGAAATATAGATTATGAAGAAGCTGTAAAAATAGGAGTAAGAGAAGGTATAAAATATATTAAGGAGCAGGAATATTATAAGACAAAGAAAAGATATGACAGAAGATTAAGAAATACAAGGTTGCTTCTTAAACATTACAGGAATTTACAGGTGCATGATAAACTTGCCGGTAAATCAAGCAGTAGGATATATGAAAATAATGCAATAGATATTTTAGATGATATTGATCCAATTAATGATGAAGAACAATATATACAGGCTATAAGTAGAACTAAAATAAGAACTTCAATTATAGTAGCACATATAAATAAATCCATGGAGTATTATAAAGCTATATGTGAGAAGGATGGTAATGTCAAGAAAAGAAGATATGACATTATTAAATACATGTATTTGGAGCCGACTAAAGACAATATAATACCAACCTATGAGGAGACAGCAGAACATTTTGATCTTAATGTTAGAACTGTAGGTAGAGATATTAGACAAGGTATTGAAGATTTAAGTATATTATTTTTCGGGATAGATGGAATAAAACTGTGAAAATATGTCCTTGTCAAGATAGCGTCAATGTTAGTTATAAGGCTAAAATCTATTAAATATAGCTTTAAAATAGTGTCCTTTTACATGGCATTGACGTACCTTTTATAATAGTATAATATGGTATTGAGTAAAATTATAAAAATTGATATTGCGTGTATATCTGAAAATAGGTGCTGTTAAATCGGTGCCTATTTTTATATTGTTTACAAATAGTTGTTATATAGGACATTGGATTGTAACAAGTACCCATATATAATAAATGTTATAACAGATTATAAATTAGTTCCCTATTGTATGAAGATTTAACCCGGTATCTGTGGTTGCAGGGCACTTAAAACTTAAAATGCAACCGCCAGGAGCTAGTATATTAAAATTGCAGCCCTTCTCAAAATAATATTGTTAAAAATAAGCACTCGTCATCTAGAGTGCTTATTTTATATTATTTACAAATAGTTATTACATAGGACATTAGATTGTAACAAGTACCGTATATAATAAGTGTTATAACAGATTATAAATTAGTATCCCACGACATATAAATTTAAGCCAGTGTCTGTGGTTGCAGGGCACTTTAAATATGGATGCAACCACCACTCTAAATCCAATATAACAATAAAAGAAATAAGTACCCGTTATTTAGGGTGCTTATTTTTATATTTTTTAACACAAGCATAATGCCATCATAACAATTAGTGAATATAATAATGTTCAAATACCATTCATAATAACACCAAAGACATATAAATTTAACCCAGTGTCTGTGGTTGCAGGGCACCCTAAACTTAAATGCAACCGCCACAGGATAGTATAAGTTTAGACTCCTTTAAAAATAATATTGTATGAAAATAAGCACCCGTCATTTAGAGCGCTTATTTTTGTTGGGAAAAGTCGAATTATTTGAATATTGTGGATAACTTGTGGATAATTTGTAGAAATAGTGCATAAAATAATAAGTCAGGGGAAATAAGAGGTATGAAGAAAAGTTTAATCAATATGGGAAATATTTAGAGAGGCATCTAGTTTATAGGTGTCTTATTTTAATAAATATTTTTAGTTGGGTAAATTTTTTAAAAATGTAAATATACTCTTGACTTATAGTACTATATATGGTACTATAATTATAGGAGGTGAGTACAAGGTGGGGGTCGAAAAGATAATAAGTAAAATGGAAAGGCAGCCGAATGGAATAAAGTTTACTGAAATAACGAAGGTATTAAATGAGTATGGATATGAATTAGTAAGGAAGAACGGTTCACATAGACACTTTAGAAATAAAGAAGGGGATGTGATAACTATAAAAGAAGAAAACCCTTTGAAGGCTGTGTATGTTAAAGATGTACTTAGAAGAATAGGGAGATAATCCTCCTTAAATCTTCCAAGTGTAATGGCTCCTACCTTTTAGATATGGATAAAAAAGATATTAATTATTACATGAGTTTACCTTATAACTATTTAATACAGCAGGTTACAGATGAAAGTGGTAGCTATTATTATGGTAAAGTATTGGAACTTGATGGATGCCAAAGTACAGGAGAAACTTTTGAGGAAGCATATAAAAGTCTAAGGGAAGCTATGAAGGGATGGCTTGAAGTAAAATTACAATATGGAGATCCTATTCCTGAACCAACAGGAGATGAAAATTACAGTGGTAAGTTTGTTCTTAGAGTGCCAAAGAGTTTGCATAGGCAATTAGCTATTGAAGCACAGAGAGAGGGAGTATCATTAAATCAATATGCAATGTATAAGTTAAGTAGATAGAGCCTTATAATTAGGGCTCTTTTTTCGTACCATAAATTTAAAGAAAGCGAGGTGGCATTAATGGCTAAGCTTACACCAAAACAGAAAGCATTTTGTGAAGAATATCTTATTGATTTTGTATACTTCCAAAATCAATTGGAGATGGAAGATCGTAATATTTAAAAGGATCTTTACTAATTTGTGATAAATGACCATTTCCAGATATAACCCAGCAATTGTTTTGAAAATCTCTAAATGCAACTTCTACTCCAAACTTACGTGACATACCATGAGAAATATAAGGCATTTTAGCTTTATATTTACCAGGTGGAAGTATACTAAGAGCTACGCCATTTCTATTAGTAGATAATTGTTCCTCAGTTTCGTTAGGGTATTTTCTAAGTTGTAATCCATTTTCTGCATATGAACCACTATTCCCTATAGTTACTACAGTAACTACGACATCATATACCGGTTCATTTGATAAGTTATTTAATGCTACAGTGTTGTTATCTTGATTATCTTGATCTTCTTTAATCCAAGCCGATATAGTTTGAGCCTGTGATTTTAAGGCTTGTTCTTTAGTAATCTGGTAATTTTGATAGTATTGTCCAATTGAAAATGCAAGTGAAGTTAGAGATACTATTGCAGATATTATGGAGGCTATCAATGCAAATTTATTTTTAGGGAAATTGGTAATTTGTACGTGGTATTGTCTGGTTTTGGGGTTTTTCTTATGTTTATTTAGCAATTTTAACACCTCTTAGATTAAAAATTTTATTATGTATGTACAAATTATACTACAAATAAGATACTTAGTAATTTTAAAGGTCTTATTTTCTTATATTTTAAAGGAGATGGGTATATTAAACACTCAGCAATTAGTACAATGGATTAGTAATTTAATAAGACATCATAATATAAAAGCTTTTTATAATTCTGCGTTGTGGGAACATGTGAGACTAGAAGTATTAGAAGAACAACATTATGAATGTCAGATGTGCAAGTCTAAGGGTATGTATTCTCCTGCAGAGGCGGTACATCATATTAAGTTTTTAAGGCAGCATCCAGAATTAGCTTTAACTAAAAGCAATTTGATGTGCTTGTGTAAGGAGTGTCATTATGCAATGCACCATAGAGCAGAGAATAAGCCGCAGTTGAATATTGAAAGGTGGTGATACCATTAAGAGTAGGTACATGTCGTGAGACAGTAATAAATCCTACTCTTTTTATTATGCAGAATAATAAGGAGGGTAAGGTTAAAAATGAAATACAAATATAATACTTATGATTTAACTGGAGAATATGGTATAGGATATGATGCGAAGGGAAATATATTTTATTTTGATTTAGAAGATTATGACAGAATAAAAGATTTTTATTGGGCGGTATAATTACACAGATATGTAACAGGATATGTAAATAAGAATGAAGTAAGGTTGCATAGATATCTTTTAAATTATAAAGGCAATAAAGAAGTAGATCACATCAACCATAAAAGATATGATAATCGCAAGCGTAATCTAAGGATATGTAGCCGTCTTGAAAATAGCTATAATATGCCGATACAGAGCAGTAATACGAGTGGCTACAAAGGTGTAGAGTTCCATAGAAGGGTAGGAAGATGGAGGGCGAGAATAAGCGTAGGAGGTAAAAGGATAGAACTAGGTCATTTTAATACAGCATTTGAAGCGCATCTAGCTTATTGTAAGGCCTCAGAATATTATCATGGTGAATATAGCTTTACAGGATAATTTATATACCCCCCACCTAAAAAATGAGAAAATTCTATCATATTGGGAGAACGGGTAGCAGGGAAGACAAAACAGAAATCTCGCGCGTGTGAGAAAAAATAGTGTGAAAGGAGGGATGAAAATATGGCTAACGCAAGAAAAATCAAGGAATCTTTAATTAAGCAGCTTGAAAATAAAAGTGCAAATGTTGAACATTTTTTGGGTTTAATTGATGATTATATCTGGTATTTTAAAGAAGAAAAAGAGATGCAAAAGGACATAAAGGAAAGAGGACGAACATATAAGGCATTGTCTGCATCCGGATATCCAATTGAAAAAGAGAATCCCTCTGTAAAAAACGCGGTAGTGTATAATAAGCAAAAGTTAGCCATTTTAAAACAATTGGAGTTGACGACTGATAATGTAGGTTATGATGATGATGACGAGCTCTAAGCTGATACCTGAAATACAAAACTATATTGATTTAGTTCGTAGTGGAACCATAGAAATATGCAAAGAGCAATTCATGTTATGTGATTATGTTGAAAAGTGTTTTAGAGAAGAAAATCTATTTGTTGATGAAGAGCTGCTCCGTAAATATTTAAGTCTCCAAAAATATTTCCCCTTTGATTTATATGAATGGGAGATTTTTTGTTTTACCCTCCATAATTGTACTTATTCCAAACCTGGCATTTTAAGATGGCCAGATTTATTTATGTATGTCGGAAGAGGTACGGGAAAGAATGGCTATTTAAGTTTTGAAGATTTTTGTCTGATATCCGAATATAACAAAATAAAACATTATGATATAGACATATGTGCCAATGCAGAAGACCAGGCCAAAACTTCCTTTGAAGATGTATATAATGTCTTGGAGGAAAATGAACAAAAACTTAAAAAACATTTTAGCTGGAATAAAGAACTTATTGAAAACCTTAAAACTAAATCTAAGTTAAGGTTTAGGACTAGCAACGCAAAATCCAAAGATGGTGGCAGGCCAGGTAAAATAGATTTTGATGAATACCACCAGTACGAAGACTACAAACTTATAAATGTATTTAAGACTGGTCTTGGTAAAAAGAAGAATCCCCGTACCACGATAACCACAACGGATGGTGATGTTAGGGGAGGACCCTTGGATAGTATTAAAGCCAGGGGGCTTAGAATATTAAATGAGCAGGGCGGCGATAATGGATTGCTGCCCTTTATGTGTAGGCTTGATAATGAAAAAGAAGCAGATAATCCTAAAATGTGGCATAAGGCTAATCCATCTTTGCAGTACAATGAGGAACTTTTTAGAGAGATACAGAAAGAGTATATTGACTATAAAGAAGACCCTGTAAGTAACTCTGCTTTTATGACTAAGAGGATGAATATTCCTATGGGGAATAAAGATGTTGAAGTTACCTCCTGGGACAATATACTTGCAACTAATCAATCCATACCGGATTTAACGGGCTGTACTTGTATGGCTGGAATTGACTATGCAAGTACAACAGACTTTGTCGTGGCCGGATTACTCTTCAAATATAAAGGTAAATATTATTGGATAAGTCATACATGGGTATGTAGAAATTGTAAAGATTTAGGAAGAATTAAAGCACCACTTGAAGAATGGGCGAGTGAAAAAGGCGGCAAGCTATTGACCTTTGTTGATGATGTGGAAGTATTTCCATATATTCCTGCCCGCTGGTTAGCTGAACAAGGGCAAAAGTATAATATAACTACTCTTGGGATAGATAAATATAGGCACACGTTGCTTGCCAAAGCTCTTAGGGAAGAAGGTTTTGATACAGACAAGCAGGGAGTAAATAATGTAAAACTTACAAGACCATCCGACCAGATGCTTGTCGCTCCAACTATAAACAGTTTGTTTGTAAATCATAATATTGTATATGGAAATAGTCCTTTAATGCGCTGGTATACGAATAACGCCTGTAGATGTGCAGAGAAATATGACAATATGACCTATGGTAAAATAGAACCTAAAAGTAGAAAAACAGATGGTTTTATGGCTATGATAGCAGCGTTTTGTAGTGGTGGAGTTGAGCTTGAGGACAGTGGTGAGGTGTTGATTTACACTTTGTTTTCTCCTACTTTTTTCAAACTATTTTATCCTGGCC
>ENA-UOOE01003019-UOOE01003019.1-fermentation-metagenome-genome-assembly--contig:-NODE-3019-length-11202-cov-20.433928_pt1 | contig 11202 bp, 8 predicted proteins | sample MGYA00245776_ERZ724021 | MGnify/ENA primary metagenome ERZ724021 (study PRJEB28704, sample SAMN03018321) | fermentation metagenome | biome: anthropogenic terrestrial biome; feature: soil; material...
ATATGAAAATTTAATGGTTTGCAGGTTTAATTTGTACAAAAAAGCAATTTAAATCCCAGATAAATATTATTCAATCCATTTACACCATTTGTTGTGGTGATCGTTGCCGGAAGCAATAATTGTTTCTATGAACTGCATTCCTCGAACGCCATCGGCTACAGTGGGAAAATCCAAGATTTTATATTCGGGAACCTCTCCTCTTTTTTTTGCCATCACCGTCAGCGCAAAGTTTCTATATATGTTGGCAAAGGCTTCGATAAACCCTTCAGGGTGTCCGGAAGGAATTCTTGTGTTCCACAAAGCCAAATCGCTCATGTATTCATTACTGCCCATGTAAAGTTCTTCTGCGGGCCTATCTCCCCATCTCAGGATCAACCTATTAGGATCCATCTGACGCCATTCCATCCCTCCTTTCTCACCATAAACCCTGATTCGGATATTGTTTGCTTCACCTGTTGCAATTTGCGTAGCCATAAGTACTCCGGCAACTCCGTTTTCGAAGCGTAAAAGGGCAGCTCCGTCATCATCTACCGGGCGCCCTTCCACAAAGGTTCGCAAATCGGCACATACCTCCTCCACTTTCAATCCGGTTATGTATTCCGCCAGATGCCAGGCGTGGGTGCCTACATCTCCCATAGTACCTGCTTTACCGGTACGAGCCGGATCGGTACGCCATCCAGCATTGTTTCCACCCAATATTTCAATTCTTTTCGATAGCCAGCCTTGTGTATATTCGACATAAACTCGCCTCAGCTTTCCTATTTTTCCTTCGGCAATCCTGGCTTTGGCTTCCTTAACTGCCGGATATCCTGAATAGACGTGTGTAAGAGCCAGAACAAGGCCCGTTTCTTCCACTTTCTTTTGGAGTATTTTTGCTTCTTCCAACGAAAAGGTCATGGGTTTGTCAATAACTACGTGAAAACCTCTCTCCAAGGCCATCATGGCCGGTTCAAAATGCCATTTGTTTGGGGTTACGATGGTCACAAAATCCATCCGTTCTTCTTCGGGCAGGAGCATTTCTTTTTCGAACATCTCCTGATAGGTAGTGTATATTCTGTTGTCGGGGAGAAAATATTCCCTTCCGGAACTCCGGGATATCTCCGGAGTTACGCTGAAACAACCGCATACCAGTTCAATCAGGTTATCCATAAATGCCGCACGACGGTGTATGGCTCCAATAAAGGCATCACTTCCGCCACCAACCATACCCATTTTAAGTTTTCTTTTCATAAAAAAATGATATTAACTAATAATTGGTAAAAAATAAATCCAAATCTACATCTTTTTATCGAACGGACAAAATAAATATAATCAATCGGAAAAATCCGGAAATTTGCCCTACCCTGTGATAAGTCAATGATAGGACAGATCAACTCACCATAGGATAGGACAAATAAAATAATTATTCCATTCCAGGATTTTGAACCAAGTTTGGATTACGACGAATTTCATCCTGATGGATTGGGGCAAAATACATCTTATCCAGCCATCTCCTGTTTTCACGACTGGAGAGATCATTTACATAATAATAATAGTCGTAAATCTCTTCATTGTGAATATAAGGCTTCATTGATGACTTACCCGGTTTCAAAATACCCTCCACGATAATTCCTGTCAATGGTTTATTTCCTGCTTCCGGAGCGATCATCCAACGGCGAACATCAAAATAACGGTGTTGCTCATAGGCGAATTCTGCACGACGTTGCTGACGCAGAAAATCACGCATGTCAGCTTGAGAAAATTGTTTTCCACGGATAGTCAGAGTCGATCTGGTATCTTTCAACTCAATACGCCCGCGCAAGATATCCAGCCACTTTGCCGCTTCCTCCAATTCATTCAATTCAATACTCGCTTCCGCAGCAATCAGGTACATCTCGGCTAACCGCATATAGACATGTGGCACGGTTTGTCTAAAATACTGAGCATCAACGGAAGTATCGATAAGTTTCTTTTCATAATAACCTGTCCATGACCCGTTCCAGTCCTCAACAGGTCCCTGGCGGGTATCCACACCCCACATTGAGCGGCGCACTACTCCATCGCGGTATTCAATTTCCACGTCTCCGTTTGTCACTTCATATTTCCCGGCCTGTAGGGTTCCCATAGGTGTCGGGTCTAATGTGGCCGCATCAGCCGGACGCGGACGTCCCCACGTATTTCCATCGGTAGCTACAGTGGCATAAAAGCGAGGTTCACGACCATTATAGGGATTTCCTTTCTGGAATTCTCCGGGTTTGGTCATCCCTTCCGGCATAGTTCCATCCTCGAATTCAAACGCCATTACCAGATCCTGTGTTGGCGTAGTTCCGGCCCAGTTATGATAACCATTCGGCCCATGCCATAATCCCATATTATTCGCAGCACCAATAGAAGTGTGGTAATTACGGACAAACATTTGCTCACTGTTTCGAATATCCGTCATAATAGCTTTGAATTTCTCAGCCCTTTCAGTATTGACACCTCCTCTACAATCAATCAACTCAAATGGACCATCCTCGATCACTTTAATTGCAGCATCCCTGGCGGCACGATAAGTAGCCATACGATCACCGTCGAATTGGTTAACAGCTAAAGTATTTATCGTGCGGTCTGCATAGAGAGGACTGGCAACATGCAATAAAATACGGGCTTTTAAACCGGTTGCCACAAACTTGGTTACACGGCCCCATTCGTTCGAGCCAACAGTTGCCGGAAGATATTCTTCAGCCTTTTCCAGGTCGCTCACAATAAATTCAAGACACTCGCGCATGGTATTACGAGGCTTCTTCATTTCTTCTACTTCTGCCAGTGAAAAATCTTCCGTAACGATAGGTACTCCCCCAAAACCGCGTACAAGTTCGTGATACATATGTGCACGCATATAATAGGCTTCACCTTTCATACGATCCAGGTTAAAGCCAACCTTTTCCGGCACATTGTCAATGTTATTGATGATAATATTGGCATAGCGGATACCCCTATACCTGTTTTGCCATTTAAAAGGATTATTATTATTGTCATACCATTGAAGATTGCTTTGTGAAATAGAAACAGCTTCAACAATATCTTTTTGCCCGTAGTTATGGGTAAAATAAGCATCGTCGGTCAATCCGTCCAAAGAATGTTCTTGAGCACCCGGGTGTATGTTATTGTATAGATCATTTACAAAAGCTTGCGTCAAAGCAGCATCGGTAAAAACCATCTGCTCTGTATAAGAAGTAGAAGGTACGATATCCATAAAGTCCGAACAAGAATTGAGGACAACGGCAAATCCCAAAACGATAATGGTTACTATTTGTTTTATATTTCTCATAATCTCTTATTTTTAAAATGTTATAGATACACCGGCGTTCCATATACGACGTTGTGGATATTCCCGACCGGTATCATTGGCTTCCGGATCTTGTACTTTGACATTATCTATCGTAAATATATTTGTACCATTTACATATACACGCAAATCCTGGATTCCTGCACTGCGGAGAGGCGTTGAATTAAACGTATATCCGATTTCCATATTTTTCAGACGCAGATAATCGGTTTTGAACTGATAGTAGGTATTCTTCTGGTCTGTACCCTGCTTCGCCCAATATTCATTCTCGCGGTTATAAGCACGCGGATGTTCCACCATGGGGTTTTCTTCTGTCCAACGGTTTTTATACATGAACTTATAGTAGTTCCCGGCTTCACCGGCTCTTTCACGCCAAATATAGGTAATACCTCCTGTTGCGCCCTGGAATAATGCCCTCAAATCGAAGTTATTCCAACTGAGACCGGTAGTGAGACCGAATACAAAACGTGGCTCCGAGTTTTTGTCGGAACGGACGCGGTCATTCGCATCAATTTTCTTATCACCATTTACGTCTACAAATTTAATATCTCCAGTACGTGCATTGGCCCAATGCGGATAGCTGTCCAGTTCTTCCTGTGTATTGAATACACCGTCGGCAATATACCACAACTCGGTATTTACCGGCATTCCGGTCCTTTTCTGATAATCGGGTATACCGGGGGTTTCATCCCAGAATAACAGTTTATTTTTTGCATACGTCATATTGAACGAAACATCATATTCCACTTTACCAGCCCTGTCTACCCAGGAAATTAATCCTTCTATGCCTCTGTTCTGCATTTCACCGATATTTTCTCTTGGGAGCGTAATACCCGAAATCTGGGGTAATGAAGCGTTTCTGTAAATCAACATATTGGTACGCTTATGGTGGAAAAGGTCGGTCTCCAAGCTTAATCTGTTATCCAGAAACTTAAATTCGAGACCAAGGTCATACGTAGTCCCTACTTCCCAGGTTATATTGGGGTTGGGAGTACGCGTCGGATATAATGTCTTCTGGAATGTTGTTCCAAACATATATTCAGTACCGAAACCGTAGGTATTCAGGTATTGAATACTTCTATCGAGATTTCCGTCAGGATCTAACAGATAATCACTACCGGTTTGGGAGACAGAACTACGCAGCTTAAAATAGTTGATGAAACTGAGGTTTTCCTTCCAGAAATCTTCTTCGGATGCACGCCATGCGACAGATACCCCCGGGAAGAAACCATACCGTTTGTCTTTCGGGAAACGATACGATCCGTCGTAACGGTACACAAATTCAAACAGGTACTTTTCGAGATAGTTATAGTTCACACGTCCAAAGTAGTTGACACGGCTTTCTTTCCAGGAATAACCTTCTGTTTCCATATCGGTTACCGAACCATTATTTATTTCATCCAGTGCATCTGAAATAAAATATTTACGGGTTGCCCTTACCCTGCGCCATTCGTTACTCTGCGCTTCAACACCAAGGGTAGCGCCAAAGTTATGGTCTCCAATAGAACGGTCGTAGTTGACTACCAAATTGGTCATCCAGTCTGTCTGCTCATCCCTTCTCTCCTCTAACACCGGTTGGGAAACCCCTTTTAACGAGGGGGTCAACTTGTGTTCAGGGTTACCATCCCAAGTATAAAGGGTAAACGGAGTTTCAAAACGACGCCGGTTATTGAAATGTTGGTCATACGACACAGTTCCTATAAGCGACAATCCCTCAACTCCAGGGATTTTAAGTGTCGCCCTCAGTGTATTCTGGATATAATATGATTTGTGAAGGTCTTTCCCGGTTGCCGGAGTGGCACGCACCACCGGATTATCTCCGTATTCAATATCCGGCCCTGGTTCTCCGGTTGGCCAATAAGCGGGCAAGATAGGTTTACTACGCACCATGGAACTGAAGATATCTGTCGCCCCACGTGCCGGATAATTGGTTACTTGCAAACGGTTTACGTTACCATAGGATATATCAAAGTAATCATTTACTTTCATATCCAGATTGATACGTGTACTGTATTGATCGTAGCGATTCGCTGAATTCTTATAGATACCATCTTCTCCATTAGCAGCCAGACTGACGAAAAACTTGTACCGGTCGCTTCCTCCGGTTATGCTCACATCATGGCGATACATGGGCGAAACATCCTTAATTGTTTCTTTATACCAGTTTGTGTCGGGATGTCCCCATGGATCTGATCCATCCTGCCATAATCTCAGATCCTCCTGGGAATAACGTGGTTCACGTCCGGAATATTTATCAATTTCATTCACCATCGTGGCATACTCAAAAGCATTAGCCAACTTGGGGATACGTGAGGGTTGAGAGAATCCCATATTGCCGGTATACGTAATTGTGGGCTTTCCTTCTTTACCCCGTTTGGTGGTAATCAAAATAACCCCATTGGCGGCACGAGAACCATAGATAGCCGCCGAAGCATCCTTTAACACCGACATGGATTCAATTTCATTCGGATTAATACGATTTAATCCTCCCGCACGTCCAGGTACTCCGTCGACGACAATTAACGGGTCTTTAGATCCAAGTGTATTCGTACCACGGATACGAAGGGTTGTTCCGCCGCCACCAGGCTCATCCGAACGCTGGAAACCGATTACTCCTGGCATACGTCCCACCACGGCATTAGAAAGATTAGTAGTGGGAGATACCTTGAGTTCATTACCGGACACACTCGCCACGGCACCTGTTACGGTTACTTTCTTCTGGACACCATAACCGACGACAACCAGTTCATCGATCATATGAGTTTCTTCTGCCAGAATTTGATCTATAACGGTTTGTGTTCCCACGGTAACTTCAGAGGTAACATATCCGATATATGAAAAAACCAGAACGGAACTCTCCCCAGACACCTCTAATGAGTATTTACCATCAATATCTGTTACAGTTCCGGTAGTAGCATTTTTTACTACTACATTTACACCAATCAAAGGTTCTCCATTTACATCACTCACAGTCCCTCTTACACTCTTTTGTGCTGATGCGGAAACCGCACACAATACAAAAAACAGGAACATCAAAAATTTTGATAAATGTTGTTTCAATTTTGTTTTCATTTCATTTACAGTTGATGTTTCATTCATGTTCTGACGATTTAATTATTTTTACAAAGAAGTTCTCAAAGACAGTTATTATATCTTTTCCGGATAAAAGAATTAATTGATCTAAATATCCATAGGTTAAAAATGGATATATCATAATACAAGATTATCTTTCTTGTTTTCCCTGAATAATGCTACAAAACCTATCAAGATAACGACAGCCATAACAAAAGGCACAGTCCAGACTGATACCCAGTTGTATATACCCTGCTCAGCAGTATATTGATGCACCACATTGCCTGCTACCAGCGTTCCCAGGTATTTCCCTATCCCATAGGTGGCAAAGGCAATCAATCCCTGTGCCGAATTTCGTAGAGACGAAGGCGCCTTTTCATCCACAAAAAGTTGTCCTGAAACAAAGAAGAAAGTAAAACAGAATCCATGGAGCGGTAATACTCCATAGATGAAACCGATGTGTCCGGTATGCGCTCCAAGGGCAAAGAATCCGTACATCAACACCCATGCCACAATTGCGGCAACAATACTTCCCTTATACCGTAATTTGAGAAACATCAACGGAAATGCGAAAAGGAAGATTACTTCGGTAACCTGTCCCATGCTCATGGCCGCAGCGGCGTTATTAATGCCTACGTTAACAATGAACAGATTGGTAAACGAATCATAGAAAGCAAGGGGAATACAAGCCAACGCCGAAAATACTAGCAGCACCAAGAACGATCTGTCTTTGGTAAGCTTAAACGCATCGAATCCGAGTATCTGTCCTACAGTCACCTTTTCAACGCGTTTTCCCGGTGCCTTGAAAGGAAGTATAAAAGCATATAAACCGGCAATAAAAGATATTCCTGCAGCAACAAGGAAAGGAGTAGACAATGGTTCCAGATTCAACGAACTGATAAGAATTCCAGCAATAATCCATCCGAACGATCCGAACAAACGGATACGGGAGAATTCTTTCGAGGGTTCAGGCAGGTTATCAAAAGAGATGGAATTACATAGCGACATAGTGGGCATGAAACAAATCGTATAGAGCAGCAACACAAGAAAAAACAATGAGAAATTATCAATTTGTGTCAAACAACCTAACAATACGGCACCCGTGATATTTAAGAATGCCAAGACCTTGTTGGCAGAGAAAAAACGATCGGCTATCATTCCCACGATCACAGGGGATATAATGGCTGCTATAGCTGCCGTACTATACGCCAACCCGATCTGAACACCTGTAAAATGAAGTGTCTGTCCCAGATAAGTCCCCATGGTGACATACCATGATCCCTGAATAAAAAATTGAAAGAACATCATCAGGGAAAGTCGTGTTTTTGTGTTTTTGTGTCCCATTATTAATTTTTTTATCGATACTTTATGTTTAATTGAAATCCTCAACCTATCCCGCAAATGGTTGCGAGATTTTTGTAAAAAATCCAATCAATTCCATAATGCTATTTCTCAATTTATTGTAATCCGCAAATACATTCATGCCCCTACCCATTCCAAGATCCAAAGAGTTCGACCATATCTATTCTCCATGGAATTGTAGGGTTCATATAACTTTTCACAATAACCTGATTACTTTCGTTTCATTAATCAATCCATCTGTAGTAACTTCGAATCTTGCTTTTTGGGCTTTTTCAAGCCTTGTCTTTGCCGTCCTGATAGAGGAAGTCTTGATTTTAGCAGTTGGAATTAGCATAGGTTTACCTATTGGCAAAGACAAAAGTGTTTCCGGAATGGAAATTTTTTTAATCAATCCCGTTTCTTTTAATTTATTATCCATATCTTTATATCTTGTATCTATGTATTACATTGAAGCTTTCATTGTATTATCAAACGCAAATATAATTCATTTGAATTAATAACCATCATTAAAAAAGGACAAAACACTCTAATTGAATTAATTTATACTGATTATAAATAATATATTCAATCAATAGACTATTTATGGGCAACATAAATGAAAGATTAAGAAAAATATTAAATACCAAATTTGAAGGGAACGTATCAGAGATGGCGAGACGATACGGAATTCCTCAACCGACTTTAAATAATATTGTTGGGAACAGAATGAGTAAGCCCTCTTTTGATAATATTGAAAGGCTTGTCAATTCAGATGAGACAATTAATACCAGGTGGCTAATTACGGGGAAAGGAGCGATGCTAAAAACAGAAAAAAATCCCATAGTGGTTCCACCAGAAGACAATAATAACCTGTTGGATAGATACGAAAAGGTTATCAGGGAGAATGAACGGTTAAAGGTGGAGATTGAACAACTAAAAAATAACACAGACCGGATCTCAGACGCTAATTCTTATACTATTACTATCCATCAAGACACCGAAGATAAGTGAAGTGTCGGAAAAGTAATCAAACTTAACAAGAACACCTCCGTAGGCTTATATAGACAATCTATACCAACCATTGTTCATTAAACAACCTTATAATCTGATACATGGCTCTACCTGACTGACATTGCAGCATTGATAGTAGCAAAATAGCAAAGAGGACAAGTGACTCATTCCTGTCACACAGTCTCAGGCAAAGTATTATTTATTTTTGTTCAGATTCTCCCGAAAAAGGGATAGGAAAATAATCAGAATGAGAATTGCCACAGTAAAGGGTATTCCAGCCAGGTACCCAATTATATGCAATTAAGTCAGTAGATAACATTTGATTGAAGAATTTCAATAAAAAAAGATTTGATATCTATTGTCAGGTTTGGCGAAGTCAAGATCTCCTCCCAGGATTGTTCTGCCATTTATATCCGGCAGAAATACTGTTACTTCATGCGAACTATCTAAATCAACGTTGGATGTTGAAAAATGAACAACTTCATGCTTATTACAATGCTATCCCAGTTTGTATTCACCATTCTTGGCCTGGTTTCTTTTCGTCCAATACTATCCATCTAGTGATATTCATCAGCAAAACAGCAACCGGACCAAACGAATAACTGCCACTTGCAATTCCCTTAACGCATTTAAAACATCTGTCTGTAAATTTTTTTAGAATTATTTCCTTTTCTCTACCGGGACATACTTTAATCATAATTTTTGTTGTCCAGTCAAAAAACTCGAAACTAGCAAAAAGGTTATAAATAATTCTTCTTTCATTTTTACTGTTTTTTAGTCTGGTAATTCTCCTTCCGAAGGAGGCGCGTCTTGCGAAGCACTACCCCATTGTTTGTTCGCTTTATTGCCCATGATAAGTTCCAGGGTTCCGCCGTTTTTGAGGTCGTCGTGGCTGAACCAGGGTTTTTCCCAGGGTATTCCGTTGAGTTCCGCCGATTGGATGTATTTGTTCTCTTCGGAAAAATTACGGGCTATAACGGTGAAGGCTTTACCCCCAGGAAGGCTAATGACCGTCTTTGCAAAGAACGGACTCCCGATATTGTATGCCGGAATTCCGGGCGTTACCGGATAAAACCCCATCTGCGAAAACACCACAAAAGCCGACATTCCGCCTCCGTCTTCATCTCCGGGAACTCCCATCAGGTCGTTTCTGAACCATTGATTCAGGAGTATGTGAATCCGCTTTTGCGTCTTCCAGGGCTGTCCTGCATAATTGTATAAATAAGGAATATGCAACGACGGCTCGTTAGCCATCGAGAATTGACCCACATTGCCGGTATGGTCGGGCAACTGACTGTAAAAGTCGTATTTGCTTTTCCCAAGAGGTTCGCGAAATGTTTGATCGAGGTTGCGTATAAAGTTTTCCCGCCCCCCCATTAAGTGGATCAGGTCGGCTACGTTGTGCTGCACATCCCAACGGTATACCCATGCGTTGTTCTCACCGTAATACTGTCGTGCACCCACCCCTCCTGAAAAACGATAATCGAAGGGTTCGATGAAGTTTCCATCCTTGTCCTTAGGGTGAAAAAAGCCGGTCTCGGGATTGAAAAGATGACGATAATTGTATGATTTCTTCAAGAAGTATTCATAATCATCCTCCTTGCCCAATTCCCGGGCAATCTGTGCCAGGCACCACTCATCGTAAGATGTGCCCAACGTTACAGCCACTGGCTGGCGCCGCTCAAAACCATGAACTTCGGGAATCGTCTCTTCTTCCCCTTCCCTGAGTGCAGGAATATACCCTTTTTCGTGATAAAACCGATCCAACTCGCCCGAAGGTTTGCCTGACCAAGGAGCCAGAGTCTTCTCCATAACGGCATTGCGCGCAGCCGGGTATATCTTTGTCAGGTCAATACCCTCCAAACCTTTGCGGTAAGCGTCTATAACGGTGGCTATCCCATGGTTGGAGTTCATCCGGCGGCTGTCGCCCGTAATCTCGGGGAAGGTAGGCCACCAGAATTCGGGCATTTGTTCTGACATCTTCAGGAAAGAATTGAGAATATCCGACTCCATTTCCGTTTCGATGATCGTGCGAAGCGGATGTGTTGCCCGATAGGTATCCCATATCCAGTCGTCCGTATAGAAAGGCGTCCCGTTATCGTTGTGGATTTTTCCATCGAAGGCGCTGAAGTAGTACCCGTCTTCCGATATGCATACCGGACGCTCGTAGGTTCGGTACAACGAGGTGTAGAAAACAACTTTATCGTCATACGAGCCGCCATCCACTTTAATTTTACCGAGGGTTTCATTCCAGGTTTGACGCCCTTTATCGGCAACGCCAGCCGGATCAAATCCGGACATTTCCCGGTAGAGGTTCTTCTTTGCCTGAACTGTATCTATAAACGAAATCCCGTAACGAAGTTTCAATTGCTTTGTGTTTGAGGGATACGACAAAACAATGTGGGCATTTTGACCGGAAGCAGCTTTGTCATTTGCTCCCTGGGGCTGTATGTCCGGTTCCATATATA
>ENA-UOOE01003024-UOOE01003024.1-fermentation-metagenome-genome-assembly--contig:-NODE-3024-length-11189-cov-3.804563_pt1 | contig 11189 bp, 10 predicted proteins | sample MGYA00245776_ERZ724021 | MGnify/ENA primary metagenome ERZ724021 (study PRJEB28704, sample SAMN03018321) | fermentation metagenome | biome: anthropogenic terrestrial biome; feature: soil; material...
TGAGAATATAATTTGTTGTACCGTTAATAATCCCAAAAATATATTCAAATTCATTTGCAGAAAGGTTATCTCTTATTGTGTTTAATATGGGAATTCCACCGCCCACGCTTGCTTCATACATAAGCTTAACATTGTTTTTTTCTGCCAATAGCTGCAGTTCTTCTCCATGGGATGCAAGAAGAGCTTTATTTGCAGTTACAACATGTTTTTTATTATTAAGAGCTGCTTTGATGTATTCGTAAGCAGGATTAATTCCTCCAATCAATTCCACTATTATATCTGCATCACTGTTTATTACTTCATATGCATCGGTTGTGTAAACTTCTTCGGGCAAGTTAATATTTCTTTTTTTATTAAGGCTGTTAACAAGAACTTTATTGACAATTAACTCTCTTTGTATGGTTTCATGTACTTTGTTTTTATTGAATTCCATAATGTTAATAAGTCCTGATGCCACTGTGCCCATGCCTAATATTCCTAATTTTACCGGTTTTAATAATTCCATTTCATCCTCCGTTGTTCTTGCTATAAATACACATGTCTTTTTAAAAAATACTATATTAATATAACACAATTTTTTATTAAGTTCAAGAAGAATTATTTATGCATATAAATAGCACCCGAACTTCTTTTCAATTCAAAGCCGGGTGCTACTTATTTGAGTTTTCTTTTCCGTATCCTGTTGGAATCACCTCATTTGTCAATCATCTATATAATCAACTTTCCCAATCTTACTTCTATTTTCATTCTTCAATAGACTTTTACTGCACTTTGAGACATTCCTACATAGAATTCTCTTCAAACAATTTGATTGCAGCGATCTTATAACTACTCACAGATTAAATTGTAAGATTTAGTACTGTTGTATAAATAATATACCCATAATAATGATGTTTAAACAGTAAACTTTGTTATAGTACATATTATGCTATATATCATTATATGTGATTACTTGGGCAAAAAATGTAGAATTTTTATGGCGAATTTTAAGAAAAAGCCTGAAAAGAATATTGACACATTTTGTCAAAATTGATATACTGAAAAAAAGGTTATCAATGAAAGGAGCAGGAATATGGGAAAATTTGTTGTTAAAGAAGTTAAGACAGGTGTTAAATTTGACTTAAAGGCTACAAATGGACAAGTAATAGCAAGCTCTGAAGTATATAAGACAAAGGCATCATGTTTGAAGGGCATTGACAGCGTTATAAATAACGCACCTGTTGCTAACGTAGAAGACCAGACAGTAGAAGATTTTAAAGTAGAAAAGAATCCTAAGTTTGAAATTTTTACCGACAAGGCAGGAGAATTCAGATTCCGTCTAAAGGCTAAAAATGGAGAAATTATAGCTACATCGGAAGGATATAAAACCATGGACAGCTGTAAAAACGGAATAGAAAGCGTTCGTAAAAACGCAGCAAATTCAACAATAGAATAGTAATACATAGGCTACGAAGAACAGCATCCGCTGTTCTTTTTTGAGCAAATAAATTTGTATGTGGAACATCGGAACCATATGTTTAAATTTTTGTTATTTCGAGTATATAATGACGTTAATAAAAAAAGAAAAAAAACAAATTATTGAGGTAATTAGATGAATTATATTTGTTCTAAATGCAGCTTAACAATGGATGTTGCGACCAAAAAGTCAAGGTGCGACTGCGGCGGTCTTTGGAAATTGGATTTTAAACCGCCAAAGTTTGACCTTTCCTTACTAGACAGAGACAACTGGAGTATTTTCCGTTACCGGGTTTTCATGCCCCTTTTAGGCAATGAGTGGGAAAATATAAGCTTGGGAGAAGGTATGACACCTGTTATACAATTTAATGAAGATGTTTTGCTTAAGATGGATTACTTCATGCCCACCTTATCTTTTAAAGACAGGGGGGCAGCAGTCTTGATATCACATTGCAAATCCATAGGAGTTGATTCAGTTGTACAGGACAGCAGCGGCAATGCAGGAAACAGTGTGGCCGCATACTGTGCGAAAGCCGGTATTGATTGTGAGATTTTTGTGCCCGAAGGTACATCACCAAAGAAAATTGATATGATTATCTCACACAATGCAAAGGTAAATATAGTTCCCGGCTCAAGAGACAACTGTGCAAATGTATGCCGAGCCAAATCGGACAGGGAAGGGAAGTATTATGCGAACCATGTGTACAATCCTTTCTTTTACGAAGGTACCAAGACATATATTTATGAAGTATATGAACAGCTTAATAGAATTCCCGAAAATATTTTTATACCCTTGGGAAACGGCACGTTATTCATCGGTATAATAAAGGCATTGGAGGAATTTATTGAAAGCAATATCATCGATAAGATGCCTCGAATAATTGCAGTGCAAAGCGAATACTGCAGCCCTTTTGCAAAAGCAGTTGAAATGAAGACCGTGAAGCCTGTAAAGGTAATACCAAAACCGACTATGGCAGAGGGAATTGCAATAGGTGAGCCTATGAGAGGCGGAGAAATATTAGAATATATATATAAGTATAACATTGAAGTTATAACAGCTCCGGAAACAAGAATTTTGGAAGCAAGAGCACTGCTTGCATCGAAGGGTATTTACATTGAGCATACTACAGCAGCCACATATGCCGCTTACATGAAATATTGTGAATTAAACGGAAGAACTCCCGCTTTGATTCCTATGTGCGGAGCAGGACTAAAGTCGGATCATTAATTAAATAAAACCATAAAAAATCACATTTCTTTGCTTTAAGAATAAAATAGTTATAGTATATAATGAAGGAAGTGATTTTTTGGCAATCAAAATATTTATAGATCAAGGACACAATCCTACAGGACTTCACAATGCAGGAGCCGTAGGCAACGGTTTATACGAAGGAGATATAAATTACCAGGCAGGAATTTATCTTGCAAATTTATTGGCTAATGATTACAGATTTGAAGTCAGGCTGTCAAGACCTACACCCACCACAGTATTGGGAACAAATACTTCAACCAGTTTAGCGGAAAGGGTGCGCATGGCAAATCAATGGCCGGCAAATTATTTTATAAGTCTTCATTGTAATGCCAATGTGAATCCTAATGTTAACGGTTCTGAAATTTATATATATCAATTTAATACGCAATCTAACTGGCTGGCACAGCATATAATGAATGGAATCGTACGGAATACACGTCTGAGAGATAACGGGATAAGGCAGAACCAATCTCTTTATGTCTTAAGAAATACACAAATGCCTGCTGTGTTGGTTGAAATGGGCTATTTGACCAATTTTAATGACTCGGTAATTTTAAGAGATAACTTATGGAATGTTGCTTATGGTATTTATTTGGGCATATTAAGTTATTTTGGCTTTATGCCTCTATGACAATAAATTTCAATTAAAGAATAGGAGAGTATCACAATAGCCACCGGCTGAGCCGGTGGTTTTGACATTTCAGCTTTCTTGAGGTCCGCCTATATTGCTTGTATTGCCGAATCTTAAATTGCGGTATATAAGAACTATTCTGTCCCAAGTGTATCTGTCAACCACTCCCGTAACATCTATTCCAAAGTACTCCTGAAATGTTCTTACTGCAAGCTCTGTCCGAGGCCCGTAGATGCCATCCGGTTCAGCCGGCGGAATACCTTCTAACACAGAAGCAATATAAGAGAGATATTGTTGAATTAGGTAAACACCCGGACCTTCCGAGCCCAACTGATATGTAATACCCGGCCACAACAATGCGGGAAGGGCAATGACAGAAGGGGGAAGCGTATTTAAAATACCCGACACTGCATTGAACATTGTAGTCCAAGTTTGTTCATCAACAAGACCTGTGATGGGTAAATTAAATGTTTTCTGGAATTCCATTATGGCAGTCCTTGTTTGAGTATTCAATACACCGTTAATATCTACCGTAGGAATAGTGTTGTAATATGCTGAAAGAACGTTGAGAAAATACTGAACAGCCTGAACCCTCGGCACCACTTCCTCAGGACCTGGAGTAGGTGTATATTCAGGAATTTCGCTCAATATGATTCCTCGTGAAGTCAATTCAGCTAACCTTGTAACAGCAGCATAAATTCTTCTAATTTCGTACCATGTTGATTTATCAATAATTCCCGTAACCGGCAAATTGAATATTCCTTGAAATTGTCTTACAGCTGCCTGCGTAGCTTCATCATAGGTTCCTGCAGGATTTGGTATTCTTTGAATAGCGGGATAGTTTGTGGCTATAGTGTTCAAACGTATTTGCATCAGCAATACATAGGGGTTGTTGTCTCCTAACTGAAGAGGAATTCCGGGATATGTTTCATAGGCTTCGGCTATCGGAGTGTCTGTTTGAATATTAATGTCCGTACCATAATAATATTGAAGAATTTCATATGGAGTGTACCCCTCCTGTGCCAATGCAACCGAGCCCCACTGGAGAAGCCCTGGGCAAAAGGAAACACGACCGTCGCAAAACTGAGCATATAGCGGCTCAATTTGTCCTTGTCTTGTTATGAAGCTGTCAAAAAGCTCATCCGACAACACCGAAACACTGTCAAAAATACCTCTGTTATTCACAAATGCCTGGTCAAATCTTGTATCGTTTGTTATATCGAAATTATAACCTCGAGATCTGTACCATTCAGTGAATATACGGTTTAATGCAATGGAAGTAATAGCATAAATATTTGCTCTAAGTGCTGATTCCGGCCAAGTAGGATAAAGTTCGCTTGATGCAACATTTTTAATATAATCAAGAAAAGGAACGGTAACATTTTCAGCAGGCTCATCCGGTGCACCTAAGTGTACCGTAATTGCTGACGGAATAACTACTTGTGTGAGTCCTGGAATTTCTATACTCATAATATCACCGCCTTAATCATTTGATATGTCAATTGGACTGGGAGGAATAACAATTGTAGTTTCAGGACCTTTTATTGGACCTATTGCTGCAGGAATCATCTCAATCTGAAAATAAGTTGTAGTGTCCGGGAAAATTCTCAAATCGATTACATTAACCGTGTAATAGTTAATTGCCTGAACTCTTAAATTATAGGTAGTGAAATAATATTCACTGCTTTCAAATGGATTAAAGCGATTATATATTACAGGTAGTGTGATAAGCGGAACTTGACCGTTGGCATCAGTAATTTGATGTACTATTTCATTTTCTTTACCGCTTTCATCACGAATGTAAACAGTTACTAATGCATCCTTTACAGGCAATGCGCCGGATGCCGTAAAAACACTGACCGATAAATAGCCCACTTCCTGCTCAAAGGGCAATGAACCCGGCGGAACTTCTTCTTGAGGTGCAGGTGCCTGCTCCAAAGAAAATATATTATTCTTATTTCGAGCTTTGTAAGTTCGACCATCAAATGGATTATATCTCAAAATATTCACACCTTTCTTTTTACATACGAATAATATTATTATATGCAGGCAAAAAAAAATTGTTTATAGAGTTTTGGGGACGTGACAAAGAGATGGCAAGGGGACGGGGGGAGTGTCATTACCAATTAATATTTTCAGGTTTTCTTAATGCTTGATGCTTTAGTATAGGTACGTTGTATTTTTCTCCTAAAGCACGTACCACATCCTTATAGCACCCCTTTAATTTATCGTGAAAAACAATTGCATCAATTCCGCCTATAATGGCATCTACACATGCAGATGCTTTTTCTATGCCGCTTTCTCCCTCGTACTCACCTGAAACAAGCCATTGATTTGCAATTATGTGGGAAACACCGAAGAATTCATTCTCATTCCAAGATGTGTGGACTGCTTCTGCAAAATTCGGATCAAAATGTACTCCTCCAACGCAAAGAAGATTATGAAGCTTTATGCCATCAATATCATCATCAAATATGTGAAGCAAGGAAAGGGCAAGAACCCTGCAAGCATCCATATTTGCCCAGCTTTCCGGCTCGCTGCCTATTTCTATGTCTACTATAGGTACACGATATTCCAAAAGAAGCTCAGGGTCTCCTTCTCCCTCATAAACACCTGACCAATGGGTTGCTTCAGTTACTACGCTGAAATCCAACCCGGCTTCTTTTCTTAATTTTTCCATAGCCCACATAAGATTGTGCATATATAAAGGGTTTGCAGGTCCGTAACATCCTGAATTAACATCTCCGATACTATGTACGGTGATAACCTTCTCAAGTGCATTTACACCTTCGTGCCATGTAATCATTCCTGACATATCAAAATCAGAAAAATACTTGTTCATATCGGGAAGATACCTTTGGTAATCCCTGCATAATGCAATTTCTGTAGGAACAAAATAGAATTCATTATTTTTTTTATCAGTATATTTATAGACTTCTCTTCCGTCAAAGGTAAAGTCAACCTTATTATCCAAGTATCCTTCTTCTTTAAGTATATCCCAAACCAGGTAACTCACATAACCCCAATCATGATTGTCACAGATGTAATATACGGCTTTTTTAGCTTTTATCATTATGTCACTCCTCTAAGAATTATTTTTAAATAGTATTATACCACTTTTTTGGAAATTGACAAATACTTTTTGATGACAAAGGGATGTGACAAGGGGACGGGGGGGTGCTGTCATCAACCTCTTTCTAATGCGTTATATAAGCTCTGCAATGGTATCTCCCATTTCAACAGTGGAAATTATGCGGTCTTCTTTTTTTGCAATGTCTGCTGTTCTGTATCCTTTAGACAATGCATTTTTAACTGCACTTTCTATATTTTCAGATTCTTCCTGAAGAGCAAATGAATATTTCAACATCATTGCTGCTGAAAGTATTGCAGCTATGGGATTTGCTTTTTTCTTACCTGCAATATCAGGAGCAGAACCGTGAATTGGCTCATACATGCCGTAATTCTTTCCCAATGATGCAGAAGGCAGCAAACCGATGGAACCGGTTATCATGGCTGCTTCATCGGAAAGGATGTCGCCAAACATGTTTTCCGTTGCTATCACATCAAATTGTTTAGGATTTGCAACAAGCTGCATTGCTGCATTATCAATATACATGTGATTTAACTGAACGGAAGGGTATTCAACAGCTGTCTCTTCAAAGGTTTTTCGCCATAATCTTGAGGTTTCCAACACATTTGCCTTGTCTATGCTGGTCAGCCGTTTATTTCTTTTCTGTGCTGCCAAAAACCCTACGTGAGCTATTCTTTCTATTTCATACTTGCTGTATTCCATTGTATCTGCAGCCTTATCTTTTTCTGTGTATTTTTTACCGAAATATATTCCTCCGGTAAGCTCCCTGATAATTAAAATATCTAAACCTCCTTCCACTAAATCCGGCCTTAAGGGACATGAATCTTTTAATTCATCGAATATTACGGCAGGGCGAAGGTTGGCATATAAGCATAATTCTTTTCGCAGTTTAAGAAGTCCCTGCTCAGGTCTTTCATTGCCGGGGAGGTTATCCCACTTAGGTCCTCCCACTGCACCAAACAACAACGCATCAGAGGTTCTTAAGATGTTTAATGTTTCTTCGGGAAGGGGAGTACCTTTCTCATCAATTGCTGCTCCGCCGGCTAATGCTTCCATGTATTGAAAGTTATGTCCATATTTTTTCCCTGTCTTATCCAAGACTTTTATTGCTTCATCAATTATTTCAGGTCCGATACCGTCACCTTTTATCACTGCAATTTTATAATCCACTGTTGCTACCTCCTAATTTATTTTTCGCGTATTCTACAAGCCCGTCACATTTTATTATTTGCTGAATAAATTCAGGAAAGGGCTCAGCCTTGTATTCTTCCCTTTTTGTTATATTGGATATTACACCTGTTTCAAAATCTACTGAAATTTCATCTCCTGCATCTATTCTGTCAGCTGCAGACTCACATTCAAGTATTGGAAGTCCTATGTTGAATGAGTTTCGATAAAAAATGCGTGCATAGCTTTTGGCAATTACACATGATATTCCGGCTGCTTTTAAGGCTATCGGAGCATGTTCACGGGAAGAGCCGCAGCCAAAGTTTTTCAAAGCAACAATTATATCTCCATTCTTTACTTCATTAATGAAATTTTTATCTGTATCCTCCATGCAGTGCATTGCCAATTCCTCTGGAGCGGTTGTATTTAAGTGCCTTGCAGGAATTATTGCATCAGTGTCTATATCATTTCCGTATTTAAATGCTTTTCCTTGTACTTTCATCTTAATCCTCCAATTCAATTTTATCAGGACCTGCTATCATTCCCTTAATTGCCGATGCTGCAGCAACAGCAGGACTTGCAAGATAAACTTCCGACCCCGGGTGGCCCATACGTCCTGTAAAGTTTCTGTTTGTTGTAGCAACTGCTCTTTCACCCTCAGCAAGTATTCCCATATAGCCGCCTAAACATGGTCCGCATGTGGGAGTGCTTATTACTGCACCTGCATCTATAAATATTTCAGCCAAACCCTCTTGAATACACTGTTTGTATATTTTTTGGGTTGCAGGAATAATAATTGTGCGAACCTGAGGATGAACTTTTTTATTTTTTAATATATTTGCAGCGGTCCTCATATCTTCAATTCTCCCATTTGTGCAGGAGCCGATTACAACCTGATTTATTTCAACATTTCCAACCAAGTCAATTGAGCTTGTATTCTCAGGCGAATGGGGAAATGCTACCATAGGCTTTAATTCATTTAGCTCAATGTTTATTACTTCATCATAGACAGCATCATTATCTGCTTCAAAACTGGTATATTTTTTGTTTGAATGTCCTTTCAAATATTCGAGGGTCTTTTCATCTACAGGGAAGATTCCGTTTTTGCCGCCTGCTTCAACTGCCATGTTTGCAATTGTAAAGCGGTCATCCATGGATAATTCTTTTATACCTTCACCGGTAAATTCCATGGATTTGTAAAGGGCGCCGTCAACTCCTATTTTACCTATTATATAAAGAATAATATCTTTGCCGCTTACCCATTTGTTTAATTTACCCTTTAAATTAAATTTAATTGCGGATGGAACTTTAAGCCACATTTGTCCTGTTGCCATTGCCGCTGCCATATCCGTGCTGCCGACACCTGTCGAAAATGCGCCCAATGCACCATAGGTGCATGTGTGAGAATCCGCCCCTATTACAGCATCTCCGGCAGCTACCAATCCCTTTTCGGGCAAAAGTGCATGCTCAATGCCCATTTGACCTACATCAAAGAAATTAGTAATACTTTGCTCCCGGGAAAAATTTCTGGATATTTTGCATTGTTCCGCTGATTTAATGTCCTTGTTTGGAGCAAAGTGGTCTAATACTATTGCAATTTTGTCTTTATCAAAAACATTTATTGCACCCATTTTATTAAATTCCTTAATTGCAACGGGAGCAGTAATATCATTTCCTAATACCATGTCCAAGTTTATTTCAATAAATTGTCCGGCTGTTACCTCTTTTAATCCTGAATGAGCAGCCAAGAGCTTTTGTGTCATTGTCATTCCCATTTTAATGTGCTCCTCCTTTTGCATATGTTTTTGGAATATCCACTATTTGTTTTGATACCAATGCTTCTATGTCTTTATCGTATACAACCTTTTTCTTGTCAGCTAACTCTTTGAAATCTTTAAATGTTTTGTTTATTTCTTCTTGACTCAGCTCATATCCTAATTGTTTTAATTTTTCATTGAAGGCATGTCTGCCTGAATGCTTGCCTAAAACCAATTTGTTTGTTTTAAGGCCTATTGATTCCGGAGTCATAATTTCATAGGTTTCTCTGTTGTTTAATACACCATGCTGATGGATTCCTGCTTCATGAGCAAAGGCATTATCACCTACAACTGCCTTGTTTGGCTGCACTTTGATTCCGGTAATTTGAGTTAATAAACTGCTGCTTCTAAATATTTGCTTAGCATCTATCCTTGTATCTGCATTTAAAATATCCTTTCTTACCTTCAATGCCATCACTATTTCCTCTAATGCTGCGTTTCCCGCTCTTTCTCCAATACCGTTAACGGTGCATTCAATTTGAGTTGCTCCTGCTTTTATTGCTGCAATCGAATTAGCTGCTCCAAGCCCAAGGTCATTATGGCAGTGTACTGAAATATCAATTGTTTTTAATGCCGGACATCTTTCTATAATGGCAGTGATGAAATTATAATATTCATCCGGCATTGTATATCCCACTGTATCCGGGATATTGATTGTGGTGGCACCTGCTCTAATAGCTTTGTCAAATACCTTTGAAATGAAGTCCACATTGCTTCTCGTTGCATCTTCAGCTGAGAATTCTATATCTTCGCATTTTGATTTGGCATAAGCGACCATCTCTTCCGTTGAGCGGAGTACTTCTTCTTCGGTCATCTGTAATTTGTATTTCATATGCAAAGGAGAAGTTGCTAAAAACACATGAATCCGAGGGTGTGCTGCATACTTTAAACTTTCCCAGGCTTTGTCGATATCTTCCTTGTGTGCCCTTGCTAAACTTGCAACTATGCAGGTTTTAATACTTTTAGAAATTTCTTGTATTGAATGCAGGTCCCCCGGTGAAGCTGCTGCAAAACCTGCTTCGATAATATCTACATTCATTCTTTCCAACTGCTGCGCCATTTCAATTTTTTCTTTTAAATTCATGCTGCATCCAGGTGATTGTTCACCATCTCTTAATGTTGTGTCAAAAATTTTGATAATCCTTTCCATTTTCTTCTCTCCTTTTTCAGTTATGTTATTTGTATTTAATGATTTGTTATTTTCCCACCTTAGGTTTATTTGGGTGGAGGGGGCGCAGGCTCGCTCACCAATCGCAGGCTTCATCACCAATAAAAAAAACCGCCCATGAAGCAAGCATATGCTTCAGGGACGGATCATTCCGCGGTACCACCCAAATTGTCTTTCTATATTTATATATAAAAAAGACCTCTCATTTCAGATTCTAACAAATCTTAGCCTGTAACGGGGCATACGTATTTTCCTACTTAATTCAGAAAATCAGCTCAGGAGTGAGTGTGTTTTCATGACAGTATCGGCTTTCACCAACGCCGACTCTCTGTGACTTGTCATACTGAAAAGTTTTTTCTCCTTCAAAGCTTTTAGTTAATTTTTACGATGATAACACTTTTTAAAATTCTTGTCAACTAAAATTTTTTTTGTAAAAATTGGATGGGAAGAAGCTGGATTATTTAAAAGAAATAGAATAAATATCTATATATATTTATTGTTATGGTATATAATAGGTGACAAGGGGACGGGGGTCCCCCGTCACCTTGTCACGTGAAAGGAAGTATTATGAAAATTAGAAGAAGTACAATAAATGATATTGATGAAAT